>ERZ778024.1049-NODE-1049-length-37065-cov-55.728776_pt1 | contig 37065 bp, 39 predicted proteins | sample MGYA00375754_ERZ778024 | MGnify/ENA primary metagenome ERZ778024 (study PRJEB29350, sample SAMN05389827) | bioreactor metagenome | isolation source: Thiocyanate bioreactor | place: South Africa: University of Cape Town | collected 2014-02-18 ...
TCGGCTTTTATTCGACAGTTCATGTGTATCAGTCCTTTTATCCTGTTTTAACTTTTTCCTTTTTCTTCTTCAGTTCTTTTCTCTCTCCATATACTCGTGCACATGAAATGTTGATTATACAAATAAAAGCTTTGCTACCAAAAAGAAAGAAATTACAAAACTATCACTCTTGCCACTATGAATATCGATCTTTCAATGACAAGTTCAATGCAAACCTATCGATGGACTGTACATGTTCAAAAAATTAATCAATTAATATCGTTAATGGGTTCGGATTCGTATGCATTGGATTGTCTAAATAAAGCCGTAGCAACAATTCCAAATGATGTACCTGTTTATTTACAAAAACAAAATTTGGCAGATGTGTAAGTAGTGTGTGACCGGACCACTCCGGATATCGTTTCGTTGATCCAATCAACTTTAGCTGCTTATGTTGATAGGGAGATTTTTCAACGAAATCGTGAAAAAGTCAGTGAAAATAATGGCGCAAAACGAAAAACCGATTTATTTTAACCGACGGTTTTGTAAGCAACCGGCGGTTTTACGAAAAAATCGAGAACATGGGTTATTGGACCAGAACAAAATCAATCATTATTCAGTTCATCGAATCGATCATAATCTTTCGCGTGACTACGAATTTTCTTCATGGTATTCATGTTTTTTGACATACGTCAAATTTTTTATCACAAATCGTTCGTCATTTGTTCCATTAAATAAAATTCAACGTATTTATATTACTGTTAACGATATTCTCTTCTATTTTCCTTTGTGTGATTTTCTCTGTCTATCTCTACTGTTTCTCTCCATATATATATGTGTGTGTGTTTTTCTGATTTTGTACACTTTCTTCTTCTTTTCGTCCCTATCGAAATAAACCGAATCAGCTCGACATATCGAGCTAACAATTACTTACCGTCAATGTCCGAATGGCACTCAGACAAACTCTCCTATTGGATTCTCGACTGTTTATTTCGAACATTGTTATCTAATAAATAAATCAATGATTGAAACAATTAAGCAAGAGAAAAATCTTTTGGTTTTTCGAAGAATCGAAGGTTACATTTTTAGACAATTTCTAATTTTACCATTGCATCGACGAAGAGGTCATGGTCGATATTTATTAAGAACAATTTATGAAGATGTACAAAAAATGTCTGCTATTCAATACATTAAATATATAGAAGAGAAAATAAACAGACCCAGGGCGAACATGTCTCACAAGATCTTATCGGATCCTAACAAAATCCGACGAAATCCTTGGTACAGGAATCCAATCGGAAGTTGTGGGACATCGGAAAATGTTGGAATACTCCAGATCCGATAGGAACTACAACTAATCCAATATTTTCCCGACACCTATAACTTCCGATTGGATTCCTGTACCAAGGATTCTGACAAAAACAATCGAATTCCCATCGGATACAATAAAATTCGACAATTTTCCATGGTGAATCCGACTGTATCCGACAGTCGGATTTTTCGTCCTGGGGAGATACATGTGTTTGATAAGCTTTTGAAAATATCTACAGCTGGTATGAAGTGACAGAACGCGAAAGGAGCCAGTATACAGGAGGTTAACTAACAATTAGTAATAATTTAAATACCATTCGATAATTCTTTGAGTGAAATTTCATAGTTTCTTCTCAATATTCAGCAAAAAATGAAACTGACTGTTGTTAACTTAGCAAAGTTAGTTTCAACCAAACAAACAAAAGACTAAATTTTCGAAGTTGCACATGACTAAATCGAAATATTTTCTCTTTCTTTTTTAATCACACTGTTTCAATGAAAGTACTCTTTGTAGAAAACATATTTACTATGTCAGTTTATTGACAAATTAAATTGATAAACGAAATCTGAATTGATCAACAAAAAAAAATACTATTAGGAAATTGTCTTTTCACCATCGCACGATAAAATTCAATTTTTGATGTACAACTGTGACCATGTATATCGAGGAAATTAAATCGTACTAATTGTTTAACTAATTGACAAAGATCTTCTTCAAAACTGTTTGTATGTTCAGCTAAAAATATAGAAACAATCGTTTGTCCAACTTTTTTTTCCAAAATCGAATCATACGTGATGTCCAAGAAAAACCATTTGGTCGCCAAAGAATTAATCTTTCCAAATTCGGCATGTATGAATAGTTCAATGCATGTCATTGATCAATATAATCATCGAATAGAAAAAAAAAACTTTTTTCATTTTATTAAAACAAATCGATTTCTGATTATTTGACTTTTTTCCGATTATGTGAGACATTCGATAACATTTCGAGAAAAGAGAAAAAAAGAATGAATGGATGAATTAACTATAGCTAGTATATAAACTTATCCACATGTGCGCATTTCATCCATTCTTCGCCTTGTGTTATACGAAAACAACAACAATAACTGATGTCGATTAGCGCAATTGAAGATTTATCAAATGAAATCTTTTATGAATTATTTCAATATCTTGATGATACCGAAACTTATCGAGTATTTAATCATTTAAATTCTCGTTTTCAAGAATTAGTTACTTCATCATTAGAATATTCCGATTATAAATCATCATCATCAGATGACGATGACGATGACGATGACGATTTTGTTTGTATTTCACTTCCAATAGTTGACCAAACACAATTATCTTCAGTAAAAAAATGTATCATTGAAAATTCATGTTCACCCGAAGATCTCTATCGCTTGATTTCTTGTATGCCACAACTTGAAAATTTAAAATTAGAAGATTTATCCAAGGATTATTCTTCGAATTCGAATGATGAAATAACATTAGAAGATGATGATTCTAATTTAAAATCGTTATCAATCGAAGTATGTTCGATCTCTTGTGATGAATTGCAAATATGTCTTAGTTATATTGGTTCAAATTTAAAACGTTTAAATCTTGAATCCATTCGTGATGATTACGATTGTCTCGATGATTATCAATGGGAAGACTTTATCTCGAATTATTTACCTAATTTAAAAACATTCCATCTTAATTATAATCAAACAATCGATCCTGAAGGAGATTTTCTGCCTCGTCCTACACCACCTAATGGATTTACATCCAAATTTTGGAATAAAAAAGATTGGGTATTAGAAATCGAAATGAATTCCTGCGATGTCAACTATACAATTGATTCATATAAGTAGATTGAAATTTCAAAACAATATTTGTGATGTTGATTTTCTTATTTATAGAAAACGATGGTATGACGATGAAGATGCTCCTTCAAATAAATTTGATAAATCGACTCGATTAATTCTTTCATCGATTCCTGAAGAATTATCGGGATTATCGAGATGGACGATTGGTGATATGTTCGATACAATACCAATTTATCATTTGGAAATTTCGATGGATAACATTTCTTCGAATTTAATAACCCAATTAAATTCCTTTTTTCCAACTCTTAATTCGTTGAAAATTAAGTCAATGACTTTATCAAAATCGATTAATTCTTATCTTTTGAAAAACAAGATCGGTTTATTAGCAAAGAAAAATAAAATAACCAAAATTTATTTAGAAAAAGTCAATGGACTCGATGAAATCGATTTTTTTATGCAACTTTGTCCTCGCATCAAATGTCTCAAAATTGATTCAATAAACAATAACATATCGGCTGAAGAATTTATTAAAAACAAATATTCGAACGTTTATTCTTATTCAAAATAACATTCTCATGAAAATTTTCTTGTATTCTTTTTTTTTAATTCATTGATTCTTTTATAATTAAAAACACTTAGAAGAAACATTCAATTCATTATTCTTAAACTTTTTGATATCTTATGAGCTAATGTTTCGTATGAATATCTGTGTACGTTTATTCGAAAAATAAAAAAAAGCTGTCGTTAATGTTTAATAATTTGGATTTAAATGATTGAAATGACATGGCGGTGAAATATCACTTTTTCGTATGAAACGTCGACTAAATTTACGTTTCGAATGATTGTCCGTAAAGAATTGTGTGAAGAATTTCCCATCGATCGTTTCAAAACGTAACATAATCGATGATTGATTCGATGAATGACGAAATGACAGCGTCAGATTCGCTGGTTGAATGATATTCGATCGTGACGTGATCCGATCTGACCAAAGAATAAAACCACTTTGTTCATCGACGATTAACAAACGTAATTCCGATGAACGACGAGGATTTAAACCGGTATTATGCAACCAAATCGGATAACCACGAAACAGATATTTCCATTGTTCCAACGAACAAACTTCGAGATCAGTTATGTGAAACAATCGAACGAGACAAGGACAAACATGAACATAGGAACCCATCGATGAATAAATCGATTGAAGACGTTCGATGAGAACATTCGTATTGATCGGCTGTTCATCGAAAATTTTCCCATCGAGTAATTCGGAAAATCTTCGTTGAAGTTTTTCTAATTCATCACAATTCCATTGATCTGTATTGTTATTCGTTTTCATTGTCAATAAAGGTTTAACAATTCCAATTTGTTTTTTTTCATTGACTTGAATGTCATGAATTGGATAATTGACTTTCGATTTTAATCGAGGCGTTTCTTTTAATTCTCCACGACGTTTCAACGGTTCACTTTTCATATGCGTCTGCCAAATGATCTGTTTACCATCGATTTTGGAAACGAGTTCCATCGCTTTTTTCTTCTCTTTCTTTCTATAAAGCAGAACATAAAAAAGAAATGATGTAATAAAATGTAAAAGAAGTTTGCATGTTGAAGGAGAAGACGAAGGACAATGTCATTATTTGGACACTCAGAGAATAATTGCACGTTTTAAACTCCGTGCAAAGGAAGTTGGCCTTGCTTCGATATGAACAAGGTGCAGAATGATTCAATATACATGAGGAAGAAGAGAACCATTTCTTTTTCTCTTCCTTCTTCTTCTTCTTCTCCTCTCGTGTTAATCCTCTTAAACGCAAACAAGATCGACCGATTAGAAGAACAAAGTGTGTCGATCTCGTTATATAATCTCGATCGCTTCTGTCTATTGAATCAACTTTCAACTAGCCGCATGTCAATCGTATTTACAAGTGTGTCTTCATTTTGTCACTGTTACTTGCATAGATCAATAAATCACATTGCTTGTTCGCAGAACAGTTTGTGCCGGAATCGAAGTGTTAATGATTATAAGTCGAACAAATAATCACTGATGAGAATCAAAGGAAAAGTGAACAATGTATCGAAGAGAGAAGAACAGATGTTAACGATTAGAATCTGCGTGATAGAACGAACGAGCGATTATCTAATGTCGAATACGTTTACTTACATTTTGTTCAAGGTCGTTCCGAGAATATGTTTCTCTGTTAACTATCATCATTTGATTAGAACGGGAGATAGAACATTTTTTTTTCAATCTCAATCAATTCGATTAGCAATCGATTCAATAGAATCTTATCTCCGTTAGTCCGTTGACGAACAAGGATACTCTTTCTTTTCTTTTTTGTTCTTATTATTGGATCGAATTCCACATGGATCATCGAATGACTTGAGTAAAACTTTACTGACATCTTATTATCAATATTCAATGACTACTCACATCGATAGAAATCATTTTCTTTCTACTCTAAGCAATGATAACTACGCGTTTAGTATTTTGTTTGTTGATTATCGTATCGATATTGACGTTTTGTTGTCAAGGTCAAAACGAAATTCGTAATGCTGTCAAAAAGAAAGCCAATCGAAAGTATAAGGAAGTGGAACAACAAATTGAAGAAGCAACAGAAGATGTTCGTCGTATTAAACAACAAGTAGCTGCACCGTTTCGAAAGGCAGGTCAAAAAGTGAAGAAGAAATATCGAAATACTCGTCGAAAGATCAAACAAATTAAACAAGTGATCAATTCGTAAAATAAAATCAATTTAAAGAGTGAAATGATAGACGCTTGACCTTTTTTTTTCATCTCTTATCGATATAAAAAAAATAGATTTCGCTACATCATTCAAATCATTTTCTTTTTACAATAAACAATGTTAACTACACGTTTAGTATTTTGTTTGTTGATTATTGTGTCGATATTAACGTTTTGTTGTCAAGGTCAAAATGAAATTCGTAATGCTGTCAAAACGAAAGTCAATCGAAAGTATAAAGAAGGTGAACAAAGAATCGAAGAAATGAAAGACGATGCTCGTCGTGTTAAACAACAAGTAACAGCTCCATTTCAACAGGCGGGTCAAAAAGTAAGAAAGAAATATCGAAATAGTCGTCGAAAGATTACACAAATCAAACAAGTGATCAATTCGTGAATTATGAACTTTTTCTCGATTAGAAATCCCATATATTTATTTAGATAGAAAATAAAATTCTATAATCTTTGTCCGTATTTTTGAAAAAGAAATTATTTATTTAAATAAGAATCTAAAGTTTGTCGAAGTACATCCGGACGATCGGTGAATAAAATATCAACGCCGAGTTCGATCATTTCCTTTTGTACATCAGGAAGATCGAGTAATGAACCAACTAAAGCCAACGGTTTGCCAGCTTTATGTAAAACATCGAGTAATTGTTTTGTTAGTAGAGCTCGTGTGTGTGATTCAAGAAAGAATCCAAGAATATCATGTTCAAACGCATAATTTTCATCGACTTGTCCTTGTTTATAAGCTTGAACAAATTTCATCATTGTTTCGATATCTGCACAGATTGGAATCGATAAAGGTTTTTGTTTTTGCACTTCTTTGTTAATTGTTCGGTCGACAGCACCGAAAATAACACGATCTTCGAGATGATATTGTTTGATCGTCTCGAGTGTTGATGAAACTGCATTAGCATCTTTTATATCAAACAAGTAAACCAATGAAGTTTGTGAAGCAAATTCATCTAAAACTTGATCTAAAGTGAGCAAATCAGAATCGATTTGTCTCAATTGTTCGAGAGTGTTTTCAGTGACATGTAATCCTTGAATAATTCCATCATGATTCAGAACAAGTTTGTCATCTCGACTTTTCCAAATATCGATCTCGAGTATTTGTGTTCGAGCATCATTGACAGCTTTGCGATAGGTTTCTAATGTGTTTTCTTTTCCCCAATGACGACCACCACGATGTGAACCATGAATAGGCAATGATGAAATAAGTTTCGCTAAAACCGGGAAACGTGATGACATTCTTCGTATTCAAATCAAAATGATTCATATAAAGCAAATATAAATTATGAGATGTCGCCTCAAACAGATGACAGGACTGTCTCTTTAGATTTTATAAAAAAAAATCAAGTTATCAGTAGATTCAAATGTTTTGAATAATCTCATTTCATTTCAATTGGCGAAAGCAAATAACAGCCGTGTCTCGAGATTGCAACTTTTTCTCAGAGATACTTTGTGCCGAAACTTTAATACACGTCGAATTGATTTGATTCGATTTTCATATCTACTATCATAAAAAAATATGTAAATTGACTTTGTCCAAGAGATTTTGTTTTACAAATAGTTTAACACTCTCTCGGCCACCATATTCCAGCAAAATAATTCTTCGCATGTTCTGGAAATTCAAAAACTGATTTCTCTATGAAACACATTAATTTTCCACAGTTAACTCTTGTTTCATCCCGTTGAAAATTATTTGTAGCAAGTTTCAACGGTTCAAAGCTAATTAATAGATCAACATTGTTTGACAAACATATTTCTGTGTCCAACAAAAATAGTTCGAGATAATCGACGTGTGCATCAAGAAGATCAAGGAGTTCAAGATGAGGATAATTGATAACTGTCATATCTTTATCGTTGTATGTTTTCTTTTGTTGTGGTTCATTGTTCTCTATTCTCAATTCTTTTATCATTGGAAAAGATTTCGAAATTCGAGTGAAAAATTCACGTTCAAATGGACGTTCATCATAGAGTGACAAAATAGTAACACATTGAAATAAACCACCTGGAAATTGATTCGAAATCTTATAAGTTTTCATTCGATACGGATAAGAATGAATAAAACATTGACTACTTGTTCATCCGAAATGATCCGTCCAAGCAATTATTTGATTAGCTGGAAAATCGACGAATATCAAATGTGAATTCTTTCAATTGTGACATATATTTAATGATATTTTCTTTCAAATCATTTCCATCAACAAGTCCTCGATTACGAGCAATATTAAGACGCAAATCGAGTCTTTCCAAATTTATCATAGAATTGTGTTGAACTTAAACTTTTATAATGCAAAGAAAAACATTTGAGATTAGGTAATTTCTTCTAGAATACAAAGTAAACTTGATCTTTTTTAACTTCAAAATAAAAGATCTACTTGATTTGATAGTTATTGCTTGTCGAAATTCAATTCTGCCAATTTGAATACGAGCGATTTGAAGGCGTGGAAAGCGTCCACTGAGTAAACAAAGACAGTCATAGAATGAATGTACGTCCACATGCAATTCCAACAGACTCGAAGAATAAACAGTTCGAAATGAAGAATTCAAAAATAAATCTTCATTCCACCAAGGATGGAGATGAAATTTTAAACACTGTAGAACCAATACACTGATTATGCTGAATATAATCCAGGGAATCTCAATGGAAATCTTCCAAAGCCACTACCAACAACAAATTCAGTTGATGACCTGTTGGATTTCTTAATAAATGATTGAAAACTCGAACCAAACATCTCTCTCTCTTTCTTTTTCTTTTTTTTATTTGAATAAATACGAAGAGAAGACATATATATCTCTCTCTCGATGACGTCAAAATGTCGCGTTAGATTTTATTCTCAAAATAGTGTAGATCGTGACAATTTTTTTTTCATATATAAATAAAGAGGGCTAAATGCTTGGTATTGTTCGAATGATCGATGTTAGGATTTGAAAATTGACAAAAATATTCATGACGATAATCAAAAAAAAACGGTCACCGGAATACGAAAAAGAAAAAAAAACGAAGAGAAGAGCAGAGGATATGAAGAAACGAAAGAAAGAAAGAAACTTTTAAGAGTAAGAAAACAACACACATCACAAATTGGGCAAGTCATGTATATCAAAAGAACAATCTCCGAAAGTTGTTCGTTCGAAATCTAAAATCGCTTCGACATCTAAATCAAACGTTGATGTTGGCAATGGATTCGGCGCATTATTCGGCAAATCTAAGTCCATCGTCGATGAATCCGGCAGTTGATTGAATAGAAAATTATTCGATGACGATGGCGATGAAATCGACGGCGGCGTCGAAAGAATCTTTTGTCGATCATTCGATGGTTTGGTCTTATTCATTTGATGTCGCATTATAGCAACGACCATTCGACGAAACAACGGACTCGATCGGTCCATTGTCTTCAATTTCTTACTCAATTTCGACGATATGATTTGATCGAGTTCGTAATCACGTTGAGATGGCGATGGAGATTGAGATGCAGCTGACGGAGATTTTGATAATGATGAATATGCACTATCGATACCTGAATTAAATGTATTGTCGTTTGTATTTGACGTTGACGGCGGCGATGATTTGAGCATATCATGAAGAATATTCGGTATGGGCTGTGCGGCCGATGACGTAAACGATTGATTCTGAGAGTTCGGTTGCAAAAGACTGTATAGATTTTTATTCATATCTCTGACAGATGTAAATGATTGTTGGTTCGATGTTGTCGTTGTTGTTGTTGTTGATGATGGATAGAATTCATCGGATGATGACGATGTATGTTCATTGGAAAAGAGATAGTCGAATGACGATGGCGTTGAATTATCATTCGAAATCGTTTTATTGAGACGGCGTCGTTCGGGTTTCGTGCAGTTTTCATTGGACTGAACGCGACGACGACGACGGACTTGTCTCGCGCGCGGATCGATCGTCCACCAACTCGATTTGCCGGCGATCTCGTTCGGAATACGAACGAATCGATTGTGTAATGATAAATTATGTCGAATCGAATTCTTCAAACAAAGATTTCGAAATACTTTTCTTATCTCGCGAAAAGACAAAGTTTTTTTACCTTCCAACCTGTGCTACTTTTCCTATCGCCTTTATCTCGAAAATATGGTACATATTGAATCATCCATGAGTAGATTTGTGACAATGTTAATCGTTTATCTTGACTATTTTCAATAGCTCGAGCTATGAGTTCTGCATAGGACAGATTTCCCCACGCATTTTTTCTCGATGTTTGAGGATCGTTGAGACCGAGTTCTTTTTCGATGACAACGGCTAAACGTGGATCGTATTCGACTGTTTGCCGACAATTACTTGTCGATGTTGCTTCTAATTGATCGTCCGATGGAAAATCATCATCTTTGCCGATCGGATCACAAAAATCATCGAGAAATGTCGAATGATAACTGGAATTCGGATCGGTTAGAATCGTTGACGAATACAAATGTTTATCATTTGGATTTTCATTGAAATCATCCGCGAGAACAGATGATGAACTTGCAAGCATTGATTTGACCTAGAAAATCAGGTTAATTAACAATTTATCTCATCAAGATAACATAAAGAGACAAAAAAAAAGGCGAAAAATATGTAACCTAGTACGTATATTCATCGAATCATTCGCGATGGATTGGGATAATCATTTGATCTTTTAACAGGATTCGTTGCCATTTTGATTGAAGAAGAAACAATGAAACAGCTGGCGTGTGTGTGTGTGTGTGTGTGAGATTAGAACTCATTTCTCTCTCTTTTTCTCTCTCTTTCTCATGAAAACCTCGAACGTAGAAATGTTTGACATTGATCTTGATTTGTTTCAGTTGCTATAGAAACGAGAACGAGCTATTTTTTGATCTTTCAACGTGCGAATGACCTTGAGAGAAGAATATTTTCTTGTTGGCTAGTTGTATGTGCACTCCCTTTGTCCAGTTGAAGGTCTTTATTGATGACATAAGAACGGCCTTGACGAGATGATGTACTCGTACTTTTAATATAAACGGCCTTGTTCTTTCTTTTCTCATCGGCGCGTCATGCGCAAACAGTTCTTGAGCTCAAGGTCGACTGACGCGCCACAGAATAACATCGATTCATGTTCAAGGTTTTTTTTTTGTGTGTTAAGATAAGAAGAAGAAAAAAGTCTTGATGATGAACGAACACTAAAGTTGAATTTCGAATAAAATCTTACCTATTTCGGCAGATGACCAAGAAATGAATTTCTTCTCAATAATAAAACTACACCAAAAGAATATAAAAATCCAAGATCGATGTATGTGCGCGTGTGTATTTCGAAGAAAGAAAGAAAGAAATAATAAAACAAAAAAAAAATTGAAAAAGAAATGTTGTTGGTTATCTAGAATAAATGCGAATAGACAATGGTCAGAATTGTTTTCTTCGAAGACGAATATTGAGATTTTATTCGAAATACAAACGTTTTTTGTGTGACCTTGTCATTCAAGGCTAGCAAAGTTCGACAACAATTATATAGAACGTCTGAGCGTCGTCGCTTCTAGCGGCTCATAGACGCCGACAGTCCTTGAACAAGAACGACGACGGCGGTGTTGGTAGTAGTAGCAGCTAACATCGAAGAGAGAGAGACAACTTATTTTGCTTTTCTTCTCTCGCTTTTTCTTCTTCGACAAGGAGAAGAGAAGAAAAAGAAGACGACGAGACTCTTCTCTATTTTTTTTTCTCTCTCTCTCTCTCTCTCTCTCGTTTTGCATAGCTCATTACTGATGGTGACCAACGTTAGTCAAAAAAGAAAAGAATGGATAAAAAACCTTTTCTCTCGTCTCTTGTTATAATACCGGAGTAGAGTATATAGCGAGAAACGACCTTGGAATGCATAACGACTCGTTATGGAAGGTCTTTTCTGCTTGAGGCACATAGAATCGTTGTTGATGAGGATGATACTCGATTACTGCACTCTCGTTCTTCATTCACTTCGCCGTTCTTTTTTTTTTCTTCTTCTCTTCGTTGCTTTCGCTCTACCGACGAATGAAGAACGATCATCTGACACCCTTACCGTGTGCATTAGAAAGCTTCTTTAGTGTCATCAGACAGTCATTTATTATTCATTTGTTTCAACAAAAAAAAACGAGAAAAAGAAAAGGAGAAAAACGAATGACAATGTCAAATCAACGAATAAATGACTAGTTCAATATCGATCTTCTTTATTCATAAAAGTTAAAAATACGTTGCATTAACAGAACGTCGTCGAGTTAAAATCGATTGAAAATAGAATTGATATTCCGGATGAAAAGATTTCGGCAGATATTTAGCTCCGATTTGCCGTTGAGCGAGATCGAACAAACACAAAGTTCGAAGCGTTGGAGCTAAAAGAAAAAGAACAAAATGTTTTAAAATAAAAACCAAGCAAATTCCTCTACCGAAATCGAAAACATAGAGATCGTTTTGATCGTAGAGTCTCATTTGATTGGCCTCGTTTTCATTGTCAGGATTTTGATTGTGCGCTGTCGAGAACGGACTCGTGCCGCCGAACATGTACATTCGATGGCCGATGACAACGCAGCATTGCCGTCGTCGAACGATCGGTTCGGCGATGCCACGCGGCCGAATTCGACGCCAGATCGACGTCAACGGGTCGAACTCGTGTAAATCATTGAAATGCAAACCGATTATATTATTAAAACCACCGAATATGTACAATTTACCATTATAATGAACTAAAAACAACGAAAATCTTTGCTTTTTTTAAATTAAAAAAGAAAAATACAAACATGCAGAATGTGATCGTCGTCCGCAAGGAGCCGGTTGTTGGCTCGTGACTGTCAGCCAGGAATCGTCCTCGGGGTCGAAAACATACAGAGAATTATCGTAGACATTCTGAGAGATTTGCTGAGGGCCGATTTGATCGTATCGGCCGCCGAATATGTACATTCGATTGTTGATGTTCGTTGCCGAGTGAAAATCTCGGCTCAGCGGTATCTGATCGGTCGGCTTCGGGCAATGTAAATGCCACGACGAACGTTGGAAATCAAACGAAAAGAACTCATTCGAAAATTGTTGAGTCTAAACAAAAAAAAAACGAATTCACAAATCGAAATTTCGAAGAATTTTTTACATCGTCTTCGAATCCACCGAAGATATACATCCGATTTTGAATGACACACGCTGAATGACCGTCACGTGCGCTCGGTACGAGCGGACCGACAGTCGGAATGATCGACCATTGGTTGAGTTCTAGAGCAAGTCAAGTTTGATAAGAAGAGAAACAAAAGGAGATTTTACTTGGATCAAAACAAAATAGGCGATTACATGCGCGCGGATGATCATTTCTTCCGCCCCAAAGATAGAACTTTCGATTGTAAACAACAACCGTATGTCCGTAGCGCGAGAACGGACTTAATTGATACTGAACATCGGTTTTAGCTGGCTTATGAATCGAATACCATTTGAATGTATCTACAAAAGCACGTAATTACAAAACCCAAAGAAGAAAAACAAACGTACGGATATTAAAAACATGAATATCAATCGGCGTAATTCGAGAATAATCCTCCGTATTCGAATAGCCACCGAATGAATAGATGAAATTATCTAATTCAGCTGCTGCGTGATTGACACGGCGTGGACCGTTTTCTATGCACTCGATCCAGTACATAATTTGTTGTGCTTGTGAAATTTTTACTTCGACATCACTCACTCATTCATTCATTCAGATAAATATGTCCGTTTGAACCAGTCAGATTTCTCTGAACTCTCAACGCCATCTATAGATCAAAGAACATATCAAATCTGGTCTGCAGACGACGAGCCACGGAATGTATAATTAAATGAATTTTCATTTATAACATTGAATAGCTAATCAATATGTTTTCTTGTCTGCAATCAATACGAAAGTTAGATAGACGTAAAAAAAACATATTTCTCCGGAAGAAAATCGAATAGTTTTGTATTATAACAACGCTTGGCTTGTTGAAAAGCCGATTAGTTTGCCGTACGTTTCTCTTTTTCTTTCATAACTAATAAATACTTATGATTAGTGAGAGTTATTCGAGTACGTGTGCAAGAAAGTAAATAGCACTTGAAAAGTCTGTATTCATTTCAGTTTTAGCTTTCTCAAGACTAGACAAACTCAACGAGACTCGTAGGTATAATTAATTACAGATTTCATTCGTCTTTTGTTTTGTATTTGTTTAACCATTGATAACGGTTGAATGAGTTAATTAGTATGCGTGACTGATCTATTCAGATTTAATGACATTAGATACTGTAGAGACGGAAAAAAAAGAGAAAACATCGAGATAATGTTTCAATCAGTGTAAATATTCAAGGAACGAAGAATACGATTGAATGGAATATAGATGGGTTCGATGTTGGCTGTTTATTTCCTTATCTTTTGAGTAATTAAAACTAAACTTAGCCAGCTGCTGCTGTTTTTGATCATGCTGTTGGAAAAAAGATGAGATTACCGAGTTGAAATAATTCTATTTTTCTTTCAATATTAGTTGAGGTTTTGACAAGGTAATGAAAGACATGGGTATTTGTATTTCTCTTGTTTTTTTTTAGTTATTTTCTAATTTCTATGTTCGTTTTCTGTCATTTGTTATCTTTTTCTAGTTAGTGACATAGTTGGTCACTCGAACCAATCTTTGACGCGCGTATTTTTTTTTCTTCTCTCTCTCTCTCTCTCTCTCTCTCTCTCTCTCTGTTTCTCTGTTATTATTCTCCTTGTCGATAGGAATAAGTTCTGTTCGATGAGATGTCGAATGTGACATGTTATTTATCGAGTTTTTCGTTACGATATTAGAATAAGAGAAGAAAAAGAGAAACGCTGTGCTTCCTGTTCGATGTTATACTCTCGCTTCATTGTGTCCAATTATTCTCGATAGGAGAACAGTGAATGACATCGTAGCTCGTTTATTTCTGGTTTAATTAGAAGACAACATTCTAGTGATCACTTTGAATATACGTTGTTCCTTTTTTTTAAAGAGGAAAATGTGAATCGAGGTTTGTCTTTTACTTATGTTTCAAGATAAAGATATGTCGTTGGATAATGATATATATCGTTGGTATGCCGATGTTGTCGTCTATCGTGGTTTCGGTCCGTTGATAGCGTGTTTAGGCATCGTCGGTGGAACACTTTCGTTACTTGTATTTCGTCGAAAATCACTTCGAAAGAAGTCCTGTTCGATTTATTTTCTCTATTTGGCATTAGCCGATCTCTTATGTATGATATGTTGGCTTGTTTATTTTGTTTTACCATTATATCATATTAATATTCTTATATATTCGAATTTTTTCTGCAAAATTTTCATTTTTGCAATGTATTTTGCTTTTGATTTAGCCAATTATATTCTTGCTGTTTGGTAGGTTGACTGATTTTTGTTTTCTCTCCTTGTAAATAAGATTTTTTGGAAGCTATGCTTATCATATGTCGGCTCGAATTTATTAATCTTGCTGATTGACATGTCAAGAAAGAGAGAAAAAAGAAAACCCGAAGATTTAAGTAGTGATAATTAAAGAAAAGAGCGAATTTGCCTTCGAATAATTAATAATAAAAATAAACTAAACTGCTAACATTTATATTTAGTTCAATTGATCGTGCAATGAGTGTTCTATTTCCAATTGAAAGTCGAAAATTTTGTCGATCCAATATAGCTCATCTAATGGTTTTTATATTTGTATTTATTTTCGGTATACTCAACGGACATTTACTCTACGGTTTTGTTATTCGTGATGTACCCATCGATGTCAATCAAACCATTGAACATTGTACTGTTCGAAATAATTCGGAGAGCTATCTGAAATTCTTTCATATCTACGATTCGTACGTTGACGTTATTAAAACGAATATGATTCCGTTTGTGATTATGAGTTTGTGTAATATTATTATTATTCTACGCGTTTGCCGTTCGAATTCATCGTTGAATTATTCGCGTAAGAATCGTTGTCGAAAATCGAAGAGAAAATTCGAAAAAGATCGACAATTAACATTGATGTTAGTGGGCTCGGTGATTGCCTTTCTTTTTCTTACATTACCTACGGAAATCAATGATATCATTCGAACACATTCACCGGGCAAAATTGTCACAGCAAAAGATTATCTCTTTTCAGCTGTACTTCTCTCTCTTGCACATCTTAATTATGCCGTAGGAGTTTTTTGTTGTTTTTAGTTCTTTGAAATGTGGTTCATTTAGGTCCATTTTTATATTTATACGCTCACTGGAGAAGTCTTTCGTCAGCAATTAATTAAATTACGACCGATCAATATTCTTTGGCCGTATATGATCGCACTTCTTCGATGTAAACGTTCGTCAACGAAAGTGACCGACGATGATGCAAGTCTAACAACACGACGGCATGATTACGACAATACATTAACGCCCAATATTGACATGGATATGTCAGTTTTAACAGCAAAATTTCAAGATGAAAATGAGAGTTTAATGACTTGAGTTTGAATAAACAATTTTTCTTTTCTGATTAATTGAAAACAAGCAAACAGGAAATCAATATGTTCCGGAAAAACGGATATAGCATTCCTCTCATTCTTTCTATTCTTTTTTTACGTGATATATTAGTACTATAGGCGAGGTTATAATGATCGATCAAAACGACATTAGCATAGACGGTTATTTTATCTTCGATTTACAATAGGAAATCAACGATTTGCATATACATTTATGAATAGTTTAATAAGATGGAACTGACATTGACAAAATATCATTGCATTCGATTATAATGAAACTATAAATCAAAGGATTTTGTTCTTTTGGCTATACAAACTATCCGAATCAATGCTAATATCTCAAAAGTTTTTCATTTATTAGTAGCGAAGAAATTTTTGTACTCGATGATTGTTTTGATCGACAACATATAAATTCAGTTGATTGTCGAGTCGAATCGATGTTGGACCGTTGAGAAGAGTTGAATTACTTCCTGGTACATTTGTAACACCAGCAATAGTTGTCCCATTTAGTTGCGAAGGTAAAAAGAACTGAATACGATTATTATATCGATCAGCAACATAGATATTATCCATTGGATCAAACATTACATCAGAAGGATTTTTAAATTCACTTGATGAACTGCCTGGTAAACCATTATTATTACCAACAACTGATGTCCAATTGTTGATGCCAATTGAAAATCGAAGAATACTATGTGTGTAAGAATTCGCTATGAACAAACTGTTTGTTAATTTATTTACAAACACTCCAACCCCATAGTTGAGTTGATTTCTATTTCCACCAGCTCCATTTCCTCCAGCAACCAACGTACCCGATCCAGTTCCATTAAGTAGATAACGCATTACTCGAAAGTTCCAATGATCTGATACATAGATAATATTCGATTCATGGTCCCAGTATAAACCATATGGGTTATCTAATCGATCTACCGAATTGCCACATATTCCTACAATAATAAGATATCAATCTGTTTTCTTTTTCTTAACTGAATTTGTATACCATTTCCAGCTATTATATGACCTGCCAGTGTATTTTTCGGCCAAAATAAGACTCGACAATTGAGTCGTTCTGATATACAAAGATTTTGGTCAGCATCAACTTCAATGCTTACTGCCTCATTGAATTCAACTAAAGTTGTTCCACTATTTCCATTCGCATTTCCAGCAATAGTTATTCCAATTGATGAACCCCGAAAGAACTTTTGTACTCGATGATTATATCGATCAGTCACATACATTGAATTATTCCAATCAAATGTCAAATCCCATGGTTTATTCAACTGATTAGACGCGATACCCAGTGTTCCGTTTCCAGCAACGGTTATGCCCGAAGAGTTCCATCGAAGAACAACTGTTTCAGTTTTATTAATTTTATTTGATGGAGATCGAGTTAACAAGATAATGAGAATAATCAAAACAGCGATCAAAATTAATGTTAATAACAAATAACAAAGGACGATTTTCAAAGTCGATTTTATCTTCTTTTTAGACTTTCGATGATAATCATCAGACAGATTTCTATCATCACTCGACCAGGATTGAGTCTAAATTACAAAATGAATTTTTCACATTTCATTTATCTCATTTAATCTACCGAATAACCAAAACGATTTGTTGGCGAGGGATTTTGTATTCCTGTCAAACTCGATTTTATCTTCGTTTTCGACTTTCGGTGAGAATCATCACTCGATGAGAATTGACTCTAAATTACAAAACGAATTTTTCATATGTTACTTATTTCATTTAATCTACCGAATAAACGAAACGATTTGTTGATAAGGGAGTTTGTATTTTTGTCAAACTCGATCGAATGCTAACATGAATAATCTTGTTTGATTCTCGACCAACATTTTTCATTCTTTTTTTGTGTGGAATATCTTGACAGTGGAAGACATTTGATTTTATTTCGAAAGCAAGAAGCCATATCAAATTTGCATAAGTTTTCAATTTCTAATAAGGAGCCAATAATGCATAAACAATCTATTTTTCTTCAAATCAGAAATCAAGACACTTTAAATCATGTATATACATTTATTTGATCAAAACTATCATTAAATATACGAAGATCAGTATTCTCATGGGTAACAATTTGAGTAAGAATTTAATACAACTGAGAATAGTTTCTACGGACAGTCGTATCGATAGATCTGGGTATGAATCAATAATAAATTAATTGTCGATTTGAACTCTCTTGATTTTTATTCATTCTTATTTTATTATTGATATTTATTTCTTAATAAAATAAAGAAAAAAAGGACTTTCTGAATTTTGTTTATGAGTATAATCATCTATTAATTAGAAAAAAAAAACCTTTCATTTTTATTAAATTTCGGAATAAATAAATTGTACAAAGAACGAAAAAGCACCATTCTAAAGTCATATATGACTAGATACAATTATGGTCGTGGTCGTTGTGTGGTGTTGTAGTAAGATGTTGGATATGGTACAGTAAATTTCCTTACTAATGGTGGTGTATAATCTTTTTTGTCGATATTTAAACGTGGAAAATCATTTTTTAATTGCTCAGTAACACCATTGACAACATTAGCAACGAATAGTTGAGGGTCAATGGTTTGATTTGAAAATCTCGTTTGAATAATTGGTGATGCAGGTAGATTTTGCATTGTAGAGGGTGTTTCATTGAGTATCAATGGATCAAATGAAAGAATATCGTTTTCAGGAGATTTTACAGGCGAATAATCACTAAAATCAATGAGAAATAGATCTTCGGATATCGTAGGAGGTGCCTTTGGCACTGGTGGTGCTGGTCGAGTAACAACAGCACGAGTTTGATTGTTGGTTTCATTCAATTGCAGAATATTTGAAACAACTGAACAGAAAAAGAAAATCATTGCAAAAAAAAAAACAAAAGATTGGAGAATTTTTCGAACAAACGAACTTTTAACATTCTCATCTCGTTCATTCGAATCAATTGGTGTTACTATTGGATTGCTTAGAATGGTTCTACAATAAAAAAGAGAGCAAAAAAACTTAAAGTTTTTTATGTTTGATGGATCATACTCATCGATTTTATCGATTTTTCCCCACGAAGGTCCCTGTCCAGTTCCGTGTCGATGTCCCGTATGAATAAAACTGCCTTTGACAGGCCAACTAATTCGATCATTCGTTTTCGTTGTCGTCGTTTCCAAGCAAATTCTCGGAAACAGACCGACTTGTTGCGTTCGATGATTTTGTCCTTTCCACAAAGGTTTATCTGCGAATGCATCGAACACACTGACTGTATCACCACGTACTAATGTCAATTGATTGATTTGTTTATTATCTCGAATAACTCGATACTGATTAGGTCGATATTGATTCAATAATTGAACAATTCGCTGAAATTTCGGTCGATCTTTCGAATTCAATGACCAACAAAGCAACAACAACGAATAGATCGACGGTGGGCAAATGCTCGGACAATGAAGACGTTCATTTCGTTCTTCTAAAGCTTTCAATATCTTCAAAGAGAGAGAGAGAGAGAGAGAGAATAGAACAAAATTTCCATTCGAGTTTATCTTACATCCTGTGGCGATGCGCCACCCCATGGTTCTTCTTTGCCTAGTGTAAATATTTCCCAAAGAGTCACAGCAAACATCCAAACATCGGATGACGATGAAAATTCTTGTCGTCGTAGACTTTCCGGTGCACACCTAAATCAATCAATCGATATCTTCAAGCTATTTAATTGATAATTATTCCGGCAAATTTGATGATTTTTGTTTTCCTTCGGGTGTTAATGCTCTTTGATTCTCTATTCTCGTCTAAACTAATGACTCGATCGATTGATTTGTTTAGATTGACTCGATTGAACATTTCGTATATCTTCTTCTAGACAAAATAAACAAAACATTTCTCTTGACATTATATCAAAAAGAGAGAGAGAGAACGAGAGAAAGAGAGAGAACTCTTTGCGTCTATATCAGTAAGATTGACGGTTGATTCGCTTCGAGTGAGAAACAAAGTGCTGATCAATTAAATTCTTAACTCGAAGAAAAAATATTTACGCAATTGATCGAAAAAGTTTCATTTTTTTTCTTCTTCTTCGTCTCTTTCGATCAACTGAAGAGAGAAGAAGAACAAAAAAAGCTCGACTGTTTAAATCAAGGTAAATACGAAAGTCTAATTAGATACGAGTGCGAATATGTTAACACATAACACACGTTCATTCGCTTGCTCGTTCTTCTTTTTCTCTCTCTCACCCTCTCTTCATATATCGAAGTTGTTGCTTAACAACGAGCCTATCGTTTATTTGAAGGTTATCTCCATTCGCATACATACGCACATATTCTCTCGTTTATCGACCAAAAATGGACTTAGAAATGGAGATTCCGATTTGGTACAACGGTAAAATGAAATGGATTTCCAATTTAACCACACGTTCGACGTGTGCAGATGTGATTCAAGCGATTCTCTCGACCGATGAGAATTATTTCCCATCGACAAATAACGAGTATATCGTTTACGAATCATGGCGTGGCGTTGAACGTCCGCTGAAAGCTCGTTGTCGTTTGCTGAAACTTTGGAATTCGTGGGCAGGCGAATCGGCCAATGTCACGCTCACACTCCGAACTCAACAACAATCGACTTGTACACATTTGTTATTACGAAAACAAGAGAAAAAACTCGACAAACTCAAACGACAACTCAAACGAACCGACAAACAAATCGAAAAATTCTCGCAAATCGAACACAATCATCAATATTTGACCGTCTACCGATCGATCATTCAAACCCAAACGCAATTAGAACATCAACAACAACTTATTTCGAAACTTCTGCTCGAAATCGAAGCTGAAAATCGGTCCGATTTCAATCCTGACGAATTCACTCATCTGCTCACCGATGTTAACCAAACGTTAATCATCAGCCGCGAGCTCACCGAACAGTCCGAAGATCTCGACCAGCAGATTCACCGAACCAACGACGAGATCGATCGAAAGCAGTTTCTCCTCGACGAACTCGAGCTCGACTACGCGCTCGATCAGAACATCGACATCGACAGTCTCGACGACGAAGAACGAATCGTCACCTCACCCTCGATCTCCCGCTGTCACACAGGTAAAACTCAAAGAAATGGACTTAATCGATCAGTTATTTCGCTTTGATTAGTTCTCTCGCGTCCAACGGCGATCGTCGAACCGAATTTGTGTCAAACGAAATCGAAATCGTTCGCTGAGAAACCGCGTAATCACTGGTCGATGTCGACCAATGACGAGTCCGACACGGGCATTAGCTCGTTCAATTCAACCGACGAGCAATTAGTAACGCTCGTTTGACCAACTTACCAAGCGATCGGGATTGATTGGCTGGTTTTCGAGTAAATTCTATCGTTGTCGATCATTCGTGCTAAACCGAAATCTCCGATTTTGATCTAAATTTTTTTGTTTCTTTTTTATATAAATAAAAATCGTTTTTTTTTGTTTAACTTGTTCGTAGGAACTGAGGAAGATGTTGCGTGCGGCGAGATCGCGATGGACGAATCGACGTTGCTCGAGATAGTTCATTCCGTCGCTGATTTGCCTCGCGTAATCGACGAGCATGTAAACAAGAAAATGCTTGGGCTCATCGCGTAAACACGAGAGCAGCGAACCGAGCGGTGCTAATTCAGTAACCTTAAACGAAGAGATCAGTTTCGAGAGAGAGAGAAAAGGCAAAAGATGATTTACCATCATCAATGGTTCGGAAAGAACGATGCCGTGAAGACGAATGAGATTTTGATGAGAGAAGAAGTGCATGGCGTTTGCTTCGTGAACGAAGTCACTAACTGCGTTGCAACCGCGCAGGATTTTCACGGCAACGGGAAGACCGTTCCATTCGCCTTGACGGACGATGCCGTAGTGGCCGGAGCCGAGAGTTGTGGTGAGTTTAAGAGAGGATGGAGATATCAGACATGAGTTCGTTGGTGTGGAGGGAGAAATGAGGTCTTGTTTAGTGAGGAGTTTTTTGTTTTTTTGTTTGACAGCTGCGAGCAATCGACGAACGGCCGGTTTACTTAAACCGATTCGTTCGAGATCATTCGATTGAACGTATTCGAAATGTGAAAGTCTAGGAAGAAGACCTTTAGTTGAAGGAGAGAATTGAAAGATGTGCACGAGATTTTACTTTGTTACTTGAAGATCATCACGAATTCGAGATAAAAATCCGGATAAATCGGTTTCGTTTAATACTTCAATCACTCGATGAAGACCATCATCGGTCTCGCTCATTCTTTTCTTTTCGTTTTATTGACAAATGATTAATTTATGCTGAAAAAAAAACGTAAAAATATCACTACTCGTGACTCATTCATTCGATCGAGATCGGTTAAACAAATAAATCAATCAAATTTAAGATTTTATTAATCATTGAATTTGTATTTTTATTTATTCAAAATTCGTATATTTATGAAATATTTCGAAGAATTCTTTTATAATTTTATTCGGTGAAAAGATGGCGCTATCGGACTGCTATGAAGTTCTTTTATATTTTACGAAGAAAACAAGATGAAAATAAATAATTTAAATGATATTACTAGTTTTTATTTATGAAAGAAATCAAGAGAGAATATATTTCAGTGAAAATGGATTAAGAAAACTTTCGAGCTCAGCTAACATTTCTTTTTTGCTTTCAACAATTTCCGTTCGAAATTCATCGCTCTCATTCGTCTATTTAAAAAGAAAAACAATTAAAAGATTTTCTATTCATGTAAAATCGAATTATTCGTTTCGAATTCCATTAAAATATTTATTATCGTTGGACCATATTTCGCTTTTTCTTCTTCGTTTGTCAATGTATACGTAAAACCATGAATGAAATATCCATCTCCTAGAAGATTGTCTATAATGCATATACCCTCACCTTACCACCTCTTCCATGTTGTCACGTATATAGAATCTTTCTTTTTCTCTCAATTCATTTCTCTTTCCTCGAATATAGATTTGCATCCACTGGTATAATGGTTTACATCGCTTGGGATGCATATGCTAATCCATATCATCAATTCAATCGATGTACATGCTTCCTCTTGTCTCAGGACTTGTGGAATATTCATCAGGCAAACATCGTCCACATGGAACATTCTTAGATCTTTTCGTTCCAACTGCTGTAAGATTATCTCTGTATGTAGGTTTTTGTTACAGTCAAATGTTTTGGTATGAAATGGTCATGAAACGAAAATCTTACACCTTTTGAAAAGAAATTGAATAATCATAGTAGTCATTTGTTGATTTATCTGATTTGAAATTTAATAAGAACAGTTTTTAGAAATAAACAATATGTGATAAGAGAACTTCAATGAGTTAAAATGGTAGCCACACACCTTTCATTTTGTTTATTAAACAAATTCAAAACAATATACACTGAACAAGAAATAAGAAAACAAATGTATTTGTATCAATATTTTGAACAAAACAAATAAAGAAAAGGAAATTAGAAAAACACCAAGTATAAGTGTATAATAAACATTAGGTTCATTGGAAAGAATATATCCACTATGTATAGATAAAATGAGAATAACAAATAGACTTGAGATAATAAACGATTGAAATGGTTGTTCAACATTATACGATTTTCTTTTTCGATCTTGACAAGAATTTAAGAGATCTTTCTTCATTGATTCAGTTTGTTTTTTAATTTGATTCAATTGATTTTGTTCGATTTGTAAAATGTTTATGAATCGATTTCGATTGCGATTGAACATCTTTCATCATCTCAACAGATACCATTATTAAGCAACTATAAGTTAGAATCATTATTAAACAAATAAATAATATCATTCGATTGTCTTGATTATTCAAATAATTAAACGTTCTTGTTTCCTAAAGGAAAACAATAGTTCTTTATTTAATCTTTAGCAATCAATTACCATTTGAGAAAATAGTTTCTTTCGTATACGTTTATCTACAAGAAGAATTTTCATTGTTTTAAATGCTAGATTTTAAATGAAACTATACCTAAGACTTTGTATTGATCATCTTTATCAATGAGCCTGATGTTAAATACATCTGAATATGCTGACATTATTCGATCTAAGAACGAAAAGAATACGAATGAATAACTTGATGTTTTTTTTTCATTTAGTTAAGACAAAAAAATCATTCTTCTTTATCTTCACTCTCTGCTTGGTTCTTTCCATTTTCAAGTGAGCACAAAGATTTGAAAAGAGTTAAAATACATAGAATTAAAATGAAAGAATCAAGTATGAATATGGAACGTTGACTGGAGAAACAGAATGTACAAAATAGAAGAATCATGCTAACTAACGATATGGAAAAGACAAAGACCGAGCCACCATAAACATAAAATACGACAATTAAGTTTGTTATATTGATAATATTATTAAATCCTCGCGTGTATTGGACTTTTTTCATCATTTGTATTTTGTTGTTCGATCAATTCTTTCAATTGAACAAATGTTGTTCGATATTCAACGCAATGATAACAATAGTACGAATCATTACTGATATCAATAATAATTTTTCTCAATTTTGGATCAACTTCTTCCGGATTAAAAGTTTTTGTTAAGATACTGGTTGATAAATACATGAAAATATTAATTTCCAATAGATAAATGATTTGCAAGATGTTGGTGTGACTAATAGTCTGGTGACCTCATGACCTTGGTTTACTACGTCGAAGACATGATGTTTTTTGAATCATCAAAATGAGTGTCCAAGAGTTTGATAAGTTCATCATAGGTCAGTTCAGTATCAGTGAGAAGACGTGGAACTACTAATGATTCTAACAAAGTATAAACCTGGTCACCCACCGACCAGAGAAACAAAGCCTTTTTATCTGCGGCACCGGAAGATGAATCTAGTTCACGAAATGGATTGTTTATCGACATTATCAAAAAAAAGTTATTTTGAATACCTAATATTTTCATTGTTTATTTCAAAGAATTAAGAAAAGAAAAAAAAGTTAATGGGATTGTTTTCTTCATCTATAGAAGAACGAAAAGAAAGACGACGATGTGATCTAGTATAATAAGAATTTATTATATATGCTCTCTCTTTCATTCTCTTCATACGTATAGCTTTCTGTTTCTCCATAATAGGCAGTAAGATAGTAGTTTATTCAACAATCGACTACCACCTAATATCAACTGAAGATTTTCTAATGTGTTAAAAACATTTTTCTCTAAAGCGAGAGCTTCATGAGCCGCTTTATATATATTACTAGCCATTGTTGTTAAAAATTCTTTTAAAAGATGAATATAGGTTCTAATTGTGATTCGGAATCATTCCAGAATCGAGATAGGAACCATCGATCAGAAAGAAGTAACTGAAAGATAAACCTTCTGTCGAAATTCTTCTTTTTGAAATACATTGTTGAACTTGCACTACTGTCACGTCCATTTTCTCTACTGTGATGAATATTAAATGAAAAAAAACCACAGACGAACTATCGAAAGCGGACGAGACCAAAAATACAACGACGACCTATTTTCTTGCGTATTACACGTATACTTCTATTCGTTTCATAAATATTCTCAAAAAGGAGAATTAATCGAACATTAAAATATTAAATCTTACTACTATCAGTGAATTGTTCGTTGTTTATTTCTTGATATGATATATGACAGTATGAATTATAAAAAAGAAAAGATAGCTACAAGCAAACAAAACATTTAATCTCTTCATTAAATACCGATTGATTACAATTTGAATATGAAAATCAATGTTGAAATTAGATCTTTGTAAATTATTTCTTTTTCTTGAATAGAACACGATTCATATTCATTTAGACAACAACATTGAATAACTTCTTCCTGAATTATTAATATCGATGATCTAATAATGCGAAGTAAAAAATTTGAAGATCTATCAAACGAAATTCTTTTCGAAATATTTCCAAATTTATCATGTGCAAATCGATTCAATTCTCTATAAATATCAACCATATTATCTGACACTTCGTTATTTATATCTTCATATTCGATGCCCATGTTTTCTTGGACGTATATTATTAGTCGTGTTCCATCTTTGATTAGATTATCTATTCATTTTCAAATGTTAGAAACTAAATGTCCACAATCGAGATCATATATTGAGAAAATGATTCAATCAAAAAGATATTGGTATAGAAAGGTAATTCATGTGCTTCCACAAGAAATATAACTCGTCCTTATAGTCAGCTTTTTGTTTACGTAGTTCGAGAAATCTTGATTATTAATTTGTTGTTGTTTTTATACAAATTCTTGAAAATAATTGTCGAAATTCACAGTATTTGGCATGTCGATTACTAGTTGTTGATTGAAAAGTAAGGCAAAAAAAATATGCTGTGGGAAGACCTCGAAACCGATCAGCTAAACCTCCACATGCTTTTATACATTGAAAAACAATAGTTCGATTTCTTGCTGGTAGTGATTTCGACTGTGAAAGTATTTGAAAATCAAGAAAATAAAATTTTGTTTTAAAATGTGTCCATCGTTGATCCTGTAACTCGTGAAACTTTGATTTCATTTCCATGATCTTCACTGAAACTGCAGGTAGTGTTTTGGTGAAATATAAAATAAATACTGTTGATAATGCGGCTAGAACTAATAAACATATGATAAAACGATTCATCGATTGATTGAATGGAATACTATGATTTGTTATGCATATCCTACAATCCAAAACGTGTTGAAGGAAGTAAGAGAGTACTCCTGCAGATTGTTCACGCTGCCATTGTGACATATACAGAGCAGGATAAAACTTTCATTGCACCATTCACTAATCGATTACATAGAGAGAGAGAGAAAAGAGAAAGATAGGTGGTATGTCTGACCAATAAATATTTATTAGCAGAAATAAAACATAAAAAAATCATTGTACAGGATAAAAGACAGCGTGTACAGAAACACACACTGAACGTTATTATCTATGTGTAGATTTTTATTCATTACTAACGTTCGACATCAATATGCATTTCTAGTGATCGAACATGACATTGAATATCGAAAAATGTACCAAAATTTAATTCATCTAGCTTATTTACTGTATATACCGCTGATACTGAACAGATTTGACTGATAGGACGATAATTAAAATTGTTCGTATATTTGCATGCAAACATTGCATTTTCCGCTGATGAATGCACCAAAATAAGATATTGATTGTTGAGTTCAGTCACAATAGGAATTTTTATCCATTTTAGCTCACGTGTGCATCGAATTGTTGATTTTGTGATTATTTTGTTTCGGCAGTTTGTAACAATGAGAACGGTAACTGGTCCATCAACATCTACCTTCACTTCAACGGATAATAATTTCATTGGTTTGCTTAGTCGAAATAGGTAACCGTATGCGTGTGAATAAAAATCTATCCTTTTTTCTAATCCTTGCAGTACCGATAAGTTCAATATCTCTTTAGATTCTTCATTTAATATGGCAGGAATTGTTGGCACATTTGGCATTTTTGGCATTTTTGGCTGCATTGAACCTCTTTGTTTAATACATTCGACCATATTCTTAACAATCCTATTTATAGGTAATTGAGAAATCTGTTCTTGTGATAATGTGATTGGGCATCTTAAAGGACATTGACACTTTCCATTATGAGAACTTGCCATGCCTTGAATACATTCATAGCAAAATGTATGAGAGCAAGGTAGTAATCGTGGATCTTTAAATAGCTCGTAACAGATGAGACATTGCAAATCATCTTCTAGATCTTGAATGTTTGAATCATTTTCTTTCGGCGTTGCCATTTCTAAAACAAAAAATTCATGTTGTTTTAGTACTAAATTCGAAAGTTTTGAATTGTTTTCTTTCTTTCTTTCTTTCTCTTAAATAAAAAACAACTGGTAGTCAAGAATGTTGCCATAGAACTCATTGGTTTCGACTATTCAATTATTATACTTCTCTTGAAACACATGTATTTTAAAAATATATTATGCCAAAGCCATTAATATTCATTTTTTAATAGATTTCGAGTCTAGACAAGCCATGCATTCTTTCTCTTTATTTTATTAAATAAATCATAACAAATACAACCGTATTATAGATGAACCGTACGAGAATGCATAAACGACTTTCGAAACAACGATTTCGTAGTCGATTACTTGGCACAAATCATTCAAGCAAAATTGTTCATGTTACTGATGAACGCAAGAGGTTCTATTCGATATAAGTGCATCATTTCGAGATGAAACTGTTGAATTTAATGAAGAAGTTCAGTTGATAAAAATGACAACATCGAATGAAGATCGATCAATTGTTCAATCATTTATCAATGAAAACATATCGTTATATTCGGTAAATTGTTATGTGATATAGGACAATATGATGAGTCACAGAAATATTTCGATAGTTATTATAATCGAATGATAAAGAATCAAGCATTAGCATATTAGCAGAAATCTCATCCAGCAATAGGCAGTGTCTTGATGGACATGGAACATTAATATGCAGATATTGCAATGAGTTTGAATAACGTCGGTGTTTGTTGTGAAATTCTTGGTGATTTACAAATGACTGAGAATTATTATCGAAGAGCTTTGAATATTTTCGATCGAACTCTACCGATGAAACATTTCGAATGTTTACGAACCGAACAAAATATTCAAATTATTTCAAATAAATTGAAAACTAAAGTCTTGTGCTTTCTTCTTCCCAGGTCGACCAATCTGAGGGTCGGATCATACCGGAACCTGTCGAATCCAATGGGATCCGATCGAAACTCACAAAAAGTATATCTATTCGTGTGATCAATCAAAAGTAGAAATTGAGTACCAGGGTTGCAAGATAAAACAAGCTGGAATGTATGGTCGATGTCAAATCGAAATTAATTCGCAGTCCTTGAATTTGGATCTACTTTTACGTGCAGATGGCAATCGAAGATTAATAGACACGATCGAGTGATGCATCGAAGAGTGGATTTATTTGTCAGAAGTTGTCGGATCATCGGATCCGGTAAGATCCGATAGGACCCGTCATCGGATTGGTTGACCTGGGTTTCCAACATATATGACAGAAAAGAAACATATCGTGTTGATAACGTCATAACAAAAAAAAACGTTGGGTTTTTTTTATATTCATTTGATTATTCTCGAAATGTCTCTTCATGGTCTATCACTCGATATTATTTATTGTATTCTCGATAATCTCGATGAACGACAAATTCTTCTCTCACTTTCAAATGTTTGTTCACGATTGAATAAAATTATTCATAGTTATCGATCGTTTCAAGTAATCAAAATCACCATTGGATTTTGAGTCAATTCGAAATTTTTGTCGTTGTAGAATTTCACTACATTCGATGTTGGTTTTAATAAAATCAATTGTACAAATCTTACGACTTTATTTCAAGCATTATCAACAAATAAAGTAAACAAGATTACATCACATATTTCAATTGATTTTATCTTTTCGAATAAAAACACTTACAGAATTAAACGTAAGTCACAATAAACTCAACGGACAACGAGCACAATATCTATTTGATTCGTTACGAGTTAATAAAGTAAAAAAATTACGGATTATTTCCTTCTCACATGTTCATAGTTCTTATATAGACATTGAAAATATTGAATTTAACGTACACTTATATTCCTCAACAATCGGCTCCGTATTTATTTTCTGCATTACAGACAAATACAGTAAATAAAGTTTCATTCTTTTGTGTTTAATCGATTGTTTATGTTACATAGACATTAGAAACATTACGTCTTGGCGGTAGTTTCTGGTTTTTTTCGTCAACTTATCGTTTACATGGTCCATTTCAACCAAATACTGTATGAATATGAATTCACATGTTCTCTACGAATCGATTTTATTTCTATCGAAATAGACCTTAACAACACTTGAATTTTACGATGATTATATCAATGTCAGATTCTTCCAATGTTTATTAAATGTATTTCAAATATTTACCGTAAAAAATCTTTGATTAATTTCTCATCTCAGAGTTCGTTATCTAGAAATTAAAAGCGCATAGAAACAAATCTCTTTGTCAACTTTAAATTTATCTCTACTAGACGATAGTAACATTGAATCTGAATTCGAATTCCATCGGCGTAGAAGGCGTTCGTCATTTCGGCAAAGTTCTACGCTCACATAAAGTACATAAAAAACGACGTGTGTTGCACAGAAATCGATGAATGTATAATCTAGACACTTGCAAAATTGTATCTCGAAAAGAATGAACTCGATGATCAATCGATTCAATATCTAGCAAATGCTTTGCAGACGAATAAAGTTCGATGATAAAGTTGATTGTTTATTTTGAGAAATTTGTTTGAACGTAGGTACTCAAAGAACAGTATTTGTATGAGAATAAAATAGGTGTAAATGGTGCCGAATATTTAGCAGATGCTTTGGAAATAAATACGGTTCGAACTTTTGAATATGACGTTCTATTGAATTTTCTTTTGTTGTAATTAGACACTCGAAGTTCTTGATCTTAGGATGAATAATATTCGCGAGGAAGGAACACGATTCTTATTGAAAGCATTGAAAAAGAATAGAGTAAGAAAACGATTTGTTCGATGTGTTTTTGTAGGAAAAAAAACACAAACTTTTTAGGGATTGAAAACCTTGCAAATTCACGATTATAATGGTAACTTTTAGCGATACGAAAATGCTTGGTTGATACATTACGAATAAATATGGTTAGAGAATCTTTTCTCTTGTTCATTGTCTTATATTTCATGTAGACACTCGAGGGTTTCGATATACAATTTGATAAAATGAATAGAAAATCAGTAGAAAAGCTGATTGATAAACTTTCGACAAAGACAGTAAGTTCAAAATCGATCCCATACGTAAGTTTTACATATATACTTCAGGCATCAGCAAAGATTCTTGTGGGTCATGACTATTCATTTTACCAATTATATGTGGTAAAAAACTTGTTTTTCCATTGCAAAAACATCTTTATTTAACATAGTTATATTCCCGTGCTGGTCATGCTGTCAAAATTTATCTTCTAGCGAACTTTTACTATTGATATTTCTTAAGAATAATCTTTTAGTACAAGTCACACGGATGGATGAGGTTGTCGGAAGAGTTTTTTTTTTTCCTCATCAGTTTTCTATTGAAAAATAAAATTCATTGCGATAGTCACACACACACTCACAGTGTGATGCAACGAACTTTAGTCTTGTAATTGGATTCATTCATTAACGGAGAAAAGTCAAGAGTATTTGTTATTTTGACTAAAAAATGTCAACGCTAACTTTTATAGAAACTCAGATGGTTCGTTATGGTATGAGTCTTTATTTTGCACTCGGCATTTTCGGTAATATTTGTAATTGTGTTATTTTCGCTCAGCCGAATTACCGTCGAGCAGTAAGCTCGATTTATTTTATCTTCTTTTCGATTTTTGCAATTATCTATTTAATTTGGTCGATAGTTCCATATTTCTATACTCTCTATTATACTGAGCCTGCGATATATATCCTATTCTATTGTAAAATCAAACTCTATGTCACTCATGTTCTTGGTCAATATCTTCGATTTTGTGTTGTTTTCGTTTGTATCGATCGTTTTCTTGCCACACGAGCTGACGCTCGAGTTCGATTATTAAATTCAACTGCACTAGCAAAGAAACTATTACTAATTATGATCATTGGTTGTCCACTAATCGCAATACATTTACCTATTCTCATACAAATACAGAACAATGTTTGTAGTCAATTTGGAATTTATAAATTAATCTATGCTATCTATCAATTATTTATTATTGGAATCGTTCCACATGTCTTGATGAGTGTGTTTAGTATTCTGGCAATTATTAGTCTTCGTCAACGACACAATAGTCAACAACGTGCAAAACGACGTGATCGATATTTAGCGAGAATGGTTGTAGTTGAGGTGGTTCTCAATGTTTTAACATCGGTTCCTTATTCAATTAATTTAATCTACGGCGCAGTAACATATTCGACATCGAAAACTTCTGAACGAATTCAAATCGAATCATTTATTACGTTTGTAACAACATTTCAAATATATTTAGTCAGTGTCATTCCATTTTATCTCTTCATGCTAGCAGCAAAACCATTTCGAAAAGAATTCTTTAATCTCATTGGTAGATATGGATGTAGATGGGCTTTTCGACAAATTGACATTGCTCCATCAGTAAATCTAAACAATTCATTGTAATTTCACAAAATAATTGTATCAATAAAAAGCGTCGTTATGTCATGACTCATTTGTTGCTCGACTTGCTCTAACGATTGAGATTGATAAAAAGTTTCTAGAAATAGCAGTTCCAAAAAGAGCAGATTTGTAACGGCTTTGATTTCTTCATGAAAGTCATTGATCATGTAAGAATTTCGAAAATTTTGAATTTTTGACATGAGTGGCTTTTTCCCCATGAATAAAATTTTTAACCGTTCTTCGGCGACAAAGGAATCTACTCAAGTGTTTTTCTTTGCGTGTGAAATCAAATGAATTTACAATGCGATTATTCATATACATGATGAATAACCATTTATTTTGGTAGATCTAAAAATTCCTTGGCATTTTCCTGCGAGACAAGAAAACACTACGGCTTCTTTTCGTTGACAAATGTATAAATAGGTGTACGCTTCAATAGCAAACGCATACAGTTTCCTTTCGTAAGAAACAGTAACTGGTATTTTATTGTTAAACAATGCAAACAGAATTACTCTCTGCTTGGCAAAGCCAACGTCGGCAATATTCGGAACAATTTTCAGGATCAATTGATGTACTTGCTGATGTTCACGGTTCTACTGATGGTGAATGGAAACAACGATTAGAAGAAATGAATAGAAAATCAACGGGATCACATATTGTTATTTTCGGTTATCATGATCAAAACAACGGCAATCATTGGATTGGAATGTTTTTCAAAATTCTACCCGATCAACGAATTGTTGAAGCGTATTTCATTGATCCATTGTATTCTTCACAATTCAATCCAACTGAAATACAAAAACAATTCTCACAAATCTATCCAAATTCTGTACTAAGATCGAAAACATTTGAAAAAACGGATGATTCAACACGAAGTGCAACATTGACTGTGAACAATTTACTAAAAGCAATCGACGGAGCACAATTTGAAACATCAAACAGATCGGAAATAACGAAAGAATATCTTGAAGATCTGCGCAATGATTTCAGTTTAATGCCAAAATGTCTTGAACGATCGATACTTCATTTGATTTATAATATATCATTGCAAGTATTTAATAATAATTCGATTTCAAATGAAATCGATTCAGAAATTACAAAAGAATTCGAAACATTTCACGAACGTTTACAATTCGAAGAATTGAATTATTCCATTGAGATTATTTCAACAAGTATAAAAAATAGAAATTGGAAATTAGCACTCGATGAATTGAAAAAGTTGTTAAAACAAATTCGACCATTGAATATATATGAACTATTGCGACTTGTTGCTAAAGCCAAACATGCCGCTATTTTGATCAAAGGTAAAAAGATTATTTTTCTTTTGGGATTTACCGGCTCAGGAAAATCAACAACGATACATTTCTTAGCTGGCTCGAAAATGGAAAAAGTATTAGTCAATGGATATAACAATATTATTCCAACGGAAATAAAAAATGTTGATTTAAAAGATGTCAAAACTTCATTGAAAATGAGTTCAGAAACTCGTTACATAACTCCAGTGACAATTAACTACAGCGATGTTGATGCTCTTACTGAAGGAAGTGTTATTCTATGTGATAGTCCAGGATTCGGAGATACCGAAGGAGCAGAAGTCGACATTGCCAATGGTATTGGGATTATTCAAGCGATCAAAGGCTGTCAAAGTGTGAAACCAATTGTTTTATTTAGTTATCAAAGGATTGGTGATCATTGTGAAGGTGTAAAACAGTTGGTTCATTTACTAGCTGGATTTATACCAAGTATTAAAGATCATATCCGAGCATTTTCATATATATTCACAAAATATCCTGATGATGAGAAAAAAACAATTAGTAAGACATTAGAGGCCGTATTTAAAAGTCTAAACAATGAAGAAAAATCAGATATCGGCTTTATTGATGTGTTAAAAGATATGATTAAAAAAACACGATCTGGCACTAGCGCATATGCTTTGGATCCAATAAAAGATCATCCTGGTAATATGTTGGATAGTCTAGCTGATTCACCAGCCATCGAAAATCCTGATGAAGTCTTCGAACTTTCTATTACAAAAGATTCGAAAAATACAGTACAAAAACAATTACAATTGGATCAAAAGAATATCACATCTGCAATTCGCTGTTTCGATTATCAACTTGTCAAATATAAATTAGACAATATTAAATCATTGAGCAATCTTTTACACGAAGATTATCTCGAACAAATTTATAATGAATGTACTCGATACGTAAGCAAACATTTCGTTGATGAATATCAAAATGGTACAGCAGCATTCGATCGTTGTCTACGTGATCAAACAAGTCTAAATAATGAAGATATTCAACAATATCAAACACTTATATCACATTTTCAACTTATTGACAATTGGAAAGAAGATCATCTAGGAAAAGAAGTCGTTCATAGTACAGCATTTCTAACACATTTAAATCAATCAATTAAAAGTACGTGTTCACTTCTACAAGAAACAACTATCGATCATATATCGGTTAAAAATACTTTGGATAAAGTCAAACAGATTTCGAATTTCTTTCCTGATGTTACGTTACAATACCAACAAGCATGTCAATCAATGACTGATAAATACGATTTAACTATTCAATCATTTAAAAATACTGTGGGAGCAAATCAATTTAGCGAAAGTGCCAAGTGCCTTGTTATGTTAGCTAATGCACGTACGAATTTAGCTGAACATTTAAATTTTGAACGAAACATCGATTTACAAAAGTATTTTCTTGATCATTTAAATGATTGTATCCAAGAACCAAAAGAAGTTTTAAAGAAACCTAAACTTACCGAAGCAGATAGCGATAAACTAAACAGTTGCTTATTAATATTAGATTCAGCTTTGAAAACACCGTCATTTGAACCACATATATCGCTGAGTCTCGTGAAAGAAACGAAGAAGGAATTAGAATTAATTATTTTAGAATATTTCAATCGAATCATCGGACAAATCAATATCGAACAGAAAAATGAAAAATCATTTGAACTAATCGAAGAATACATGCAACAATTAGATCTACTTCGAACAGTTTCATTCATTGAAAATGAAACAACTGGACCCTATTGGCAAACTTTAGAGAAAATCATTGGATTTATACAAGAATCAAGACGATCTATTGAAGAACAATTAAGAATTCTTTTTGAACATGCCGATGGATTTGATTATAAAGTGTTTTTACAATCATTAACAAATTTAAAGAATGCCGAATGGATCGATAAATATCGAGCAGATGTTCACAAAAATATTCTCGAGACAGTTAAACAAGAATTAATTCAACATATTGATAGAGCTAAAGACTCATTTGAGAACATACATTTCGAACTTGATAATTTCACTGAAATACAAACTGTGAGCAAGTTAGTTGCTGATATAAATCAAATGAAAAAAATCGAACAATTTATTGAAAACATCAATCAATCAATCGAAGCAGTTAATTCTTGCTTTGAACAAGCTATAAACGGTATATTTAATGAAATTAACAATGCATTTAATTTAAGTAAAGTAAAAGAGCAAGATAATCTAACAATTGATTTGAATAAAGTCGAAAAAGCTTGTTCATTCCTTACGATTTGTAAATCAATACAAATGGTAAATAAAACGGCTTTTCAATCGACTTTGGATAGTTTTGAAGAATTTCTTCGATGTCGAGATGATTTAATTCAAAGAAAAATGGAATTATCATTTGAAACAATTAAACAATTCGAAGGTCAAACTGAAACAAAAGAAATTTTCGAACAAGCTTTAATATTAAACAAATTTTTGAAAGAATTAATCGATATTAAAACCAATCATTCGGCTATTTTATCTTATTCATCGAATAGAAATTTAGTAGAACAATGGCGACAACGTTTAATTGACAATTTAGCTGAACTGTCCGATGAAATAGAATCATTAGCATTGCAACGCAGAGCAATTCATTTGAAGAATAAACTCATAATTGCGAAAGCATTCAGTCGATTGGATGGATGCTTTGCCGATGGCGAAACGAAATATCTTGCTCTGTATAGAACCTTTCAGAGAGAATTCATCGATCAAACTGATAAAGTTCTCACCGAAGTACTTAATGCTATTGAAAAACATGATTATACGCGTGTGGCAACTGAAATGGCTGTGTTGGCAGAAATGAAAGATACGACAGGAGATTTTTATGAACGAGCTAAACGTGCATTAGCTAATAGTTTGGATACTTTCATGGTGGAAACAACGAACCAAGCGATTATTTTAGGAAATAATATCACAACTGACCAGATTACATCGATTGTTGACAATTTAAACCGTTTACAGAGTGCAAACAATCTAGTATTAGATTATATTGATGTCAAAGATGCAATCAAAAATACAATCGATAGAGCTAAATCACTTATTGAAAATCGAATGAAAGGTATTCTCAATAATATACGAGCCTTGATTACGAATAATAGTTTCAACGATGCTGAAGAAAAAATCGATTCAGTCATTCGAATAGCAAATATTCTTCGAAATTATTGTTCAGAAGAGATATCGAAAAAAATCGATAGTTTACAAGATTACAAACAAAATGCTGTTACAACTCTTGTGAAGAAATATTCTGATATGGACATTCAATCATATACACTCAATCCACCATCGGAAATATTCTCGAAATTTCAAGAAGTTAGTGATAGAAATCCAACGTATAGCAACGCTATAGATAGTATTCGCAACAATATTATGGAGAAATTTCGATTAGAAATTGATTCAGCAAAAAACGAAATGCCGCCGAATCTTAATAGTGG
>ERZ778024.1073-NODE-1073-length-36422-cov-53.620618_pt1 | contig 36422 bp, 35 predicted proteins | sample MGYA00375754_ERZ778024 | MGnify/ENA primary metagenome ERZ778024 (study PRJEB29350, sample SAMN05389827) | bioreactor metagenome | isolation source: Thiocyanate bioreactor | place: South Africa: University of Cape Town | collected 2014-02-18 ...
TATAGAAAGCAATGATAAAGATCGTGCATGTTGAAACATGTTTGATTTGGAAATATGCACGATTGTTTGCGTTTGTTTTTTCTTTGATCGAATACACACACACACACGCACATATAGACAAACAAAAAAAAAGAACAAGAAAGAGAGAAAAAGAATAATAAAACAGACGAAAAGATATTTGAAGAATTAGTCTAAATTAAAAGAAATCGAAATTTGCACACGTACACATAGATAGACTAGTAGTAAGTTTCTTGTTCAACCCAGCCACCTGGATTTCGACGAATGAGATATTTTCGTACTTCATCATAAATAAATATTGCAAGTGAAAATGGTAATGCAGGTAACCACCAAGTAAATCTAAACAATCACATTATTTATTCCCAATCATTGTTTTTCTCTCTCTCTCTCTCTTCAATGTTATTTTGTCTACATTTCACCCTCAAGGTGAATAATACTTGTTTTTTTGTCATTAGAGAAGAAAAAACTAATAAATCCTTACTTGAGTGGATACATATTTAAGCCTTTATCAAGGTATGGTGTATAACAAAGAGCAGCGGCAAGACCTGTTTCAAATAATAAACCAAAGTTAAGCATCCAATTTCTAGAAAATAGATAATCAAATCATAGAAATAAAGAATTTATTCATAATCTCAATGAGATTCGGATGACACATACGTCATGCCTTGATGGAATAAGGAATTTCGTCGTGTTTTGCAGATAATTAAATCAGCCCATTGTACGATGACAATTGAAACAAAAAATGCAGTGTGACATGTGTATTCAAGTGTTTTTCGTTGATTATAGGTCTAGACATTTGTTTGTTTGTTTTTTTTTGAAATCAAAATCGAAGAAAATATCTCCTACCCATTCTTGTCCATATGAATCTTCTAAATCATTGAGTGTTTTCGATTCCCACGATTTACGTAAACCAAGTAAACGACTTGGCCAAAAGCCATTTTCAGCCATAATAACAAGATAAACGAAGAAACCAGCCGATGCTTGAATCATACCAATTTGTCCGTAAGCCATTGAAATCAAACGTTCGTTGACCAAACGATCGTGTTTAGGATCTCGAGGTCGTCGTTTCATAATATCGGTTTCAGCTTTCTCATAAGCCAATGAAATAGCCGGTACCATGTCCGTACCCAAATCAATACACAAAATCGTAATTGTGCCAAGTGGCAACGGAATATCAGTAATGAGATACATTAAAAACGGTGTGATTTCGGGTATGTTCGATGTTAAGGTGTAAGCAATAGATTTTTTCAAATTATCGAAAATTAATCGACCTTCTTCGACACCGGTGACGATCGACGCGAAATTATCATCGAGTAAAATCATGTCAGCGGCTTGTTTACTGACATCGGAACCAGCAATACCCATGGCAACACCGATATCAGCCTTTTTCAAAGCGGGTGAATCGTTGACACCATCGCCTGTCACAGCGACAATGGCGCCTTGACGTTGACAACCTTCGACAATGATCAATTTTTGTTGTGGTGACGTACGAGCAAAAACGATTTCCGAATGATTTTTTAGTAAATCATCGAGTTTTTCTCTTGGCATCTCCTTGAGATCACTTCCATGAACAACACAAGCTTTAGCATCGGCTGGATTGACTTGTTCAACGGGAATGTTCAAACGTTCGGCGATATCTTCAACTGTTTCTTGTCCTTCCGAAATAATACCGACAGCTTTAGCTATGGCTTTAGCAGTAATCGGGTGATCACCAGTAACCATAATTACTTTGATACCAGCCGAACGACATTTAGCAACACTAGAAGAAAGAGAAAAAAAAACATTTGTCATTAGTTCGGTTTGGTCTAGTCATACGCTTCTGGTACAGCAGCTCGAGGTGGATCAATCATTGACATTAAACCAAGAAATCGTAGATTTGAAACGGGAAAATTAACATCATCCGAATCGAATGCGTAACCACGTGGATAATCGTTCGATGGTAAACGTAAATCACAAAAACCTAAGACACGTTCGCCAAGACCACCTAATTCTAAATATGCACGATTGAATTCGCCTTTCCAATCTAAATATTCACAAGAAAAATAGACTTATTTTCGATTTCGTCTCATCTAAACATACATTCGTTTAATTCAACATCTTTTCCATCGATATAAATCGATGATGATCGTTCGAGAACACGTTCCGGTGCGCCTTTCATCACTAATAAGTATCGATCATCTCCATCTTGTGTTTCATGAATTGAAACTTGATATTTATTTGTTGAATTGAATGGAACTTCGCAAATTTTTCGATTCGTTTCACGAAATTTAATGACATTACCACGCTAAATTCGATTTCATTGAATAACAAAAAACAAAAGTATCTCATTTATTTGATCTTACAGATAATTCGACGCATTTAAGAAGAGCTGATTCCGATGCATCACCGTTACATTCTCGTTGAAGAACGGGTTTTTTCAAGTTTTCTTGATCTTGTTTGAAATCAGCTCGATTACATAACATAGCACAACGGCTAAGTGCAAGCTAAATTAAATAAACAAATCGATTCAATCTTTTTCTTTGTTTGTTCTTACCCATCCGTATTCGGATTTCTTATAATTTGCATCTAGAAAAATTAGACAAAGAAAAAAAAACATTCACATGAATTTAATCAACACAATCTCGCGTACTTTGTTGTGTTTCGGTGGTGTCTGCTTCGAAAATTTGATTATCGAACCACATATGCGCGACTGTCATACGATTTTGTGTTAATGTACCGGTTTTATCCGAGCAAATCGTTGATGTTGAACCGAGTGTTTCGACAGCTTCCAAATTTTTAACCAAACAATTCTTCTTTGCCATACGTTTAGCTGTTAATGTTAAGCAAACCTGAACAATTGAATTGAACAAATGAGCAATATTGGTTTTTTTTTCTGACAACTTACAGTAACTGTTGCGAGAAGACCTTCAGGTACATTGGCGACAATAATACCGATTAAGAAGATGACAGCTTCAAGCCATGGATAACCAAGAATAAAAGCGATGAAGAAGAATGAAACACCGAGAAAAACGGCCACACCCGTAATTATATGAATAAAATGGCCGATTTCACGTGCAATTGGTGTTTCTCCTGTTTCCAAACCTAATCATCGAACAAATTTTTTTTGTTTTTTAGAAATCAAATTCAATCATTTTTTTCATTTTACTTGAAGCCAAATTTGCAATACGACCCATAACAGTTCGATCACCTGTACGAACAACCATGCCCGTACATGTACCTTCGACAGCGAATGTACTAAAAAATGCGAGATTCTTTGTTTCCACCGGATTTTCATTGGTAAATTCCGGTCCACGAGATTGTGGTTCCGATTCTCCGGTTAATGACGAATTGTCAACTTTGAAACCATGTGCTCTCAATACTCGAATATCTGCCGGTACACGATCACCGAATTTAACTTCAACAATATCTCCAACAACTAATTCTTCGGCTTTAAGATTTCGTTTTTCACCATTACGAATAGCGAGTGCTTGCTGAAAATAACAAAGAAATTCTCAATTGAATTCATCTCATCTCTCTCTATACGTACGGGTGGAACCATGTTCTTGAATGATTCCATAATTCGTGAACTTTTCGCTTCTTGAAAATATGAAAAGCAACCAGTAACAAAAACGACAACGGTTAATGCAACACCAAGCCAAAGATTGTCATTTGGAGCTTCTTCATATTGCGTTACACTAATAATATGAGCGATAAAACATAGAATTGCACCGATCCACAATAGCATGGCAAAGCCACCGAACATTTGTCGACAAAATTTCACCCATTCAGGTGTCGTTTTTGGTGGTGTTAACGCATTTGGACCATCTCGTGCGAATACTTCAGCAGCTTTAGCATCTGTTAAACCCTAATTATACGTAATTAAATTAATAATTGATGACAAGAAACGTGATATGTTGATTTATTTACCCGTTCTGGATCTGTTCCGTACCTTCGGTAAAGTTCTTCAATAGGAACTTTATGATCATCCTATGAAATACGCAAATAACTCAATATCAATATTAGTTTTTCAGATAGATAAATAAATATTACGATTTCAAGTTCACGTTTGAGATCATCAAGATTATCACCACCTTTTTGGCCTGCTTTGACTTTCTTGTCGTCAGTCTATTCATGAAAAAATAAACTTGATCTAATCATATTTATTGCTTCTATTTTACCATCGTGCATTGAGACGAAAATTGAATCTAGATTTATTGTAATAACAAGGCTATAGGCTCGACCTAATAAAACGATCGAGATCTAGAAATATTTGTCTTAGAAAACTAATATTGAAAAGGATAAAATAGATTAAATATCTGAAAAAAAAATCAAGAATATAATGGAAATAAATAGATCTAAACATGTGCAAACCTATTGGACAATATTATTAATCAATTGTATATGTATGTATGCATACACACATATCTGTGTGTTTAAAAAAACAAAATAATGTCGTTTTTCCTTCTTATTTATCGTTGACTCTGGGTGATGATTGCAGTAGTGTTAGTGCGATCGGTCGCACGCACACGAACATGCATAAATAATAACACACATAGAGGGAAAGAAGAGAAAAAAAGAGGAAAAAAATGAGAAAAAAGAGCGAAGGAGAGAGAGAGAGAAGAAAAAAGACCGAACAAGAAATATTATCTAGCTATGCTGCCGCTAGCAGCCGAACGAACGAGCAAACGAGAGAGAAAACCGACAAATGACGTCATTATAGAATGGACTATGTCTGACAAAGAATTCCCTTGTTAATTGTCATGGAAAAAAGCCGAAAAAAAATTTTTTTTGAAGAAATTTTTCACTGACATTCATTGGAGATAATTTTTTTTGACTGGTTATTTTATTTGAAAGACGAATACGAGTAAAATAGACGACGTCAATCAGTACGATGAATTTCGATATATAATCTAACGACTAGACGAGACTCGATCGAATTCGAATTCTTGATGTTATTGCCGTTCTTTTTCTTTACAGAAAACAGCAATTCCTAATATCTTCTTTCGGTTAAATTGATCATTATCACGAAGAGAGAGAGTGTTTGGGCAGGCAGAAACACACATATACACACACACACACGCGTGTGCACATCATCGAGTGATTGGTTTCCTTCATTTTTTTTTCTCTATTACTTACTTAACCACTATTACCATTACTATGTGAATAGTATTAGGAATCGATGATATAATGAAAGAAAAGGAAGAAAAGAAGAGGCAAAAAAAAGAAAGAAAAGAACAGAACAGAACGATGAAAGCGTTCAAGCAACTGACCTACTGTTATTTCCAACATTCATCTTCATTGTAGTGTTAATCTGTCTTCGATTCGTTCGTATTAGTTGGTGCAAAACGATGACAAAAGAAAAGAAAATGGGACAGAAAGGAAAATGAATATGATTGTCACAGTCGAAGAAAACTGTAAATCAACTTACTATATAAGAAGAAAAAGAAGAAGAGCAAACGAAAAAGACAGAAAATGTTTTTTATAACACGTCCATCATGATCATTCGACCATGAATGATATGAAATTGTGTACAAAACGTACATAAAGAAAAACGAATGAGAACGCAAAAAAAAGTCACAACAGATATCAAGGCAATTCGCATACAAAACTGCTATTACCTCGAAAGAAAAAAAATTTCGATGGTTTCACGCTAAATCGATAACTTGGTTAAGATTGACATTTTCGATCACTAATTACTCATATGAAATATTACATTGGTAAATCTACATTCTGTTTATAAATCGATAATAACATGTTGGACTGGTTTTTTGTTAAGCTAGCTTAGATTTATATATTCAACGTATGCAGACAAAAAAACACAGAACGTTATTCTTTTCTATCATTAGTGAGATTTACCCCCTTTTTCTTTTCAAACCACTGATGCTTACCGCAAGCGTAAATGGTAACAAAAAAAAGGAGAAAATCGAGAGAATAAAAAGAAAATGCATGCATCAACACGCATATGTCATTTGTTCGATTCATAAACGTGCAAGAGGTCTTGCTCGGAAAAGAGAGGAAATAGAATCTCGTTCTCAATCGCAACTCATAATATTCAACAACGAAAGCGACTGAAACGTTCCTTCGTCTTCTTTTTCTCATTAAATAACTTTTGATTCTATTTTTCTTTTCTTTTTTTTTCCTTACAGTTAAAAACGCAGAAAAAAGAGAAGGAGAAAAAAGTTATTTAATTGAATTTACATAGAGAAATGAAAGCAGTAAGTAATGTGATCGATTAGTCGAACAAAATCAATGATAGTTTTATTTATATACACATAACACTGCACACAAACGATAAATATCTATCGACTATCGATCATCATCAACGCCTTGTTTTCTTCTCGTTGGACTTCTTTGTCTTATCGGTCTTGACTAGTCAACAATATAGTAATTGTTTTCCACTTATCCCAGCTGTTAAATCGATGACATTCGAATAAAACCGACAGATAGTTTATCGAGAAATGAATGTAATCTTCTATTTATTTGGGCTGGCGAAAATGAAGTCTTTGAAAGCTTTGCGTACGGAAAGTCATAGGAAAAACAATTGTAATGACATAAAAGAAATAGCAAACTTGTCTCACTTGTATTAGATTTAATCAATGTCGATCTGTATAAATAGATATTCTTGTTTGTTTTACTCTACTATTGATTTAAGAAAAAAACGAAGAAGAAGAATCTGTAATTGTTTTTTGTTCGTGAAAGGAATGTTGAAAAAAAAGATAAATGAAAATAGAATCTGTTACTTTAAAAAAATGCATAGTTGAAAAAGAAAAAGAAAAAAAATGCAACGAGAAAATAACAAGAGCAATAGCGGATTTTTTTCAATGATTAATTGAAAATGTTTGGATAAATTATCACGAATAACTAAGTACGAGGCACGCGTTCGTTCTTCATCTGCACTCATATCGATTCATGTATATCTAGTATATCGCAAAACGCGATGGAAATCGGCCATGACACACGCGGTTATATGCTGTACAGTTGCATCGTATGGATGTTATGCCATGTCAAAGTATCGAAGAAGAAAAAACCGAGAGAAAGAGAGAGAAGAGAAAAATGTCAATGTATTTGTTGTTGTTCGTTCTGACAATCGCATTTTTTTTAGGATAATGAAAGAAACGACTGTGTTCTCTTCAACAAAGATGACAGTTTATTTTCCGGCTTCTCTTTCTTCTTCAATGTATCCTTACTTTCTGTCGTTATTTGTTGTTAATATAAAAAGAAGAGCAAGAACAAGAAGAAAAAAGAAGAAGAACAGAAAAAGAAAAGTCGAAAGAAGTAGAAAACATACGATTATGTCACCAGACGCATTCAATACTATTATTGTTCGTTTAACTACGAGCAGTAGAATGGAAACGATAACGTCGAAGCAAGCATATGTAAAAAACTAATACGACGAATAGAAGTAGAAACACACGAGAAGTACTGCACAAGTGTCATCGTGTCTCCCACGCAGATAGACTGCAAAGACATCATCGTCAAGGCACTACCCATACTCAACGTTTTCTCTATTTGTGTTCTGCATTTTCCTAGCAAGAGTACTGCACGTTAGTCGACAAATGTTCGGCATGACGATCTATCACCGAGCGAAAAAAAAAGAGAAAACTACCATCATCATCATCATCATCATCACACCACATACCAAAGTGTTTTTATCAATAGTTTGAGTAAAATGTTGCAGTAATGACGTCGAAACATAATTCTAGCATAGTGGAATGAGAGGGATGAAGGAAAAAAAACCGAGAAAATGAAGTAGAAAAAAAGCAAAAAAAGAAGAAGAAGAAGAACTGAGCTTCCAATTTTTAATATCAGATTTATGAAGCGAAAGCAATGGCTACTCATAAGTAACACAAACAGGAAAACCTATGAGGCAAAGAAGGAAATAAAATGAAAGTATAGAAGAATAAATAATAGTCGACTTCTTTTTTTTTCAAGAAAAAAATATAATTGGTAACAAAAGTGCACAGGAACAGAAAAAAAAGATTGAAATATCTTAATTTGATAGTTTCATATGTCAAAATCGAGCAGAGTATCGACTGAAATATTTATGTTTGATGATGTTAATAATAATAATATTAATAATAATACAATAAAAACAAAAAAAATACAAATTACTGCTCGAATAAATAGAGCTCTCGTTATGTCAAACGATAGTAGTCGGAACTGTCGTTTGTGACACAGGCGGATTTGGATACAGATCTATGAAAAACACAAAAGCGAATAATTTCAACGAAGACTATGATTGACTGTACCTTCATAGGACGGTGGCGGAGCATCTGACGGATTTGTCTCTGGATTAGTTGTCGATTGTGCTGTTTGAACTTGATTGTACGCTGGTGGAGCATTTCGAGGATGCTTCCATCGACGTAAAGTTTCCATCCAATAGTGTGCATCGTTTCCCTCAGGATTTGTCGTAGTTACTGTTTGCTGATGAGTTGTATCGTGAAGATGATCAAATGCGTCCAATATTGATAACGATCGGTATCGTCGTCGACGACGATATTCATTAACACAGCAGAATATGCAGGAAATTGTAGTAATGAGACTTGTGAGAATAATAATTAAAATTCGATGAGATTTCGAAGATGCTGATTGATAGATTGGCTTTTTATTGGTTTGATCATGGAGAATTGTGATTGTTGCGTAGGGCTTTTCTTTTCGTAGCCAACATTTACATTCGAATGTATATTTCTTTCCGTCACGATTTCGCATAAGAAGAACTCGTTCAAGAAACCAATCGGACTGAATTGGTGGGACATTATTATGTCGAATCTAGATAAATCGAGAAACTATATTTTTTGTTTCTTATTCATGATTTTCATAAAAAAAACATCGATTTGACAATATTATATTCTCAATTCTATCATGCATATCTAATTATTCAGCTGATGAGACAAATTCACAATCGTAAAAATTTATTTTATGCAAATCAAACAAAAATTATTCGCGCAGAAATTCATGCTTACATGTACGGTGACAAGATCGCCGATAGTTTCAGGAAAAATCGTAAATTTTTCTTTGGCACCCATTTCGAATAGATTTCGTATGGGAAATTGATGTTGTTCAGGAATGAAATTAAAATGTGACAACGGATATTCACTTGTACTCAAGCCATCTTTGTCAATTAAACGAATATAAACATCACTATCTGTACCAGCGAAATTCTCTCGACCGGTATGAACATAAACAGTCCAAGCTAGAGAATCATTTCAATTTAAAAAAAATGTTATTTCATTCGATTGATTACCTTCGGAATAACAAATTGGTACCAAGCAGAGAATCAATAAAATGATAAAGAGCATTTTTTCATCTAAAATTGAAATAGAAGACAGATGTTTTTTTTTATATTTGTTTATATTATTTTCTTCCTCGTTTTATTTTTATTACAAATAGAAATTTAATGATTGTTTCATAGAAAACCATCGAATGCTGATTAGAAGAACAGATGAAAAAAAAATATAGATTAGAGAATCATTCCATATAACAAGATAAATAACAGTAACAGTGAGAAGAGCTTTTTTAGTTGCGTTTGTCAGTGATTTATTTATCTAGGATGAATACCATTTCGATTTGCGTAGATCACTTCGACACATTGGACATTTCGAACTTTTCTATAGGCAAAAAAAGAACGTAGATTGATAACAAAAACAAAAATGTTTCGAACCTTTAACCATTTATCAATACATCGCGTATGAAATCTGTGTAAACATGGTATCGTTCGGATTTTATCATAAGTTTTGTATTCATTCAGACAAATATCGCATACAATGCCAATTATCGATAATTCTTCGGCTGTGGCCATTGGATAACATTCGATTAAATGTTTCGATAGACCTAAACCGAGCAACTGATCATCATCATCATCATCATCATCTGATACACGACCGTTGCTTCGTTCAGTATAGAAATCGCCTTCATCATCTGTTTCCCAACTGAAATAAACACGATTCTAATTTCTATTTTATTCAGTTGTTCACCAGCAATATTTACCTATCACTTTGATCGGCTTGTGCAACGTCAATTTCTTCAATTCCTTCTTCTACTTGATCTATTTGAAAAACAAAACCATAAATTAATAAAACACACGAAATATTTATCGTACTTTCTGATGTTTGCACTTGATTACTACTTTGTGAATTATTTGTATTGATCTGCTCGGTTGAAGACGATGATGACGATGATTTTTCCGACATTGTTTGATGATTAGTCGACATTCTATCTGAAATCAATCAATATAACCTTGACTTGAGGGGAAAACTTCACAAAATACTCTTTAGAATGACTAAAGAAAAAAAACCTCTTCAACGATGATTAATCAATCGTGTAACTATCTCGAATGAGAAAAATTGGCAAATCGCATTCTTGTCTTAGACACATGAACAATGGAGAGATTTTGGTTTCCTTCTGTCTGTCTGTCTGTCTATTCAAATCATTATTCGGCGAGCCAGCCACGATAGAAAACTTTCTATAGATGGCATTAGTCCCCGGTTTTGCGTAGTTAACAAAACAATCGTTATTCAAATCTGAAGCAAAAAACAGTGAGCGTAAGACACATGAAATATGCATTGCATCTCTAAATTATTTGTTCGTACGAATCACATATATAATAATATACGTATATCTAGATTTTATGACTGATTTGAAAAAGGCTAAGTTCTCTGAAGTAAAATATATATTGTTGGAGGATGTTTCACATTGAAAAAAATTTCATCAGATTTGTTACACACACGCACACACACATCTAATTTGTAAATATATGTATCAAAAAATGTTTCGTTTTTGTCTTGTATGAAATAAAATCATTTGAATGGAATAAGTATCACGAAGGACGTTGATACGATGATGAAGGTGGATGTCCATGTCCATGTCCACGACGAGATTGACTGTTGGTAGGCATTGTTGAACTATTGTTTGAATGTTGTCTATTTGTTGAACTTCGAATATAATTTGGTTGAGGTTGTCTGGGATTATTATTATTATTACTATTCGAATTTTTATTATAGTCATTGTGACGACGACGAGAAGAATTCGATGATGATGATGATGATTGCGTATTAATATTAACTGGAGGCTTTCGACATATTGGACAAACATTATTTTCCTATGAAAATCTCGATTATTGAAATTATTTGCCGACGAAATAGAAAATAAATGTATGCTTACACGTAACCATTGATCGGCACAATGTTTGTGATAAACATGTTGGCAAGGAAATTGACGTAGTGGTTGATTTTCTTCGAAATTTTCGAGACATACACTGCATTTGTTTTCTTCATCAGTATTATTAGCATTCGAGTGAAACGAAATTTCTTTGATCGAATTCACTTGATGTCGAGAGAGTTTCTTTTTTTTAATTGTATCATCCAGTTGAAGTAATCTCTGATAAGAAAATGAAAAACATAGAGAAATTTTCATTTGAAAGAATAAATACTTCGTAATCTTCAGGACCGAAATCATCTTCTGTATCTTGCAGATTTCCTGTTCGACGATAATTTCGTGGATGTCCGAATACAAACGATGGATTGCCGAGCAATTCAAGTAAAGCATGAGGATTATTTATAGGAAAATGTCGATAGTCTTCTCCATCATTATCATCATCATCGTCATCGTTATTATTCGACCGACGTGAAAAAGGATAGTGCATAGGAAAAACACGATTATGTGTACGTTGATCGTTCTCAGATGACATTGGGTGATTCGGTCGAGTTAATGGTACCGGAAAAAATGGAAAAGGTCGTCGATGCATTCGTTCTCTTTTTCGATCTTCTTGCGCTTGTAAATACGCAGCAAATTCTTCATCAGTTTCGAAATGTGGCATGACGTCTGGCTCTAAACTATGATCTGAATCGACTACTCGTATTTCATCATCCGATGGAATACGAAATCGTTCGTAAGGATGACGAGTTCGAATGAGACTCTCTTGAGAATATTCTTTTTGCTGAAGTTCACGTGCAAGTACTTCGTCAGCATCGATTGTTGTGCCGAAATTTGAATCAAAACCAGTCGCTTGAGCTAAAGCGTTTTCATCGTTTGTTGTGTTTTCTAATTTTTCAATATCGTTGGCATTTGTTCGAACACTTGTCTTTAGCAATGGCTAAAGAAAAAAATCTTTTTTTTTTCTATTTGTTCTTTAACTTAGTTTTTACCATAAATTTACACAAGAACGCAAAAAGAGAACAAAAACATTCTCATAGCATAAAAGCGGAAAAAACAAACTCTAACGTACCCTATTAGTCATTTCATTGCGCTTCGATTCATCGATTTGTTCATTGTCAACCGGATGAATAACCGATCGATGAAAGCCAGGTTCTATCTCCATGGGTTCACCATTTGACCGTGATAATGGTGGTAACTTAACAGGCAAAACAAAGCAAAAAGTCTATTGAATTCAATAATTGACCGAATTTTATACCTCATTTATATCACGATACGTATTTGGCAGTAGATCTCGTTGCATTTTACGATCAAGAGAGATAGATTAAGGAGGTGTACACAGAAAACAAATAGAAAGCAAGTCTTCGAGGAGAATGTATAGTCTATTTACACATGTGATCTAGAAAAATGATGAAGAGAAAGAAATGAAATCTGGATTTTTTTTTATTTTGTTTCTGTTCTCGATTGTTGAATAATAATAATAATAATAAAAAACCTCGCTTTTCTTTTTTGTTTGGTAATGAATCAGTGAATAAAATACCAACAACAAAAAAAAAGAGAAGAACTAAACACCGTTTTGCAATTAATTCAATATTTTCGGACGATCATTATAAGGACTTGACGATTGTGTACGTTGAATATACGTTTTACTTAATGAAATTTGCTTTTCTAAATCTCGTAATTGTTTTTCAGCTTGCATCCGTTTGTCTGTTTCTTCTTGAAGTTTAGTTAACATGCCATTGGCATCGAATTTTTCCGGTGAACTATGAAAAACAACCATTCCATCTTTTTTATTAATCGACGCAAATATTTGTCCGTTTGCAATCATATCAATAAGATACTGTTCGGCTTCATTTGTCGATTGTAATTGAACACGATTGGCAAGATCTTTCAATGATACAGTCAAGAATGTTTTCGTCAATTGTTGAATACTATTGCAGATGAACGCATTTCGTGTTTGCTTTATTAAACCTAAGTTTCGATCTCGAGCGTAATGTTCACGATTACGATTAACAAATTCATCGAATTGTGTCAATGTACCGTTGTTAAATATATTAAATAATTCAGTGTAATGAGCACTGCATAGGCTTTTTATTGTTTGTTGAACATTTCGACTTGTATACGTTGGCAATTGATTTGATGTTGTCGAGCCGGATATTAATTTAACTAAGACATATTTTTTGTATGCTTCAATAGCAATTGCTGATGTGGCCGATGCAGGCACAGTAAGACAATTTTCGAAGAAATTAGCAGCCCGATCGAATTGTTTGACACATGCATAAATCATTCCGCCGTAGTAATAAGCAAGTAGAAGATGTTTAACATCGAATTTGCCATTTTCATGATGAATATCGATTATATCGGTATCGAGATAGGTCAACGCCGGCTCAAACCATTGACAAAGAAGACAGAGTTGATAGAGATCTGAATGAATTGAGAGTAATTGACCGGGATCACGACGGAGAAGCTCGATAGCTCGATAGAGAATCGGAATTCCTAAGAGAAAAATATCATGTTCGTTTTTTGAAGTTCAAGGAAATTTGTTAAATTAAAAATCAATCCGAGATTAAGATGTCTTTTCCTTCCTTTTCTTTTCTATTCAAGGTTATTGGTCTTAACCAACAAAAAAATCATCGAAAATAATGGTTAGGTCATTGTATTATTGTCAATAATCATACTCATCTATCTTAGATCAGGTTGTTGCTTTTTTTTGTGCACTCACCGACTCGAGCTCGATTTTCTTTTCGAAGACGTTCAGTTATAAAATGACAGATTTCACATAAATACTGAGGTATATAAGACACTTGTTCAGCTGAACATGTTTGAATAAATGTATCGAATTGAGTAAGAAATAAATTGAAATCAGGAAGATTTGGTGCTTTGATTATTGCATGTAAACCAGCCAACATACACTAAATTCGTAGGCGAACATATTTCGTACGAATAACAAAAGTCAAAAGAGTTTTTTTTACCATTGTATTTTCAGGTAGAGTGAATGTTGCAATTATTGAATCGATATGTTGAAGATTTTTATTCAAATGATCATAACTGGGATTTGTTAATAATTGGGAAAGTTCTTTATATTTGCCTTCTAATGATAATTGTCGGATATTCCCAACGAATTGATCTAATGATGACATTGGAACGAGTGTTTTCGTTTTCTTATCCAAAAAAAAACTAAAAATAATTAATAAAGAAATAGTTTTCTATGAAAAAATATTCAGTCTTTTGATCGGCTGGGAAACAACAAAATGAAATCCTCAAATAAAAACAAAAAACATCTACTCGTATTTGATTGGTAGTCGTATTCAGTTTGAATAATAATAAAAAAAAAGAGAATATATATTACTGATGACAAATACCAGATGGCGTTCAGTAACAATATAGGTAAAATAGAAAAAAAAAATTTTTTTTTCTTAAACTCAGCAATACGAGTTTCACATTCGAAATGTAATTAATCGATACGAATAAAAAAAACGATGAAATAAAGAATAAATGATTTATGTATATGTTTAATTTTTTTATTATATATTAAACAAAAATAATAATCAAAACATCTAAAAAAAACAATACACAAAACATGAATTACATATCGGATAGAGAAAATTTTTCATCGAGTGTTTTGAACAATGGCTGTAGATCGACGAGAAGATTATCTCGTTGTGATAATTCGAATAGTAATGGCATGTCCATATCAGTGATTAGTGGAATTAATGGTGATTGTTTAGCATTGTACAGTGCTCGATTGAGTTGTCCTTTTCGTTCTTCTAAATGTTGATGTTGTTCTTGAAGTAACTGTTTTTCTCGTTCGAGTGATTGAAGTTTTTCAAGAAGATCAACTTCGATTTTATCTCGAGATTTTTTCAATTCTCGAGCAGCAAGACGATTTTTTTCTCGTCGAATTTCACGTTTAATAGCTTCTTCACCTTCGAGTGGAGTATCTTTCGATCGTCGGCCAGTTGCTAATGTCTGTGAAATGCCTCGTCGATGACGAACACGTATTGGACCGTAATCAACCAGATAAGATCCCGATGTTGAATTCGATCGTGAAAAATTCTCCGTTGAACGTGTATCTTCGTCCTAAACAAAACGAAATGAATCGAAATAGATCAATGGAATATTTCATCAGCACATACCTGTGTATCACACATGCTTGACAAACTTTCTTCAGCCATATTTAGTGAGAATGTATTGGCATCCATGTCTTCAATCGATAACGATTACCGTAAATATAATACAACAGTTGAATGATGATAAAACGAATGAATATCTACGTTTACTTAACTCGGTATATATATATACGGTGTCGTGTGAATAACATGATAGATTCTGTCGTTCTGACCTGAAAGGATATGTCACGCACTTGAATGTTAGGTCTTTGTTAATGAGTTTTCGCAAATAGATCATTTTCGATTATAAAAGCATGAGGGTTGATAAACGAAAAGAAAAGAACAGCCTTGCAAATAATAGCGTAAGAGTGATCGATAGAAAGAACACCGCCACCACGAATATCACGAATAATGGGGATCTAGCCGTTATATTATTTATTGTATTGTTGTAGATAATTGGATAATTAACAAAATAAAATTTTTCTCCTACGTTCTTCTCATCTCGATTGATACATCCTTCAATGAATAGAAAAGAATAAATTATCGTTTTTGTCACCTCACCTGTCGATAAAAATCTGACGTCGTTCGAACGCGTTTACGCTATAGATGTATAAACGATTAATTACATCATGTATATTCGTATTAAACTGAGAACGAGAGAGAGAGAGAGAGAGAGAGAGATATTTAACAAAATATAACCATTAATTTATTTGGTCTGACGAGAAAAAGTGATTGAATGTATATTTACCTTTGTTATGAGTAATGTGAGCAATTTCACCGCGAGGTGATAGTGACCAGACAGATATCCTTCGATTATTTGTTGCTGTCAATGCTAATGATGATTTAGTTGAAAGATGTTATTTCAGCCTTAATTTATCTCGTTGAACTCTCGTTGCAAATATAAGAGAACAATGTAAGTTTATTTGAAAAATAAATTTGACAGAAAAAGAAACACAACAAATTGAAAGTGATCGATTCGAATTGTTAATATCTATCAGTGCCACAAAGTATTTCCACGTGTCAGATCAAACAGGACAACAATTCAAATCTAGATTGTTAATTTTCGTTGAAGTTTTTCGTCTAATTGTTTGAATTGTTCGAATACGATGAAGAAGACAATGTTCCAAGGACCTAATCGAAGCCAAGAAGGAAAGAAGCCCTTATAGAGTGCAAAGAATCCTTCATTTCCAATTGTCTTAAAAGAAATTCAAACAAAAAAACAACCGATTTATGCATGATAATTAAACGAATCTTACTTTAACAAAGCAATCCATAGTACCCTTGTATGGTGATGTTGAAGTCGTCGATGAAGTTAACCGTGGATGAAGATTCTCTTGATTCATTAAACGAGTCTTTAAAAAAAAAGAAATGAAATCAAAACTATAAAAACAAACGAATTGTTCGTCTTACTCGCACAACATCAATCGGAGTACTCGCGAAAGCTCCGGCAAAACCAGCAGTAAAAGATGATAGAAAATGTGTACCGATTGTATCCGGCCTATCAAATCGACAGATTAATTGTTTTTTCACCCAGTCATAAACAGCTAATTCAACACCGCAAACAATGGCTGCTCGTTGAGCAGTTGGTAAAACGCTCTAAAGTCGAATAGTTAACTTTGGTTTTTATTCATCATTACAAATTTACACTGTAGAGTCCTTGAATGCCTTCTTTTCGAGCAATTGAAATCATCGCTGGAAATAATCGTTTTCCGTGCACACTCGGATGATTCGCTTGCATACGAATCTAGAAAATTAATTTCAGTCAAATGAAAACATTGAATTCATCGTACTTTCAATAGATCAGTTGGATTGGCTAATGAATTTGCTAATGCACCGGAAAACATTCCATTTAAAATGTTAAGATGAAGCTTTTCTTCTGAACAAATATAAAATAAGATCGATTTTAACCTCGACAATAGAATGAATACGCACGTCGAATATCTTCAGCAAAAAGTCGTTTAATTTTTTGATAAATTCCGATTTTAATCGTTCCATAAGTTATTTGTCGTAATAAAGCAGCAGAAACACTAGAAGACAATGATAAATACACTTGAATAACAAATAAAACATCGATTATTTACCCAGAATAGAGCACTCTTATACCTTCTTCACGACCGATTCTTCAATTAGAAAATCAATTCGATGATATATATATATATATTTTTTTTTGTTGATAAAATTTGTCTTATCCTACCGATACATTGCCTGAAACATATTCGTATACTGTCGTTGTGCATATTTGCTTTTTTGACTAGAATTATCGAATATTTGCCCCTGAATTTGAAGTCGAGTTTTCGTTAGATCAACAGGAAATGTTACTAAACATATCACCTATTGAATTATACTCAATATCGATCAAGCAATTACCTGATTCGGCAACGCATGAAGCGAGACCACCAAACACAAACGGTCGCCAGTCAAACATATCATATCATCTAGAAACAACTGAGATCATTGGATTGTTCTTTCGTTTTGTTTTCTATTTTATTAAATCTTTCAAATGAATTTCAATCGAAATATCCTGCATGCAAAAGTTTATTAGAAAAGAATAATAAGGAGAAAAACAACCGAGATATCAGAAGATTCTTATTCAGTTTTCGAAGAATTTTATTCGGCTGATCATGGATCGTTTGGTAAATGAACACGATCACTATTCTTGGCAATTTCTTCAAAGTCAGCATCGACAAATTTAGTCAAAGCTACAACACGTTCGCTATTAGCTAATTTCGCTCGACCATTTAGATCAACTAATTCAATAATGACAACAGTTTGAACAACTTCATAGCCAAGATTAGCACATAATTGTTGAGCAGCACCTAATGTACCTAAAATAATCGAGCACAGAAAAACAATGGCAAATATTGACTCGAAATCAACGAACCACCAGTAGCTAATAAATCATCTGCTAAAATCACTTTGGCTCCTGCTTTGAGGATATTCTCTTGCATTTCAATCGTGTCTTTTCCTAATCATAACATTTTCAAATCAATTTATCATTTCTCAAAGACTAAAAATCAATTCGAAATACCATATTCAAGTTGATATTCGAGTTTAACCGTTCGTCCTGGAAGTTTGCCAACTTTACGAACGGGAACGAATGGTATTTGTAATTCCAATGCAATTTGTGGACCGAAAACGAATCCACGAGCTTCTAAACCGATCACTGCATCGATTTTTGTACCTGAGCTTTTTATTCGATTAAGAATTACGTCGATCAAAGCTCGATGTGCTTTCGGATTGGCAAAAATTCCAAAAACATCACTAAAATACAAATAAAATACATATTTATTTATTTGTTTGTTCGACGCAAATCAAATCAATTAATACATGAATGTAATTCCTTTTTTCGGAAAATTTGGACAAAGTTTTAATGACGAACGTATTAACTCTAGCTTTTGATCATCGGTTTCTGTCATGATTTTATCGTTATATATCTAAAACAACGATTATCAACACAAAGCAAAAAAAACGAGCGAATCTTTTTATTTTCATCGAATAAAAAAATAACATGCCATACATACTTCGATTTTTATCAACGAATGTTAGTTTATCATACTTTCTAGTTAATAAATCGTTATCGATTCAATTTAGTCATAAAATACGCACATGCATGCTATTTTTCTTTTCGAATAAATCCACTCCGGGTATTTACATAATGAATAAGAAGAAGAAGAAAAAGAAGAATTCTTATTTTTCGACGAGGCAAACAGCAGTATCAATCACATAAGATCGAGAGAGAGAGAGAGAGAGAGAAATAACATATTTTCTTTGCATTATCATTGAGAAAAAAGATGTTAGTTTGTTTGTCAACAAGATCAAGAAAGCAAGCTTAAGGTCAGATTCATAATAATAAAATAAGTCAATGGCATACAAGATATTTTACTATTTATTAATTATACTGTCTGAATGTAAATGTAAATGCAAACAAACAACAACGGTTTCTTACTTCGTTATTTTATGAAAAATTAATAATAAATCATCGATTTCAACCAACAGACGCAATTTATTTGTCTTGTAAATATGAATTTTACGTGCATACGTACGTCATCCGATATGAGTTCGTTGCAAAATCTCTCATTATTTATTTATTTTATTCTCGTTATTTACTTTACATTGGTTATATGATTTTGCTTAGAGAAAAATGGAACAACAGAGGGCGTTCGAGAACACTCATCATTATTGAAAAAAGAAACAAAAATACTTCGACTAGTATATTATTTCCCCTTCTCATCTCGTCTAATTTAACCTTGACTTCTTTTTTTTAATAACAAAAGTAGAGAATTATATTTTCGAATAAGATGCTTATGTTTACGATGATAATCGAATCGATTATCCTCTAGAAGTAATTGAATATGATATTTAGGAAAAGAAAATCGACTTGTTTTTTCTCTCGACGAATAATAATCATAATAACAACAACAACATAAAAACGGATATTGAACAATTTGGTTTGTATTTTACTCAATTAACATTTGAATATTGATTTTTTATGGATCACAAATGACACAATTATCAAAATAAAATACATATAAATATACAAAAATATGTGTATAAGATATAAGAAGTGAATTGAAGCTAAGCTAGAGAAATTCCATTTCCATCAGGAAAACTATTGAATAAAATTCGAATCCAATCGATTAACCACCAAATAAATGCGATTAAAGTCAAACTAACACTCAAACAACTAGCAGCCGTTGTGGCATTTTTATTTCGACTACGAGCAGCTAATGGACTCCATATGCAACAGCCAGCTGAAATGAGCAATTTTAATATTCCACATAAAATATATAAACTATCTTTGCGTGACAAAACAAACCAATCGACTCCAGCACTTCCAACAATAAATGACAGAATAAATGCCATGAGTTTCGAACATTGTTTGTATGAACATTGACGACGAATCGACCAGGTTATCCAACCTTTTTCACAAAGACAATCGCCATCTTTACACCAACCATGTCCATTACAATCACGATCAAGTTGACACGTAATGAGAGTTATTTTCGATTTCGATTGTTTTGTTTCATTGAGAGATTCAACGTAAATGAGTGATGATTGAAGAATGGATTTCGATTCAACTTTATGACGTATTATTATTAATGATTGAATAGTAACAAAATAGACAAGAATTTGAAGTTGCATTTTTTTGTAAATTAAGAAAGTCAATGTGTGTTGATCTAAAAAAAAATTCAAATGTCAATTGATTTTTTAAAAGTCGGTCGATAAAAAAACCCAAACTGAATTTTTTAATAATATTTTCAAATAAAAGAAATCAATATCGAAATGAATTAACCCCTAGCAGAGAAGTGATAATTACTAAGAATGAAACACGCTCAAGTAGTTAATTACATTCGATGACATATCAATTCTCTTTTTTTCATCTTATTGATAATATATCGGGCTTCTTTCGACTTTTTCGCAAGTGCATGCTTACGGATAAATCGACACGATCTTTGACTGTAACAAAAACATAAATCAAACTGTTGATTTTCATCACGAAAGAAATGCAATTATAACTACGGAAAAGCTCAATAAACGGTTTACGAACAAATTTTCTCGAATAAACATGAATAGAATTATTATTAACGATAAATAAACTAAATGGCATGCAAAAATAGAGCCATTTACCCAGTCTTTTCTCTCAATTTTACTCTTCATCCTTTCTTGTCTAACTAAATCTGAGAAATTACATTGACTTGCATACAAAAGTTCTCAACATTGAGAGAAAAAAAACATCTAAGGGCACTAGTACTGATGAGATCTTATTTAATTACGGCAAACGTCGTTCATCTTAAATTAAGAATTATTAGAACTAGAAACTGTCTATCAACATAACATTTAATAAAAGAAATTGGTTTTGTTTTGTTTTTCTTCGATGAACAGATAAACATATTCTTCATTGGAAATAAACTCTCGAGAATAGTCTCGTCTACTAATGACGGGAACAAAAGAATCTTGAACAGAATAGCATAACTTACGTTTTTGTTCGTGCTAAACGCATTTGTTCCATTGACTATTTTTTTTTGAATAACAATACCATAACACAATTTACTAATCGTTATAGGAAAAAATAGATAATATGAAAAAAAAAACAATTATCCTAGATATTATATTCTACTCTTTGTCGTGCGGAAAATAATTGATATTCGAACATATGCAAGAGTATTTATGTTCTATGAAAAAAAGCAAGTCATGTTTGTCATTAAGATCTAAGAGGAAATATACAAAAGATTTATTTTCTTTACTTGACATAATCCGAGGTTTCTTTATATGTTGATGTGTTATATAAAAAAAAAACTTGAAGAAAAGATAAATTATATTCTTTCAAGCTCAATTAATGAATGGCATAAATAGAGTTTTCTTTGTTGAGTCTCCATATGAAAGAAAATGTCAAAGTATGACTTACCTATGGGTATAGCACGAGAGAAACAAAAGCAGAGTACTTTCGAGATCAGATGCTGAGAGAATCATTGTGTTTTATTGCATGTGAGTTAATTAGAAATAGGAAAACGGAAAGTGAGTTGACATTTTTATTATCACAGAGTCTCGCATGTTTAGTTCAGATTCAATGAAGCAAGAAAAATGGCTAGAATATGATTTGCTTTGTCGAATATTTTCTAGATAACAAAAAGAAAACTAAATTTAGAGGTTAATATTTACTATGAATATTCTTTGCAAGGGATAAAAACTTCTTAGATCTAAGTAAGCATCTAAAGAGGTTTCTGACATGCCACTTAATTGATTACTTTTTGTTTTCAATACACAAAAGATTAGTCTTTGTTTTGATGCATTCAATGTTTTGCACAGGGGTGACAGACTATTGTTACTAGTAACAGTCAACAACAAATAACTGTCTATCGAACTAACAGGAAAAAAAGGATATGGACGAATAAGACCATTTTTCGGTCCACCTTTAGATTTGATCCATTCATATTGTATTCAATTGAGGTCCAGGAAATGGCCGGTTTTTTTTCACCAATAGACATTTTTTATTTGTTGTGATTATGATATTTTAAATCAAGAGACTTTGTGCTACAAACATATATAGTATTAATTTCGAAACGAAACAATTTTTTTTCGTCATACCCGTGGGGAATCCGAGGCATGAAAATGACAATAGCCGATTTACAAGGAAAAAAGTCGAAAAACATAATCAGTATCCATCCCTGATTCGAATACAATATGAATGGATCAAATCTAAAGGTGGACCGAAAAATGGTCTTATCCGCCCATATCCTTGTTTTTCTGATAATTCTATAGACCGTTATTTGCCATTGACTGTTACTAGTAACCAATAACAAAAGAAACATTATTGTTACTGAAACTAATAACAAAAAAGATTACTGTTACTCGTAACAGTAACAAAACTAGTTAATGTTACTGTAGCAATAACAGTAAATCGGCATCTCTAGTTTTGTATAATAGAGAAAAAAAACAGTAGCACGTTATATTTGTTAGCAAAATATCTTCGTCAAACGATGTTTAGTGACGTAGCATGTTTGCTCAAAGAAGATATTTAATCTAGATATGAATATTTTAAGAAATGGTGAATACTTTTAAAAGAATTGAATGCTAGATCTTGTGAATAAATAAATAATAAAATAGTTCTATTGCATGTTGATTTGAATTTCTTCTTCTTGAAAAAAAAACAAGCAAACTATAATCATTGTTCATATGTGTTAAATCGAAAACAAAATGCTCTACGGTGTTATATTGGAAAGTGCACGAGATGGAATTATTCTTTCGTACGGTCTCAACATCTGGAAACGTATTGTCAATCAATTAGAATTACCATCGGATGAATTCGATCTATTTACACATTACAATGATCAGTTACTGTTAAATATTTGTGATTGTGAGTTTGTTAATGTTGAAAACAAATATCATAGACGTATGTGTATGAATAGGTCTAGTTGATATTTTACACGAAGGAACACGAGATACGTATTTAGAATATTTTGGTCAAGATTTTTTTCGATATCTTAAAACTTTTGGTTATCAGAAATTATTTCAAATAGCAGGACGAACTTTACGTGATTTTCTTTTTGTTATCGATCAATTGCATGATTCGAATCGATTTACTTTTCCACAAATGCAAAGTCCTTCATTTCATATTACTGATGAAGATCATACGGGCGTAGCAATTGAATACAAGTAATATCAAATGAATATAAACACTAGAAATCAATTGTACGATACTCGATTGTAGAAGTGTACGGCATGGTTTTATTCATTTTGCAATTGGAAGTATTCTAGGTGTTGCTAAGAGATTGTTTCAAGAAGATAACGTGCGATTATATATACGTCTTGATCTATCAACACAAGAATGTAAACTATCAACTGTTTCATTGTGCTTGATATGAATTTGAGACTTTTAGATACACATACTGTCTTCTGGGTGCAATTTGATAATAGATCGTATCAAAAGAAATCTATAGGTCGGTTTATGTCGTTACCCGATGTGACCGTGTCAACATTTTTCCGAGTAAATTAACTTTGTAGAAAAGTCATTGAAAATGACATATTTGTCTAGGTATTTCCATTTTCTATTCTTATGAATTCATCATTGCATATCCGTTCAATGGGCGATAATATCAAAAAACTGTTTCCAACCGATATTTATTTATACGGACGACCGTTTGCTGAAATCTTTCGATTGATTCGTCCTGATATTCACATCGAATGGGATAAAGTATTTCTTTTATTCATTATCTTTTTTCTTCATCTACAAAACTTGATATTTCTTCACCAAAAGATTCTCGCGTATGGCGGACATATAGTCTTTTTAATCGAAAATCGAATACCTTTACGTTATGGACCATCCAGCTGTATTCGATTGAAAGGACACATGAAATATCTTCCAGATAAAGACATGCTCTGGTTTCTCTGTCATCCAGTGTTAGTACATTGCGATCGTTGTTGTTTTTTTCTATAAATATCGATAGGTATTTTTAGATTAGGAAGTGCAAATGATATGATTTCTGCTGGTCTGTATTTGACTGATTTGAATCTATTTGATGGAACGAGTGAATTACTAATAATTAATATGCATCAAACACGAGAAATTGAAAATACTCTGGAAAAAGTTTTGAATTCGTTGAAAGTTGAATTCAATTTGATTGGATTTTTCGTTTAGGAAAAGTCATGTGAATTGCAATTGAAACAAGTAAAAACAGAACTACTCAAACTTGATGAAGAAAATCAAAGTTTACTTCGTACGATTTTACCTAAACATATCGCTACAATGGTTCAATCAGGTGTTCAAACGCATAATCTCTGTCAAGTAGAATCAATCGAATAATTTTCATTTGAATTTAGACTTCGGCTTTTTAGTCCTATCCGTTAGTTGCCATCATGTTTTTAACACTAATGGATTTGAAAACGTGTATACCTTATCTTCAACCACATGAAATTATTCATACACTCGACAAGACAATTAATTTACTCAATGAAATAGCTGATAAATACGATGTATTCAAAATGAAAACTAGAACCAATGCGAGTTATATGATAGTTGCTGGTTTACACGATCAATCGAATACAGTTTCGAATGACATTTCATCGTTGCTCGTACGGCAAGACAATGCTTTTTTTCTTCTCTTTTCTATTTTCTACTACTCGATGTTTTTAGTCAAGAAAATTCTGTCCCGATGACGACGAACAAAATACGAATAGTTCATTGGGACTTAATGCTACAGAAATTATTGCTTATTTATCATGTGAATTGCTCAATATGAACGAACATCTTATTAATCCAATAACACGCAAGCCATTTCGCATGAAAATAGGTTCATTCTTACACATAAATCATGAGATTAATGTGAGAGATCATGTTTTCTTTTCTCAAGGTTTTCATTCTGGCACAGCAATAGGAGGTTTAATTGGCGATCAAAATCTACAATATTGTTTGTTTGGCGATACTGTAACAATTGTAAGTTTGAATTGTGTCGATATATATGTACGTATGTTTTTTTTGATTTGTAAATAGGCACGAATAATAATGTCCACTGGAGAAGTAAGTAAATTCGATAAAATGGTTAAAAACGAACTATTTTTAAATATTTAGCCTGGTCGAATTCATATAAGTCAAGTAGCATATAATCATTTAGTAGAAAACAATCGTTTTGACATTGAATATCGTGGTCAAACGGAGATTAAAGTCTGTTTTGATTGATTGAATTAATATCTGTTGATTATTTCCTTTAGTCACATCGTCCAAGTGGAACATATTGGTTACGAGGTATTCACAAATTGCCGTCGACAACTGTAGTTAATAAATCAACACCTTTACTACGATGTCCATTTAGTGGCAAACTATTGTAGTTAAAAGTTTTTTTGTTGTTGTTGCTATTTGTAATAAAGTTTTTCTTGATCGTCGTATGTGCTTGATTACAATGAAAATCGAAAGGAAATGAACTGATTATATTCTTACTAAAAGCTCTTAAAAGATAAAAAAAAAAACAGCATGTTACACCTGGATCTAAAAGAATCACGAACATAGCATATGAAATAAAAGTATTTATATAATGTAGACTAACTTTTGTTCACGTTATTCTCGAGATGCGAATTTTATGTCTATATTGCGTGCCATTAGTTCATAAAATAAATGTCGTAACTTTTCTCTTCTTTGAAACAGTAATTCATTGATCATTGCTTGGCAATGCTTTACGGACTTATATTCGAAGTAGTTCGAGATGCCGTCTTACGTACATACGGTCCAATGCTTTGGAAACGTCTTGTCAATGAAGTCAAGTTACCTTCTGAATCATTTGAACCTTATGCACGATATGATGATCAATTAATGATTCATATTTGTGATTGTAAGTTTGCAATCGAATGAATTATTTTATTTGCTGAAACCTTGATTTAGGTATGGCAGAAATATTGAATGATGGTAAAAGAGAAACATATTTGGAATTTTTTGGCGAGAATTTTATTCATTATTTTTCTCGAGTTGGTTTTTATAAAATATTTCGAGTAGCTGGACGAACATTTGCTGATTTTCTTTATACGATCGATCAATTACATGATTCAAATCGATTTACATTTCCACAAATGCAATATCCTCTATTTCATGTTACTAACGAAGATGAAAAAGGTGTAACACTTATTTACAAGTAGGTTCCAACATGAACTCACTTGTTTTTGGAAAAATAAATTCTTATCTAGAAGTAAACGTCAGGGTCTATCTTATTTTGCTATTGGAACTCTTAAAGCTGTGGGTAAATTATTATTTAATAACGATGCAATTCATGTAACTGTACAAGATGATTTATCTACTATTGAATGTACATAAGTTTTTATTTTCGCAATATTTACGTCTTGTTTAATGTGAATATTTAGATTCATATATTGTATTATCGATACAATTTGATAATGAACAATACCGAGCGAAGCGTTTATTGAATTATCCGAGTTTACCTGAAGTTAATGGTCGTACTTTTTTTCGCGTAAATATTTAGTCAAAAAATCGTTATTTTTGTGGGCGAATGTGAATTTTCTAGGTATTTCCATTTTCGATTTTACTGGATTCGAAGTTATGTATTCGACAAGTAGGTGGACGTATTACTGAGATTTTTCCAGAAAACACTCCGATAACTGGACGACTACTTGATGAAGTTTTTCAATTGATTCGTCCCGATATTCACCTTGAATGGGAACAAGTATTTGAAATCTTAATCTTTTCTTTTTATTCCATATTTATATTTCATTAAAGATCCTTTCCTATGGTCGACATATAATTTTCTTAATCGAAAATCGAATACCTTTACGCAATGGACCGTCAGGTCGTATTCAATTAAAAGGTCAAATGAAATATCTACCAGCTAAAAACATGCTCTGGTTTCTCTGTCATCCAGTGTAACTATCAATTATAGTTTTTCAATGAATGATTTTTGTTTGTTTCTAGTTTGGGAAGTGCTGATGATATAAGATCAGCTGGATTACATTTAACTGATTTAAATCTATTCGATAAAACGAGTGATTTATTAGTAACGGGTATTCATCAAGAACGTGAATTAGAAGCCAGTATTTCACGAGTTCGCTGAAATCGGACAAGTCTTTTTCGAATATTTATTCAATATATTTTTTAGCAACATATTTGGATGAAAAAAGCATCGTCGATTAAACGAAAATTACGTATTCGTCATCAGAAAAATCAAGCATTACTCTACTCAACAATGCCAAAACACATTGCTTTTTTGCTTCAATCTGGCATGCCAGCTAGGAGTATTTGTGAGGTAGAATTCATTGAATATATTCCATAAAACTGGCCGATTGTTTAGCGTCAACCGCTTGTCACTATTATGTTCGTCTATGTGATGGATTTAAAATCGTTAGTCGATTGTCTTGATGCTGCTCACGCTATAACTTGTCTCAATGAAACTATTATTTTATTCGATCGAATAGCCGACAAATTCGATGTATTTAAAGTTGAGATAAAAGCCGATGCTAGTTATATGATAGTTGCTGGCATTCATGATCAATCGCATATGGCCGAGGAAAATGAATCACGTGCAGTGCGTTAAGTTCATCCTATTGCAATTCGATGATTTCTTTATTTTTTTTTTTTGAAATCTGTATTCATTTTTAGTCGTCAGTTGTACAGAGTACGGAGAAATGTAGCGTTGATTTGAATGAAGAAGACGACGAAGAGATTGAAGAGATGCATAATAAGAATCCATTAGGCTATAATTCAACGGAAATCATTGCAGCATTATCATTGGAACTCGCAGATGCGAGTAGAAATATAAATAATCCGGTTACTAACAAACCGTTTGACCTTAAATTTGGTAAGAAATCGAATGATTTCGAATGTTATTGATTGATTTTCGTTCTGCAAAGGTGTTCATACGGGTATGGTAATAGGTGGAATTGTTGGTACACGAAATTATCAATACTGTTTATTCGGTGAAACTGTTCGAACAGTCAGTCATGTTTTTTTTTGTGTTAAAATAATGCGTCATTAAATCTGTACTTTAGGCAAGTCAAATTACTATCACAGGAGAAGTAGATTATAAACAACAAAAATGGAATTGAAAATTTTTGAAAATATTTTCAGATTGGTCGAATACATTTGAGTACGATAGCAAATCGTCATTTAGTATCAAATAATCGTTTCCGTATCGAATATCGCGGTCAGGTTGAAATCAAAGTATGTTTAATAACTGAACATTTTCATTTCGAATTCTATTGGAATTTATTGTTAGGGTAAAGGTCTAACTGATACTTATTGGCTGATTGGTACAAATGAAAAAGCATCAACAACATTAAAATGTCCGTTTACAAATCATGAATGGGCTGTTCAAGGGAAAATATTCATGTAGAAATCTTTCTATTTTTTATCAATAAAACATCATAAATAACGTCTATCCTTCAATATTTTGCTTGATTATGCATTAAGAGAGGTTTTACTGTAAATAAAAAAATGTACCGACATAATTTTTTGAAAATCTCAATTATGCAAATTTCAACGGCGCCCTCTACGCCTACAATTGGTTCTCATTATCAGTTTGAAAGATTAGAATCTGTCTTTCACTTAGTTCTTATCAATTGTTTCATTTGAACATTCTAATCATGACAAATTTTAATCTTGTTCAAACAACTCGACTTTATATCGATCAAATGTTTCGAGACTGTGGACAAGGTCCAAAAGCTTTGGTTATGGATAATGAGACAGTTTGATATATCCGTCTTTTGTTTTTCTTTTTGTTAATTTAACTTTTGATTTCTTCTCTCAAGTCAGCCATTGTTAATATGGCCTATGCACAGGCCGATATACTTCAAAATGAAGTATTCATTTTTGATCGTATCAATAATTCGGGAAGGACAATAATGAAATTTGTTCATGGAATCTATTTCATCAGACCAACAGACGAAAATCTTGAAATATTAAAATCTGAGCTACAAGATCCTAAATATGGCAATTATTATATTTGTATATCATTGATTATTTATGAAAAAGATAAATGCATATTAAAATGAATCTTATTTAGATTTTACTAATTTTGTTGACATGTCAAATATAAAAACATTAGCTGAAAATGATGAGTACGGATGTGTCAAAATAATTCATGAATTCTATGCTGATTATCTACCTGTCAATTATCATTTGTACTCATTGAATATTCCAAATACTTATCAAGTAAACAAATGTATATTCAAAATCAGAATGAAATTGAATTGACTCGTTGAATAGAAATCTTATCAATGGGACGAAAAGCTTCTTCATCGAACTGTTCAAGGACTTGTTTCATTAGTCTATTCATTACGAAGAAAACACGCGACTGTTCGCTATCAAAAATCTTCTCTAATGGCTGAAGTTCTAGCTCACAGATTACTCGTACATATCGAACTAATCTTACTAGCAAACAAAACAAAACGTCTTCTCCTCTTTATTATCTAGACTAGTTTTAGACGTCAATCGAATTTCTCTTCAACTGATAGGAATGATTCGAATATACCAACGATTCTAATTCTCGATCGACGTGAAGATGCAATTACACCATTGTTAAATCAAGTTCGAATAGTTGTCTTTCATTAAAATTCGAAAAATCAATTCATTTCTCTAGTGGACATATCAAGCTATGGTTCATGAATTATTCGGCATACAGAAGAATCATGTCGATCTCCGTCAGGTACCTGGAATCAGCAAAGAAACGGAAGATGCTGTTTTAAATGCTGAATACGATGAATTCTATGCCAAAGTCTCAAATTGATTTGATAAATCTTTCGATTTCGAATGTTTTTGTTTTCTATAGAATTTGTATAGTAATTTCGGTGATATTGCAACAAATATTAAGGAACTTATGGAAGATTATCAAAAGAAACATGCAAGTCAAGCAAAAGTCGAGTCAATTAGTGATATGAAAGTGTGCAAAAAACGACAAGTGTTTGTTTAGTTTTTAATATAAAATAAAACTTCGTTTAGACATTTGTGAATACTTTTCCGGAATTTAAGAAACTTTCTGGAACAGTGACTAAACACGTGACAATTGTCAGTGAACTTTCTCGACTCATTGGTCTTTATAATCTATTTGAAGTTAGTGAAACTGAACAAAATCTTGTCTGTCAAAATACTCACAATGAAATTGTTCAAGTAATGTTTGTTTCTTTCTTTCTTTTTCTTTCATTCGATGAATTTCTTGAATAGAAAATAAAATCTTTGATTTCGAATAAAAAAGTTCGAGATGAAGATATTCTTCGTTTGTTGTGTTTATACGCACTAAGATATGAACATCAGACTAACAATGAATTGGATACATTCAAACGAGAAATTCTACACAGACGTCGATTTCCCCAGAAATATATTGAGGTACAACAACAACAACAACAAAAAAGAAAATAATCGATCGATCGAGTTATTATTTAGTTTTTCCATATTTTTCTGGAATATGGTGGACGGAAATTTCGACAAACAGATTTATTCAATACAGAATCAGCGATTGCAATGACAAAACAATTTATTCGAGGCATACGAGTATGAAAAACAATGAGGATCAAACATTCGATTGTTTTCTTATGAATATTTATTTTCGAGGACATTGAAAATGTTTATACACAACATATTCCATTGGTTAAAGATCTCGCTGAACAATTAATCTATGGTAAACTCAAGGACACATGCTACCCGAATGCAGTAGGTTCAAATGATCAAATCAAACAGAATCAACGTCTTCAAACAAATACACTAAATCAATTACAGCAACAAGGACAAGCAACAAAGTTAGAAGTTCTTATTTGAATAAGATATTTTCCATTTCCGTGTCGATCGACTTTCCTTTTTTTTTTCTTTGTCTTTCGTAGACCAAGTGAAATTATTATCTACATAATCGGCGGAATAACTTACGAAGAATCGTTACATATTCATATGATGAATAGTCAAGGTGCACGAATCATACTTGGTGGTTCATATATACACAATTTCACGTCGTTTATGGAGGAAGTACTCGCTGGTTCGGCATCGACATCATCAATCAATACAAATGAATCGAGTGCAGCAAGACGCCGATGAATGATTTGTACTTTTTCTTTCTTTCAACTGTGATAAATAATAAACTAAAATCAGTATCTAGCTGACTCAAAAGGAAACGAGTCGAAATGATGTATGAAGAATATAAACTTGTCTTATCTTGTCTTGTCATTTTTTTTTGACTTTTTCTTCTTATTTTTCTCTTTTGTGTATTGGTATTTAGCAAAAGAAGAAAGAAGAACAACGGAAAGGAAAAAAGAGAGATTGCGCCTAGTGCTTCGACATTTTTGCTCTTACGATTGAACGACTATTATCATCGTTTAACATAATAATCGACCAGAAAAATGTTTCCGATCAGTCGACGATAGATCAACTAGTATCAAGTAAGTGTTTTATGCTTGATTTCATGGACATTCAGCGCATATCAGCAAAAGAAAATGTCCTCGAATAAGAAAAATCACTAGAGAACAACCTACGAAGTAAAAGTAAATTTACTTTTTATATACTCAAGCCTTTTCCACTTCATGTATATATTCACTCATTGAAGTTTGTTTTCAGACTCTTTTCTTTATTTTCAATAATATTAACAGTCTTGAATAAGGATGCTAGTAGGGAAAAAGAAGGCCGTACTGAAAACGATTAACAGTGTGTTGGTAAGCGAACGTCAAGAATACAAAGACACAACGAGAAAAGAACGTCTTCTATACCCCTTATATTTGTGTATTCTTAATGAGATGTTTCTCTTGCGTTCTTTTTTTCTCTTCTTCTCTTTCCGTGTTAGTAGCTAACGGCAGATACCAGCAGAAAACTTCGACTAAACCTATTGCCAGTTGTCGAGCATTCGAACTACAGAACGATCAGTTGGTGACGTAGCCAAAGAAAATCTTTTTTTTTCTCTGCCGCGTTTTTCTCTCAATGCATGTATCTTCGTGGTTCTTCGTCTTCTTCTTCTCCGTCTCGTTCTTCGGTTTCTACGAAGTCTCTTTTGCCTTCGACGTCTGAAAAACAGATAAACAAGCTAGAATAGTATTCCTCTTCGTTGCTCTTGTCGTTAATATTCTCTGACTTTCGACGATTTTTCACTTGTTGGTATTTTGCCTTAAACCATATGTGTTTTAATTACGAACATCAATCAACAATCGTTCTTTGCAAGTAACTATGCAATTATCGGCAGTTTCGCCGATATCAAAAACATGTTCACGAACAATGAAAACGACTCATCTTTTAATTCGAGTATGTATTTCAACTAATAGAATAAGCATAGCTACTCATTATGTGATGAATTCACATCTGTATTTCGTGACCTTTCGTCTTGAAACCAGATACATATACCTAATCTACTAATTTATTCGACGATAGAAAAAAGCCATTGTTCCTCTTGGTGATTTTCTATTTCTCAGAATGATTTATCTTCAATGTCCAATTTCGAAGAAAGAAAGAAAAAAAGAAAAGTTAATGCATGCAGAGTAATGATTACTCAGATTTCATGTTTGTTTATAGAAGAAAAAAAAACCGATTGACCCATTTATAATCTCTTTCGATATTTGTAAATAAAAATTTCAGCCATTCATTGTCTTCATAATTGGATTTTATAGGTCGTGTCTAGCGAAACATTTACACGTTTATTAAACCGTGAACGGTTCATTATTCTTCAGCCACAATGTGTTATGCGAGCATTTCAAATATGTATCTATTTACCACCATTATACGATGATCCGTGGCTTATTCTCAAAGGTAAATTATCGTATCTTGTTTTTCAGAGATTAACTCGAATGATAGTAATAAGAAGAAGAAAAGTTAATTTATTGTTTTTCTTTCATGTAAATTCACATACTAATTAGCTTTTAAATAATAGATTGACTAAACCAAGTTTTTAGTTTAACTATTATTTACATATAGAAAAGAAAAAAAAAACATTTGTTTTTTTGCAGCAACAAAGCATTTTTTTCTATTTATATATATCTATCATCGCTCTGTTTTTCTCGCTTTGATTGTATCAAAACGTCATCGTATTTTCTTTTCTCAATATATAATGACAGATGAGTGAATATAGAGATAATAACTATTATCTGCCTACGCTTACCAGCTTATGCTTTCGACTGATTTCTCGTTATTTGACAAAACTCAGCACGCCTTGTTAACCTTATTTGGTAACCTATTCATTTCTTTGTTTTCAATAATTAAAACCTGTTGTTGTCAACTAACATATCCTTCTTTATCAGTTCTATTTACTGACCTGAAAAAATATTATTCTTTGTCAAAGGAAAAAATATTCTCAAACTATACGAGTTTGACATTTCGTGTTTTGTCTGCACGATTTAATAACAATTCACGTTTTTGAGGTTGACATTGTTGTCCAGTGATAAAGATATATGTCAAATAACACTTGTGTCAGTTGTCTCCTTAAGCGGCTAGTAATATGCTAAAATAATACAGACGGTAGTGATTAATGTATTACAAGAGAAAACTCGACAATTCTCATGCAATCTACAGTCTCATTGATGGTTTCTATGAGAGAAATGAAAAAAACATATACTACATACGTTTGTATGTATGTATGTATGTACGAGATAGATTGCTAATGTCATATTCCAACTTTGCTAGGCTTTTCATCGTCAAATAGAGAAGCGCAGATGTTATAAATAATAAAATAGAAGAAAAAAAATGAGAGAAAGAGACAAACGGAAAGTGAGAGGCAGGGAGATTTATCAGTCCATAAGAGATATTTAATCCTGTTTTACGCAAGTGTTTCATCTCTGTTTACAAATTGGACGATCTCTTCGAGCTACTAATGTGTTTTTAAAAGGACAGCTAAGTAATCGCACACGAATCCATCATTATGATTAGTATATTAAAACAAAATTGGAATCGTATAGCGATTATTTTTGTTGCAACAACTTTTGCTCAGGTTATTATTGACTACGGTAAGATAAACATTCTTTAACATCTCGTCTTTTTTCTTTCCTCGTTTTGTAATTTAAAAATAAATTAGGTTTAAATCCTTGTTTTGCTCTGTTTCTTTCCTTTCATTTGACATTCATCGTCGTTTTTGAAAAGAAAATCTCTCTCAAGGTTATGTTTATTTATTTGTCTCGAGAGAATCGACCATTATATGGTAAAGTCATCAATGGGTGTACTTATAATGGTATGCTGTCAGAGGAGACATTCTTTCAAAAAAAAAACAAATCAAAGATAAATGAATTTCACAACTAATAATCCTTATCTCTTGTACTGGGATGCATTTATGTTCAATTAATCTTTTTCTATACTTATCTTTTTACCCAATGCTCACGGTTATTGTTCATCTAGAAGAATCGAATCAATAGTCTAGACTTCTAGTTATTCTTCAGTTTTTCTTTTCTCAAGAAATTGAACGATATATTGATTAGTTGACCTCGATCGCGTTATGTCATTGACATTTCTTGACTCGTATCTACTACGTTATTGATAAAAGATGAATATCACTCGATAAAAAAATCATCGTGTATCTCCGTTTTTTTTTCTTGCCTTCCTCATTTGTACATTCACGCAATTGAAAATTGTTTCTTCGTTTTAACCGTCGTCTTTGATTTTTTTTCTCCTTCGTTTTTAATAAGATATAGTTCTAGTACGTGTTGTCTTCACAGACGAATATATTCATTCTGACGTATTTATTTACCATGAAAGAAATGAATATGCACGTCATCATTCGATGTGTTTAATCTGCACACATACGTTTATGTATATCAGCGGCAATACATTTATTTGATGACATAAGTCGTGTTCATAGCCGCAGAAATAAGAAAAAAAGAATTACACACAGCCGGGCGTTTTAATACCTCGTTATTTGTCATCAACGTTTATGTTGAGCTTCAGTATTTTAACGTTTTTCTTAATTATATCCTATTCTCACCCTCAAATTTATTTACAAAACGGCATGAATGATTATGTCGACATGGTTATGGAAGTTTTAAATGATTCATCCGAATCGAAACCGATTGGTATGTTGATTTCAACTTTTTGATTTCTTAACATTTCGCAATGTTAGATTAATTACTGACAGTAAGCATTCGTCCATCGATGAGAATAAAGAGATGTTTGTTATTATTTTCAAAGAGATTCGACTTTTCGGATAATCTTACGCCTCACAAATGTCTAAATATTATTTCTTTTCAATCGTGAACATGTGTGTTTTTCATCCTACATGATCGATGTTTAAATAATGTGTGACCGAGAACAGATCATCCTCTTCGTATTTATTGTAATTCAAGTATATGACGTGATAATTGTCTTAAAGTAGTATATAATTTCGATTTAACTGAAACATAACTTGTAAGTGTATCGATTTGATACAATCATATTCAAGGATAAGAATGTGTTAAAAGTTTATCGTTCTATTGATATAAATCAAAATGAACGAATGATCTGAAGGACAAGGAATATAGAATTACCCTCGTTTTTTTCCTTCTTCTTCTTATTCAAATCGAACTCACTCGATGATTAACTTGTGTCTTTTTCTCACGCTACTGTGAGAATTATTCCAACGGATTACTTTACATCATACATAGATGTGAACAGGCAAAAAAGAATAGAAAACAAAACGTGCATCATCGATGTTTATTCAAATGTTTTCAACTCAGTTGTACTTCCTTCTCTCTTCTCTATTTTATGTTAATAGAAAACGAAAACGATTGAATCATTTTTAATTGACTAAAAGCATACAACAATTGCCTCTCGCTTCCTTTCTCTGCTTTTCTACTTGTTATTTTTTTAAATGTATGTCAAAGCATCATCAACAATCTGCATGTGTAACATATTGAATAAAACAATTTCGTGTCCTCGGTATTTCGAGAATGTAAACGAAAGTTTATTAGTCGTTCAAATAGGTTAATTCTTTCAAAAAAAGTCTTGCATAAGCACCACCCAACATGTTCATGTTATAGTTTATTAAAATATTGATTAATCCACTAGACTTCTCAGTATGTACGCGTACAAGTAGTCTGTTTATCTATCAATTGTAAAGAAAAGGTCGTCAATCTCTTTTGTTCATCATCTGGAAGAATTCGACTGTTACTTATTTGGTTCCCCAAGAAAAACAAAAGCCATACTTGTCGATAATGTCTGGGTGTGGTCAACTTGATATAGACGAATTAAAGGGTCATTTCTGCATATTATAAACAGTAATAGACACTCAGTCATCTTGATTTCATTGATAA
>ERZ778024.1114-NODE-1114-length-35315-cov-54.627737_pt1 | contig 35315 bp, 49 predicted proteins | sample MGYA00375754_ERZ778024 | MGnify/ENA primary metagenome ERZ778024 (study PRJEB29350, sample SAMN05389827) | bioreactor metagenome | isolation source: Thiocyanate bioreactor | place: South Africa: University of Cape Town | collected 2014-02-18 ...
TAAATGATCGTCATAACGTTGAATACGTTTATAATTAAACTTTTGTTCATTATCTGAGGATGAATTGAAATTAATATTTAATGACGATGAGACACTTGCTGGAATATCGTTATGCTAGAAGAAGAAAAATATAGATTGGAAATCTGATATTTAATGAACAGATGTGGTAATGAAGTTAATTCTACGATAATCTAATCCACCTATGAGTATGAGATGAAAAGAATTTAATCCGAATATAGTTTCCTATTGAAAAAGGTCAATATCGATTATGCCAAGCAATATGTCTGAGCGTGTTCGAGATAAAATACACGAAAAACTAATTGAATAACTCACTGATTTATATTGTTCAGAAGATGGAGATGTGACAGGCGAAGATACTTGATCTTCGAAACGTGTAACTTTTCCAATATGACCATTCGTTCGTCGAGATGCTGTCCGTTGATCTCTACAAAAAAAAAGAACGAAAGCTTCGTTTCTTTTTTTTTATTTTGCTTATTTCTTAAAATTTTACTTTAAACTCGAAGTCAATGGTCGTACAGTTGACATGGGAATAATTCCTTTGAAAAAAGAAAAAAAATCAACGATGATGATTAGTTTCGAAAACGAACGGTTATTTCTGTCGATTGTATGCGTCGCTGTTTTTCGTATATAATCTTCCATATGATCAGAATCACCGCTGAATTCGTCGGGAAATGTATACGTTGGTTTATAGGGATTGTGTTGTTGATCTAAACAGTTCGATACGAAATAAAATAGAAAAGAAAATCCTATTCCAATAGAGAAGATCATGTTATATAAACAAAACATGAGAATTTGATCGACATTCTTTTCTCGCGCGTCGATAGTGTGTATGTGTGTTCAATGTGAAGAAGAAGAAGAAGAAGAAAAAAGCAATTAAGATCTCGTAGAAAAATGTTTAGATAGCGATTTAGGTTTTATCACATGGGAGAGAAGAGAAAGGAGGGAATCTATCGAAAGTTCAAAGTGAACTTTACAAGTATTAACACAATAAATCTAAATTCATTTGTTTTTGTTATCACAGATTAACGAAGACGAGAGTGATGAAAAAAAAAACTTCAAGCATGATTTCTTTATTTTTTATTATCATCTTAATTCAATCGATTACCTTGTCGACTTTCAGGAGGTTTATGTAAATGATTATACATTTGTCTGAACCATTGCGGTTGATTGTTGTCGGAAATGTTTGTTGGCACCTAAATAAAAATGAATTCAATCGAATTGATATGCAATACACGTTCATTTACAGTTTTATTCATATTCATTACTAGTCTTTTTTTTTGTCTTATAATATTGTTCAATTGAACATCTGCTTTTATCCATCTATCTTACAATAGTTATGCATTATATAAGAACTATGATCTCTCTTGAGAGATTGATAAAAAAAAGTAAAGAAATTCGAGTACTACAAGTAAGACAAACAAGAAAGTAATGATGATATTGCTGGTTCTTTTTATTACACTTTGATAATGTTCATCATATACATGAACTCATAGTAATACACATCACGTTTGACGAGTATTTACGTTTTATTATTCAAGACATACATGGACACACGAAAAAAAAACCGATTCATTATTGAAATGCATATGTTATTCATTAATTTTCTCGTTTTCAGATTGAGTATTATTCTAATGGTAAATATATCAATCTTATAGTTGGAAAGGAAACACCTGGTACGATGAGAGAATTGATTATCTATTGAAACAGAACAGGTGGTCATAGTGTGATTAGTCAAGGTTATGCATAGATATGATAGACAGAAAATGTACAAGAATATGAAAGTTTCATTTGCTGATTTATCACAGCATGAAATTGTCAAGTAAATAGACGGAGGCCTAAGAAAAAAAGATCGGTTAACATAAAATAATGATAGACATTAGGTAGGAAAGACTCCAATGAAAATGATATTTGACGATCTTCTTTCGTTGTGAGATTTTCTTTTTTGATTAACTACCTGCTGACAGCAACAAGCGATCTTTTGTCGAGAAAATTTCTTCATTCCAATCGGTACATGATACACACAATGTCACTGTTCAAATCATTTGTTAATAGTTCGACGATGATCAAGGTTTTGATGACAAGAATAGTATCGTTTCAATTTTGTACTCTTATGTATATATGTACATATGAGATGACGATGAAAAATGTTGATGAACAACTGCGATTGATGGAGAAGAAAGCAAAAGAAAAAGATCGAACGAAGCAAAGAGCGAAAGAGAAGCGATTATAGAACAGGCACGCGATTTATGTTGATATTATTGTTTTTAGTCTACAGATAGACGTTTGTCGCCGACAGTTAAAATATCTTAATCAAGTGTAAAAAGCGATGAAGCCAGTTGTTGATAAAACATAGACTTTCTTTTAATGACATACTAAATCGACTGAGAGAAAGAGCAAACTTCTTCCACAAACTACTTAAGTCTGTAGATTTTTATTCGTTTCATATTATTCGATATCTTAATGGATATACGTATATGCAGAAAAATTTAATAAAAAGAGTAAGACGTACAAGATGCCATAAAAGGTCATAGCATGTCTTTTAATAATGACATGATCTCGTATCTTGTCAATCAACTAATGGAGAGAATGTTATGTACTTATTGTTCTAGATAATCGATTATTAGATTGAACTCATCAAATAAGGTCAATGGATCAATAAAAAGAAAATGCAGAAGGTTCTTTCTTTTATATTTATATTGACTTACATATTGTGGATTAATTTCTGCTTGTACAATTGGTGCAATACCTTGAAGACGGATTGAATGATGATGATTATTATTATTACTACTACTACTACCACCACCACCACCACTATGTTTAATATCGATTTTTTGTGTTGTTATCGAACGTGTTTTAGCTGGTGAACAGTCGACATTCAACCATGGATTCACATCTTCATAAAATGAATAAAAACTTCAGATTTCGATAAAACAAAAAAAGAATATGTTTATATACCTTTTTGAACAGGTATTCGGAATTCTACACGATGAATGCAAGTTGTTTCAGGTGTTCGAACATCTTCAAATGAACGTGTATATCGATTGTTCGTATAGTCATTAATATGCGATTTAAGATCAGATTTAAATCGAACACGACGGGAAGCATTTGAGAGATTGGTTGTTGATTGAAAATTGTTTGTCGATGATGAATAATGTTTTGGCTGTGACATCGAGAGATTCGTTTGTGATGATGACGAATCAATACGCGACTATTTTGAAATAGAGAATGTAGAAGAGGATCGTTTATTAAAAACTTCTAAGTAATCATGAGAGAATTTTTCTTTTCTTTCAAGGTAAAAAAACAACAATTAGTTTCATTGTTTAAAATGAGAGAACAAGAAGAAAGAAAAAACGAGAAAATTTACTTCGTCACGACGTAATGGTACACAAATAAAATTGAATTTATCCAAAGTCGCATTATCTAATGTATGATGACGACGTGGACGTGAACGAGGATGATAACGTTCGTATTGTACAACACGTACACGACTTTGACGAGTTTCCGTAAGCATAATTAATTTCAAATATATATATATATTCAATGAGAAGAATAAGTTACTACTACAAATAGTCCGTTTTTAATATTCCTAAGAAATATGTTCATTTCTATATATTTAGAATAAAAAAAAGAGAACAAATGCGTGTATTTACCGTGACCAATGAGTTCCTCATGTGTATATTTTCTAGATATATAAATGCATATCTATGGTATGAATAGATGAATTGTTTGCTTTGATAGTAGTTCACAGATCTTCTCCTATTTTATCTTGATCTATGTTCTCGATTTGCCAATCAATATTCATAATAATTATATCATACCAGTTGGGTTTGACGACAACTAAGAGAACTCAAGATGAAAATCTCTTGTGCGACAAAACGATGTGCAGTCGAGGCCGTTGCTAACGTTCTCTCCTTCAAGCAGATAATGATAGATCTATATATGTACATACTATATGTTATCTCTCTACTTCTTCTTCTTCTTTTTTTTCTTTTTCTGTTATGACAATTCTCTTTTGCTAAGGTCTGCTAGAACCAACATAGAACGATGGAATCTGTCTACTGACACACTCTCATATAGATCTATAAAGGACATCGATCGAACAGAATACTAATACATACAATCATCGATAATGATGACGCATAGTAGACAATGTCGATAAGATCAGTCGTAGTCGGGATGGTTAAGACTTCTTATATTCAATATACTGATGGAAATTATTCTTTTCTAGAATAAGAAAGGAAAGAAAAGAAGGGGGGAGGAGAAGGAGGATAAACTACTGAGAATACAAACGAAGGATATGTTGTCAAATAATCATCCCACTCGATGTATATCTTTCTTTGACTCTTCTGAATACAAGTTTGTAAAGATATTATTTCTTATGAGAACCTATAACCTTCGACATTAATAGTGACATGTCTTTTGTTTAACCGATATCATCACAGCCATCTGATTTTCAAGTCCAAGAATAACCTTGCTGTCTGATGACAATATCAGTTGAAGCCATGAAGTCTATTCGGTAATTGTGCCAGATGATAGAGAAATAAAGACAAGAAATATCGTTTTTTTTTTATTTGTGGAATCATTATACAAGTAGATACGAAATAAAAAGCAAACAAGTGATTAAGATGAATGTCTGAACGAACGATTAGAAGTTTTATTTGCAACAAAAACATGACTAAGTGCCAGTTTTGATAAACGTCTTTTGTCATTGCTGAAATCTGTATTAATTATATGCTTTTGTTTACGTCTCTGAAAGAAAAAAGATCAATGAGTTCTTTGTTTAAACAAGACCGATCAAATATAATTTCGTTTTCATTTACTTCAATTCGTTTTCGCCAATGACTGATTGCTGAACGAGAGATTTCATAATCGACTTCTTTACGTTCTTTACGTCGTTTGAAAATAATCTCAAGAAAAAGAATCAATATTCCAATGATAACTCCGCCAGTAATCAATAGAAAAACATCTAAATCAAAGTTTAGAACCAAACGAGTTTATATTTTTTTAAGAATTTTACCCAACATATTGTGAAAACCAAGTGTTGCCGGTGATGATGAAGGATCTGAACAACCATTTTCACTTCAAATTGAAACAAAAAGCAAAACCGGACTTTGTTGTTCACTAATAAAAAAATATTTTCTACGTACTGTTTCGAAAAGATCCATTGATTATCTAACATTTCCATAAAACCTCGTTCATGAAACGATAAGATCGCGTGTGATAATGGATTTATCCATGAATCTTTCTTTCGCAAAGCTATGCCATAACTAGATCGTCCAAATGATTCGCCAACAGTGACGAGATCACAATTCAGTCCAGCCTCGTATTCAAGTCGAGGCGAATCCCAAATAAATGCGTGTAATTTACCCGTACGTAGATCAGCTATAGCTTCTTCGGGTGTATGATAATTTTTCGATTCCATCGTTCGATACATTGTTGACAATTCTGAATAAATTTGCAAAATAAAATCTAAATCTTCGACAAATTCGATCCGTTTACGTACCAACTTGTCGTTTGAAATACATATCAACAGATGAACCTTTAACAGTAGCATAGATAAAAGCATCTTGTGGATTTCGTAACTTGAAAAGACAATCAATTGTAAACACAAAAACGAAAAGAATATTTACTCGAGCATCATTGATGCCAGAAAGATTTTCTTCGGGTCGATCGAGCACGAGAAAAGCTGCTAAGTTAGCAGTATATGATGCAACCATAATCATAGCAAAACCTGCCCAAACCATGCCGAGAACACGTGCAGAAAAACTCGTTGGCGTGCCTACAATAAACTTTGCTGCACGTAAATCAAAACAACATTTTCATTACTAACCTTCGCCAATTCCTGAATTCAATAAAATACCCCATGTAAACCAAAGTGCACGGGAAAAATTCAATGTTTTCTCTTCTTCCTTTTTTTTAATTAATTTCTGCTCGATCTTTTTCTGTGTTTTGTCCATTTCCGCTTGTAATCGACCCATTGGTGAATAACGATCGAGTAGGAAAAGTACGATTGCAACTGCATGTACAGATAATAAAACCATTATCCATAGACCTTCTTTAAATGGTCGTAAAAATGATGATAAATTCGATGTATCTTTCGTCTGATCAAACAAAAACAAACGAATATTTTCAATTAAAATCGAGACAAAAGAAACATACTTTTCGTACGAGTATGGTAATTCCTTGATATTTAAATGGTTGAGTAAATTCAATATCTTCAGCTCGTTCAGGATTCATTGTCAATGGTGCAATGATCATATCAGCTGCATAATTCACTAATTCGCCAATCATACCATCCCATCGTTTATGTTTACCATCTCCTTCCTTGAAGAAAAAACACGAAATTCGGTTTTTCGAAAAAAATTTGATTGTTTTTGTTTACTTTATCAAATGAACCGTATTTGCCATCGGCAACAAGATGAACTGTATAAACAAAACTAAGATTTTTCGATAATTCTTGCAGTAAAGCAATACAATAACCAGAACAACAATAATCATCATATTCTGGATCAGTTACATCTAGATTGTTGTTTGTTGAAATGAAATTTTATAATTATTCTTTTGTTTCTCTTTACTTCGATTTAATTTCTTTCGTGGACACTGAACTTCTGTTACTAAATCACAATCTTTTCCAGGTCGTGTGAAAATAAAAGGTTTCTCGGCAATAGTTACAACCTGAATACGAACAAAATGAATAACGAAAAGAATTTGACGAGATTATAGATTCGTACTGAAACATTTCGTCGTGTATGAACTCCATCAGGCTTTCGTCGAAGTCCACTTGGCCAGATAATAGCCTTTTGATTTAATTTTAAATTTGTTTTTTCAACCTAAAATAGCGCAGACTTTTGGGTAGACAATGAAATCTTCAATCGTTTCTATACGAACAATTTCTCGACATTGACTGCTTGTTTTACAAGTACTCTTTAAAGAAAAATCTTTTCATATATATATATTCAATGGTTTGCTATTTTTACTGTATTCGATCGATATGATCCGACAACAATTGCTTGTCCATTTTGAATATTAATTATATCATACAATGATTCAATACGATCACCTTGCTCATTAAATGCAATATTTTCCGTTTGACCAGATAGAACTGTTGTGTTGATTAAAGTACTAAGAAAAATGAACTTATTTACTACTCCAGAGAAATATTTTCTACCGATAGACTTCTTTCCCATAGGACCATGGCATTGTTGTTGAACAATCAATAATCGGTACTGTTGGTGACCAAAATGCTGATGAATAATTCAAAAATTTCGTAAATGTCTTCAGAATTAATTGACTGGCATCACGTAAGAGATTCTCTTCATTAAACGATTCATGTAATCGAACTCCGAGAATACCTACAACGTTCAATTGAAGATGTTTTATTTGTCTACAAAGAATTCTACCATCGAAAAGTGTTAGTTTATTATTGGTTAAGGTATGTTCATTGATAATCCAAGCGTAGTTTTCTAATAATTGTAATTGTTTAATTGCAGATAATAATTTATCAACATCCTGTAATCTATAAAAATATTGAAATGAAAAGATTTAGTTAAGTTCTATGGTGTAATTGACCTTGGATGAACTATAAACACACGTGCTGATACACGATGTTCAACAGTTAAATTTATTAATAACGAAGTAAAATTTGTATCATAATCATATTCTTCGATTCGTTCAATCTGTTAAATAGACAAATTAACATGTTTTTTTTTGTTTTAAATCAAACTTGAATATCAGAATCGTCTGTTAACATTTGAAATCTTGATATAACCATTCGACTTTCTTCTTGTTGACTATAGATTAAAACAACTTTCGTATATTTTAATTCACGTATCATACGAAACCAAGCATCAGCTTCATATAAATACGGTGGAACTAATCGTATCATATAATTATACAATGTCTACAATCAAAAATTAACATCGAAATCTTTTTCTTTTATTATTAAATTTACATTATCAGAAAAGATATTTTCTCTTGATGCAATTGTAATCAATGGTATTCGATAGAATTCAGCAACATAGGATATTGCTGTTAGAATTAAATCATCTTCTTCATCATTATCTAATTTACCGGTAATAATCATTCGTGCATAGGATGTATTACCAATTGCACATAGATTTGCCATAGTAACCAATGGATTCGAATCGATAAGAACCGATTGTGATGACATCGAAAGATTTGTATTCGAATAATTTGTTGTTTTATGTAGAACATTGATATGTTCATCTGTTGTTAGAATACCTAATATAGTTACATGAGATGTTTTACTAATTGGATTATTATCGGAATTAATAATAGTTGTTATTGTTGTTGTTGTTGTCGAAGGAATCAGATCAAGTAAAGATTCGGTTGTTTGAGGTTGAATGAATGATAAACAAATGATAAATAGAAATGAATAATATACGATATTCATTGTTAAAAGTCAATATTATTTTATCGTAATATTTAGATGAGAATACAAAAAAGCAATAGCGTCAAAGAATTATGGAAACTAATCTTTTTTTTTCTTCTTCTTCTTCTTGTTCTTTTTTGGCATCTGTGAAAAGAGAAGATAATGAAAAACTCATTGGTTTGCTCGAATGGTTAGCAATAGATGCTTTAGGACGATCGTCGTCTGTTTCAAGAGAAACATCGATAGGAAAAAAAAATTATTTCTAGACAAACAAAAACAGACAAATTATTTAATAAGCTAATTTCTGAAGAATATTTCTAATCAAGTACTTGCTTCAATAAAAGAAAAGAATCAGCAAATGTCTACTCGAATAAATCTATAATTATTTATCTCTCAAATAATCCTCATATGCATTTATGAACAATTGTCAAAATTGATTTCTATTTGTTATTATTATTATTATCATCAATCAATCAGCCACATCGATGAAAGAAAATCTTCTGTATTTGCTTTTGGTTGTAGATTAAGTTGTTTTCTTTTCTCAATGCAAAAGATAATGTTAAATCAAAACTCAAGAAAACATCAGTTCAAAAATGGTATTAATCAAATTGCATTTGCTAAGAGTCATCGATTGGTAAGTATAATCGAAATCCAAGAAAGAGAAGAAAGAAAAAAAGAAACGTCATTTTATGTATGTATACTCAACAGATGCTTGTTTCTTCGAGGATCAACAAAGACCGAATACATCTGTTTGCACATCGTTTTTACTATTTAACATTGAATATACAGATATGTACTACGATGAGAAATAAAATTGGTCAATATCGAGGACATTCTTTTTATCTGATTAAGTAATATTTGCTGCTTATGATATAGTATATCTACACACTATATAATCATGGCTCTACGTAGACGATAAAAATCTAGTTCTGCTTGACTGCTCGATCGGTTTTCTCTTCGTCATCGTCGTCTTCTTTTTTTTTATATGTAATCAAGAAAAAAAGATTAATATTCAGTTGAAGATACATTGTCAAATGCAACCACCGCAATCGAATTCTGTAAGTATCGATTACCAATAGAGATCCGTATTGTGTGACCATGAAATTATAAATTTTCGTTCGTTGTTCAAGGTAACAACTGATAAAATATTGACATAAGACATCGAAATTAATGTCATGTGTTCGTTCTTTTTTTTTCTTCTTTCGTCAATTAAAAGTTCGATTAGTGAGAAAAGAAACAGTAAACAGAGATGTCTAGGATAAATAACAAACAGCTGAAATATGAATAGTAAATAGATTTCTTTGTAAAAATACTTGGTAAGAAAAAGAAAACCGAAGAAATAGATACTAATCTATTTTTCTAAGTACTTGTCTCCCTGCGTTTTTCCCTTGAATATTATATTATTATCGAAAGTAGATCGCGTCTGCGAGATTTTTCTTCTTCGTCTTCTTCTTATTTTTATCTAATCTCATTGACTCTATAAAACAAGTCCTATTATGTCGAGATAGTTCGAAAGTCAACGGTCGATATCGTCAATTGTTAGTTAGATACATATAGATATTTTTTATTTTTTATTCGACATCATGTTAACATTGAATTCACGTACAACAATGGACGAACTTGATCTGAATATAACCGAAGATATTCTTCTCATGAGAACGTCACGTACAGCAACATTTACATTAAATTCATCAGCGTCCTATTCGAATACATTTGTATCTCAACGTCGACAATCATTTATTCATAGACAAACAATTTCAATTAATAAACAAAAACGTCGACCAACTATACACGATCCATATGAGTTAATTTCCAATCTACATACATTAAACGATTGGATGATTGTAAGTTTTTTTCTTCTTCTTCTTCTTCTTCTCTTCTGTGGTTTTTCCAACGAAAAATATTTGATAAGTTGAAAATACTATTCGACGAAAAATAAAAATCATCAAATTATGTACTTCATCAGTCATGAGATAAACGACAGAGGTGACAAATGAGAACTGATGAATGTTGCTTGTTGTCTGCGTGTATAACAGCACGATCGTAATGACCTCATTGACTTTTATCTTGACTTTGTTTTTGCATATATAAATCAAAGCAAAATACGGAATCAATTTTCTACGTCAATTCATTAATTACCATACTCAAAAATTCATCAAAAAAACAAAACTCTTTCTTCTTTGTATATTTTACTAAATAGTACATTATCCTAAAAGGATCGTATTTGTTGTCGTCATGTCTATCTCAGAATCTTGTACAATGTGTTTTGTTTTACTTCAAATAAGAAACGAACATCAGTATTTATTTTCTCATTATTATCCATCAAGTGTAATAGCATCGTAGGTTTTTAACAAAAATGCTGAAAGTTCTTGTTTTTCTTTCTTTCGTCCGTCGTTCTAATCGACGATTGATTGTTCTGTGTTAACGTATCTTCAATTGAAGAATTAGACTTATTAAGTAACAAAAAAGAAGAAAATACGAGAAGAAAAAAAAACCGGCATAATATTAGCACCATACGTTATTTCCGTTTTTCCTTTCCCTTTCGTATTCTTATCATACAAAGATAAATAGAATCATCAGAATCTAAAGAGATTAGATTTCGTACCGCTTAGTCCAATGATAGATGATGATTCTAAGCTTTCCATCTTGATTCATTCATACGCCTCCATTTTACGTCTTAACTTTGTCAAAATAAAGGCAAGATGTTAACGACAACAACCTCTCCTTCATCATCATCATCGTCATCGTCGTCGGCGTCTCCTTCGTCTTCGACAAACGTTGGTAACACAGCCATGAATACGCTTCATTATGAACGAACAATTTCGTTTAATCGTACATCAATTAAACGAACTGTTACAACGAGAAAAACTTATGTTTTTATTGTATGTGTTTTTTTATCTTTTCTTGGAGAAAAAGAAATATTTTTGTTTAGCAATGATTGAGATATGGTTATTGTTTATTTTTTCTATTTAGACAACGACAGGCAAAAGTCGAAAAGAACTCGGCGAAGTGCATGGATTTTCCGAAGAACAAATCGCCGGTACGCGATGAAAGAAAAACATCGAACTTAATTACGATCGTTTTTTTTTTCTTTATTTTAGTTTTCGAAGAATCATTTTCCTTATTAGACAAAGATGGAGATGGAAATATTTCCAATTATGAAATTCGTTCATTAATGAATTCACTCGGTTATTCGCCAAGTGAAGACGATATTTCATCTGTGATATCAAAAGTTGATACCGACGGTAGACGAATTCTTCGATAGAAATTGTGCAAATCAATTCGTTTTGTTTTTGACTTTCAAGGTAATGGAAGTGTTGATTTCGATGAATTTCTAACGATGATGCAACGTCGTCGATCGACGGGTGAAAGTGATACTGAATTATATCAAGTATTTCAAGTAAATCGATTTATTTTTTCTTCGTTGAACAAAACAAAAAATAATTTTTGCTATTTTATTTAAAGGTTTTTGATAAAAATAAAGATGGTTTTATTGATAAAGATGAACTCTATGATATGCTTTCGAGGCTTGGTGAACACATAACCGAAGACGATGTTAAAGAAATGATTGACGAAGCCGATTGTCTTGATAATGATGGGAAAGTTTCCTACGAAGAATTCAAAGCTATATTATACTCAAAATAAAATTTTCTCAATTTTTTTTGTCTTTTCTTTCGTTTTTTTTGTAAATAAAAACTTAATTTCGTTTTTTTTTATTATATAGTTTTGTTGTGAACGATCGAAATTGGACTTCGACAAATAGTGTAATACGCATATTAGAAAACAAACGAACTATGATAAAGATATAAAGCATCGTTTAAAGAAGAAGAAGAAAACAAGACAAACACAGCACCAATATTGCAAATGATGAAAAACGAAATGAAAAAAAAATGAGATTGATATAAAAAAAGAAAGAAAGAAAGCTTGTTTTGTTTGTCGTCTAAGATATACAAAAAATTAACAGATTCAGATTATTATTTCGAATATAGTTTGAATAGTGGATGTATGTATGCATTTGGACGGACTTAAGTCTACATCTATCTTCATTATAATATCGTACAACAAATTCGTTTTTTTTCATGAGTATCATCGTTAACATGTCCATGAATTTGCATAAATCTTTCAGCTGAATAATCTGGCATCGAGTCATTGGCTGTTGATAGATGACTACCATTTGATATTTTCATATTAGTTGTCTGATTCATAGGAATCGGCGGAGATGTGATAGTCGTCGGTGAAGGAAGATTTGTTGTCGATTGTACAAGACCAGTAATACCACGACGTCGTTCTTCACGTCGTCGTTTTATATCAATTAACGTATCGGGTGTGATTTGAGTTTGTGGAGGCGGTAGTATCGGTGGAACTTTGAGTGGAGGTAAAGTTACTTGAATCACAGGAGGTTCAATAGGTTTTCTGACTGATGTTGTTGTTATTGTTGTACTAACTGGTTCACGTACAGTCGAATCGGTCGTTGTTGTTGTTGTGCTACCTTCTCGTTCGTCTTTATTTTTAATTTTCAGCGAAAGATCATTCGTTGCTATTGACAAACCATTCAATGGAGTTTCTTCGGTATCTTCTTGAATTTTATCTTTCGCTTGTAGAACTTCGAGAAAATTATCTTGTAAATTTTTCACTTTCTCTCGATCACGTAACGATTGTCGACGAAGTGAACCCGTTCGATTCAACGACGAGCCACTACCGTACGGAGATGAAACGCTCGAACGAGATTCATATAATGTTCCTGGTCGTGCTATCACTCCAGTTGGCAAACCATTGATGCCCAATGGCGAACGACTGGTTAAATGAGGTCTCTGCTGTAATTGAGCTGCTTGTGCTGCAGCTGCAGCAGCCGCAGCGGCGGCAGCAGCGGCTGCTTTCTGTTGATCACGTCGACATTTATCTCGAAATTCCGTCATAAATGTCCGTAAATCAGGATCTTCACATAGATCGAGAGCTGACCGACCATCGGACAATTTTTCGTCGATATCACCTCCAGCTTCGATCAATTGAGCTATCAAGAAAAAAAACAAACACACAGAGAATAATAATTTCGATTCAAACCGACTGTTTTCTTACCAAGAATCGGTTGTTGACACCAAAATGCAGCTGCATGAAGTGGTGTCCATCCATCTGCATCTTGTAAATTAATCGATACATGTTGTTGAAGTAGATATTCGACAACAAGTTGATAACCATTGGCACTTGCTATGTGTAACGGTGTTGCACCTTCATCATTTCGATACGAAAGTAAATCATCGATTGAACGTGATGATGAAAGAGATTTCTTCGATAGATTTCTTAGATCAATTAACATTTTATTTTCAATTTGAGCTCGTGTTTCATCGATCATCTGTTGTGTTATACCATTTCGATCCATTTGTGTTTCAATATAATCAAGTGTTCGATCATCATCACATATATCATACGGCATATTACCATCAGCATTCAATGCAAGTAATTCAGCACCATTTTCAATTAAAATTCTACAGATTTCCAAATGTCCGCAAGTTGCTAATATCAAAACATGTACATCTGCATTTCAAATCAAAGAAAATCAAACATTCTACCTGCTGCATGTAATGGCGTCCATAGATCTCTATCTTTCGCATTAACATTTCCTCCGTATTCAATTAACAAATGTAAAATACTCTCGGTATTATCAATCGAACATTGATGAATCGGCGTTAGTCCATCTTCATTGGATACATTAGGACTATATTTGCCTGATTGAAGAAGATTTCGAACTTCATCTGCATCTTGTCGTGCTGTAGCTAAAATCGAGAAACAATCTTTTTTTTCTGAACAAGTCAAGCAGAAAAAATAATACACGATGAGAGATTTTGTTTTTTTTCTCAAGTATTTATTCAGTTGAAGTAATTGTTTATCTAACAATCGACAAGAAAAACAACACGAAAAATTCGTGTTTTTCTTTTGCGTCTCCTCGGTAATTTACCTTCTAATAAAACGATATTTTCAGGAAATTGAACAAGAAATGCTTGCCGTTTCTTCGATGGTACTGATCGATTTTGATTTTCAAACATTGCTTCACGTTTATTCCAATTACTTAACTGTTGTTGTCGCCGTCGTTTCGAATGTTTTAATCGTTCTTGTGCTGGTAGCTTTTCTAACAGCACCATTTCTTGTACTAGATCCGTATGTTCCATCTTCGTTGTTTTTTCTTTTATTGTTGTTTGAAGTCGAGTTAAAACAAATCTACATGCTGGCCTTCACGGGTAGTTTTTACGAGAAATAAACGCTAAAACAAAGAGATCGTAAGAGAAAAAAACTCGAATCATAAATACAATGATTCGAAATGAGAAAAAACAAGTTTTATAATATGTAAATATACGATTTTATGGTCGTTTGTCTTCGACAAGAGGGGAGTAAAAGGTAAATGAAAGAAGAAGAAGGAGAAGAAGAAAAAAAAGAACGTATCGATGGAAATCAACTGAACGACATTACTATGAAAAGGATTTGTTCATTATACTTTGAAAACTTTTTTCTTTCTGTTTCTTTCAATTTCAAGAAAAAAAAAGATACCTTTTAAAACGAAATAAACTGGTGTAAATCAATGTGTGTTGTTAGCCGAGAAACTGATGAAGAGAAAAAAAACGAAGTTTTTTCTTTCTCAAAAAAGTTCCCTTTTTGCGTTCTTTCGTTTTTATCAGACATAATTCATTCACATGCGTTTATTCGCTCGTTCGTTCTCTTTTTCTTTCGTTCGACTCGAGACAAAAGAGAAATAAGTAGGCGTTATTACAACTGGTGCACCACGACGAAAAAAATTCATCAAGGTTCTTGAATTCTTTTGAGCATATGCATTAACAATCATTTTCTAATCTACTTTAGAAATATAAAATATATTTGCCAGTTTTTTTTTCTTCTAGGATCTAGCTGCTTATCATTACAAGACAATCAAAAAAAAACATATTGAACATGCAGAAAAAAAAGTTTTTGTGTCAGATCTTTGTGTTTTTAACCAACATTTTGAGTTCGAACGAGAGTGTATTGAAGAACGTATGTATCCTGTGCGGATACTTGTTGAGGTTCATTTTTAATAATCGATTTTTCAGGTTTGGGCAAAATGTATGAGCCCGATGTTGACGATTGAATTTGAAAACCTTGTCGTAATAAACGTTGAAGAGTATCGGTGTATGTTATTGAGCCGAGATCAAAACTCGAATCGTAACAATCACTGGTTATAAACGCTCGATCGGGTGCAGTCGGCAGGATCTGTACTATCAATTGTTTGTCACCGTGTAATTGAAAATGTTTCGAATTGGTTGTTAAAACATTTCGAACGAGTAATGAAAGAATTTCGAAGCGTTGATTCGACATAAATATATTGTTTGTCTGCTAATCTGCAAAATGAAGAATAATAAATAAAAAATTTTCTTTGATTTTGTTCTCTTTATTCATCGATCAAATCTTAAAACAGAGAAATAACAAAAAAAAGAGCGTGTTTCCTTTTTCTTCCTGAGATAAGAATCATCATCACCAGTTGAGTTGTTCAACTACGTTTGACAAGAATGTATTGAGCACGAAGAAGACCTTGTGTGCCAGCGCCCGATGAACCTTCAATACGAAAGCCGGCTTTGAGAAAATCTTCGAGTACTTGTGTGTACGATTGTCGATCGGGATCAGCTGGTGAATTATAATAACCCCAACGGAACGCTGTTTCAGATGATTTCGGTAGAACTTGTTTGATTATATCACGTGAACCATGCTGAAAATTAAATTGACTTTTGTTTGTTTGAAAATCATTTGATTATTATTATATTTTTTTTTACTAATTCAAAAAATTTTCCATTTCCTGTTGATAACCAAATAATCATCGATACAACATCGAGATTATTATTACTACTATTCGATGATGTTTGTTCCATAAATGCTGACAACAATATATAACAAAAAATAATAATTCCAATCTAAAAAAGCAGCTTTTCCTTTCGATCGATTCGATGTATGTGTACGTGAATATTCTATCTACGAATCATAACATTCGAATTCGTACATTTAGTTTTGTCATAATCAAATTATTAAAAGAAAACGGCAACATTTTTTTCACTACAGCAAATCTATTTGTTTATTTTTCATAATTAACTCGAAAGAAAAAAAAAAGTTCATTCAAGTAAATGTCAATGTACGACATCTAGAGATTGTTTTTTAAACACATGTACATTTATTGTGCCATCATTGGGTTCGCAATCTAGAGAGATAAATCAACCAAGCAGGTATATATAGACAACTTTGATTTTGTTTTTGTTTTATCATTCAATCTAAATCAAATTTTCTTTTTCTTTTTTTTTTCTTCGACTTAATCTTTTCTACATAGAAAACACACCTAGGATGTGTATTGTTAGAAAGATCACTGACATATTCAATAATATAAAAAAAACGCAACAAAGAATAAATTCCTTAGATGTTCTTTATCCCTGAGATAGATAAATAACATGAGAATAATACGTATCAACGAACAAAAAAAGAAGAAGAAGAAGAAGGAAAATACTACTACGTTTTTCGCTGTTTTACAAAGATATCTGAGAGAGAGAAAAAAAAAGAAAAAATTGCGTAATGAACAGAAAAAAAAGAAACGTCAAGTTTTCGAGCTTTTTTTGATTATCTAACACACACACGCACGCACTGCAACGTATCACACAAGAGAAAAGATGGTTCATTCAATACTGTCGAGAAGAGAAGAAAAAAAGAATTGTTCGGAGAAAGAAAAAAACAGAAACTTGTAGTTCGTTATGTATTTTTTTTTAATGTTTAATCAAAATTTTGTTCATGGATTTGTTCGGCGAGATGTTCGATTTGTTCATTGACTTGTTGATCATGATTTGAACATATCCATGGATGTTCAAGTGATTGATGTGCTGTCATACGTTGTTTGGAAACGCGAACAATTAACTTTTGTATAAGATCAATACAATTTTCCGAGATTTTCTCGAATAAATCCGTCGGAAAATCGAGTATACAATGTGTTATATTACTTTGCGTATCTAATTTCGTTGCACCACCGAATGGTGTATGACCACTAACGAGAACATAGATCAATACGCCGATATTCCACATATCAGTTGCACATGTCAATGGTTCGTAATTAACGACTTCGGGTGCTTGAAAATGAAGACACATGAGTCAAAAGAGAGAGAGAGAGAGAGAAGAGAAAAATGAAATGAACATACCGAGAAAATCTGTTGTGCCAGACATTTCTAATAGACGTTGATTAGTTAATACACGTGAAAGACCAAAATCACAGAGTTTGATTTGTGTACTTGGCCATTTTTCCATGAGAAGAATATTTTGTGGCTGAATAAGAAAAAAACGAAAAGATTGATGATAAACAATTTTGTTTGGCAATACTTTAATATCAAGATGAACGATTTTATTGTCATGAAGAAAAGCTACAGCTTCGAGAAGTTGTTTAGTTACATGTTGAGCTTGAATTTCTTCCAAACAACCTTCCAATTCCAAAGCTAATTGTAAATCACCTTGTTTCGCACTGAAATTCAAAATAAAGAAATCTATCAACACATTTTGTTGTTCATTACTATTCAAGAATAAAAATAGCTTCGGTTGGCAGATCGAAAACATGAAAGAGTGTAACAAAATTTGGATGTTTATGTGACAATTGAAAAATACGTAATTCATTGAGTGCATGTTGAATGTTACGTTTTTTGATGATTTTAGCGGCAAACATTTGATCAGAAGCATCTTTTTTTGTACATTTTTTTACTGAAGAAAATCTTCCACTAGAAACAAAAAAACCATCGATCGAATGAATGACGAATAGATTTTTTTTTTGTTAAAATACCGGCAAAGATCTTCGGTAATTGTATAAATCGAATCGAATGAAACTGTAGCAAAACGATGAGAAAATTCACCGGGTACTGTCGATTGAATCATGCCGGTAGTTGCTGATGGTATCAGAGAGAGAACCGATGCTGGACTTGGCGAATTCTAAATGAAATTTCATCGTTCGAAAGTCGATCAAAATACGAAATTAACTCATGCATCACACAAAAACACACAGCACTGAATGAAATCGTACAATACTTTGCGAAAATTTTAGAATAACTGAATTGAAATGAGATGAATTAGTGAACAATCGATTAGCAATGATACGTACGTGTAAACGATGTCGAAAAAGTGGATTACGAGGACGAGTTGGTGTTTGAGTAGGACATACATCATGTAACATGGCTGAAATTTAAAATAGAAAAGAAACAAATAGAATATTTTCTTTTTTTCTTTTAAATCTAGAACAAAAAAACACATATTTGAAAATGAAATCCAAATAAAAGAATCGAATCGTTCGATAATTTGACTCTTGTCGCGACGTCGGGACAGAACATTGTGAATAAAATACCTTCGTTTCCTGTCGATATACGGTCTATGTATGCATACGAGTGCATATATTAACCTTCTGTGAGGTCGCGTCGTCGTGTTCGTTCGTTCATTCATTCATTTCTTTTGCTGCTTTTATGCGTCGTCAGATTCTTTTCTGCGGTTACATTGCATGATGATGATAAAAAAAAAGCGCGAGCGAATATTACACATATATCTATGTTCTATGTACTGATTGGCAAATATATCAAGGGCAAAAAATGGATTTGGATGGATGATAAATCAGTTCAGCTTGGAGTCTACTGACATCTGTTCAATCGCGAATAATGTGTCGTGTCTGGATATAAGTTGAATATTGAACACAATGTGTGTTTGTTAATCTAAAACAGAATCGAAGTGTAATTACAATGTGTTTGATTGTTCTGTTTCTTTTGAAATCAATTTGAATGTAAGAGAGATTAGTAGGAAAAAAAAAGAAAAGAAATGAAAGTTTCTAAGTAACAGAAAAAAAGAAAGAATTCATCTCTCGCTGAAAATGTTATGCAATATAATGAAAGACGTATCGACAAGCTCTTCAAGTACGAAGCGAACGTGATAAGACACGACTGATTTCGATTAACATTCAATTTGTCTTTATTTCTTTTTTTTTTCTATAAATTTCGAATCAATCAATATTAAAAGAATTCTTTTTCTTTTCTTTTCTTTTCTTTTCTTTTCTCTTCGTCGTTATAATGTTCTCAAAACAACCATCATCTTTCATTTCCTAGATACATGTCAGAAGATAATCTGTCTCAATGACAACAATCGAGATAAAACACATAGTTGTTGATAAGTGAAAGTAAAATATTTTTTCGCTCGTTTTCTTCTCTTCTCTCTTTCTCTCTTTGCTATTGTATGAAAATGTTATGCAATGGAAAGAAACGTGAAAAGATACGACAAAAGTTGATTAAGATTTCGAATTCTTCGTGTTTTTTTTTAAATATTTTTTGTTGACGATCTAGAGAATATTCAATTGATATTCCGTATCATATTCTTTATTCATTCGGTCCAATATCCGATGATCCTGATCAACAATTATTCTTCGGATGTCATCATCCAACGAAAACATTTCACTATCAATTTCGATCGAATTCTCTTTCGGATTTAACTAAACAACAGATTCAATTAAATTTCGATCCACAAATCGAAAAACGAAAGATTAAAACTCGACGATTGTTCGAGGAAATTCAATGGAATGATGATGATTACATCTCCGACTTAAATGATGAAAGTATTCAGGATAATCAACAAGATCCGATCGATATCTATCTTCATGCATGTAAGCAATATCAAATCCGTGCATTTAATCAAGTTATCGAAGGATTACAAACGAATGTACTTGATCTTTGTGAAATGTCAATCAATGATCTTGATTTAAAATCTATTTGTCTTGCATTACGAGTAGATATATTTGTCATTAGAATTTCTTTTCTTTATCCTTGGAAATCATAGATTCATAGGAAAATGAAATCAATTCGATTGAGAAATAATAATATTACTGCACAAGGTTGTGTTTATCTTCAAGAAATGTTGAAAGATAATTATACAATCGAAGAACTTGTTTGATAATTGAAAATATAAATTTAATAGAAGAAGAAAAAGAATATGCATTTTCTTAGGATATTTCACAAAATCCAATTCAAACGGAAGGTTTAAAAATATTATCTCTTCTATTTACAACTGATGAGAACAATCTTTCGATTCTTAAAAAACTGAATTTCTCTTGTAACATAAAAAAGTATTTTAATTGAAAAAAATTGTCTTTTTTTGTTATTCAGCGTGTGAATTAATTGATTCTGATGGATCAATCCTAAAAACTATTGCTAAAGTATTTGCTTCGAATTCAGTTTTGATTCAATCAACTTAAATAATCAATCTAGGACGGAGAAATGCTCGAAGAATTATATCTTAGCGGAAATCAATTAGGTTCAATAACATGTAAAAACCTTGGTCTCGCGTTAAGTTAACAGAATGACATTGATTTTGCGAGTATATCTTTAGTTTTTTTTTCTTTGTAATTCCTAGAAGAAAAATCTCAATTAAAAATTCTCGATTTAAGTTGGAATATGGTTCGTGATAATGACATTCGTTCGATATGTCAAAGTTTGAAAGTAATGAAAATCTTATCGATTGATATTCATAGGAGAAAACTATCGATCAATCAAAGACTAATCAATCACTTGAACGACTTGATATGATGATGAATGGATTGAGTAATCAAGGTGCAATATTCATGGGCACTATGCTAGCCAATAATGAGACATTAATTGAACTCAATCTAGCGAATAATCGTATTGAAAAAGATGGTGCAGATATATTCGCATCGAAATTAGAGAATAATCGAACATTGAAAAAACTTTGGGTAGGAACAACTTTGTTGTATTCAAGAGATTTTCATAAGAAAAAACGTAGTTTGGAAATAATAATATCGGCACATTTGGTTCGCTTGTTCTTTTGAAATCAATTGATCATATTAAAAGTCAAGTTGAATATCTAAATCTCGAAGTAAAATATTTTCTATTTGGAATAAAATTTAAATGAAAGCAAAAGAAAAACAGAATGTTCTTGTCAACGATGATTTTATCGATTTATACACACAAATCAATCAGTATTTAAGACCATTAGAAGTTATTCATGGTGGAGTTCGAGGTCGATTAGGACGAGCTCATCCGACACGTATATTGATGTTCAAAAAAAGAAAACAAAGAATTTCAATGGGATTTTGTTTTGAAGTTCCTGGTTTTACGATTGTGGATGACGTTGATTTGCGTTATCTCGATACGAAATCATTGCATGCGATGTTTCAACGAGATCCATTTAAGATTTTAGCTCGTATGGCACAAGAAGGCGATTATGATCTTGCTAAAGCATTGAAAAAATGGGATATCGAAGAACATGGAACGCTCACTTATTCGATTTATGTTATCGATTTTCCAAGTGCTGTTAAAGTACATTGATCGATGAATATTGATTATTGATATTTGATTTGTTCTTTTTTTGTTCGTAGGATGCAGGCATATCTCTTGATAAAACACTTCATTTTATTCTTTGGAATTATTTGAAAAAAATCGAGAATAAAGGCTCAGTTAATTATCTGTTAGTTATTCACGTTGAATTCATCAACTAAACTGATTCTTTTTTGTTTTCAAATCTAGTGAATTTATTAATCCATTATCAAAATCCAATGTGAAAAAGACAAAGAAGAAGAAGAAATAAAAATGTATCATTTTAGAGAAAGATTTCTCTGTTTTATTTTTATTTTCATTATAAAAATCAAGTCATTATATTTGTTTTTCTGCTGTTGGTTACACTTGAGAAAAAAACACACAATGAAAGGCAATAAATATAGACAAAAAAAGAACAAGAACAACAGACATAGATTGAGCTTGATGAACGGATGTTTTTTTTTTCAGCACCATAATTAAAATTATCCAAGAGAAGAAAACAAACAACAAATGTAATCATTCTTATCTGCTTCAAACATTAAAAAAACAAAACAAACAAACAAATCGTTGAAAAAGAAGACATTGACCAGAGAAAGAATAAATATGCGTAGTATAGATTGAATTTGGTTGCTGTTTTTATATTTTTTAAAATCAAAAAAGAAAGAATAAATATGTCATCAAAGGAAGATAAGAAGAATAATCATGTTTAAAACACGCCAAGTATTGTAGAATAAAAAAAAACAAGAAGAAGAAGACGACGAAATCAAATTGTATACATTGAAATTTGAAAGAAAACTAAAATACATTTATTAATTGCTCAAAGGTGGTACGACTGGTGATTGTTGTGGTGGTGATGGTTTTGGACGACGATATGTTTTTGTTGTTTCACCGTTATTGTAACCATTTCGACGATTATTAGAATTCGTTGTTGTTGCTGTTGCTGATGGAGGTGGACGAGTTCGACGAGAATTTCCATTTTGTTGTTGTTGAGGATGTCGACGACGATTTGTTGCTAGAAGAGAAAAAGCTAGTAAATAGAATGGTGATTTAATCTTTGATTTTGATTTTACTTTGATAATTATACGAATCATCATAATAATGATGAAAACCATTTGTTTGGGATGTTGAATGATAAGCACCGGCATGATTTCCATTAGTATGTGTTTTATTTGAAAATCGTTGTGGTAAAGCTTGTTGCGTCGTTAGATTTGGTTCGACTGTTGATTGATTTGTTGTTGTTGCTACTGCTGCTGCGGATGATGTATTGCCGTTTTGTTCGATAAATTTTTGTGATGATGTCGATAATGTTCTCGAACGTTCATCTTTTCTATCGATTCTTAAAACTGTTCCGAAATTTTTCAAAAGTTCAACTAAATTTTCATCATATTCAAAACGATGTGTCGATGTTAGCTCTTCTCCTAATTCATATCGACTACTAGTTACAAAATGTTTAATATCCGTACGAAGATTATCGACTTCGCCGAGTTCAAGACGATCACAACCGTGAACACGTTGACGTAATTCAAGTGCACGTTCTTGTCGTCGACGAATGATATTCAAACCTTGTTCTTTCACATTATCCATTTCACAATAAAGTTGAACTTCACGTTCTTTTAGAATTTCACGTAATTGACTGAAAACATCATCGATACGTTTAAGAGACGTTTTGATTTCATTTTCAAATGACAATTCAACATTGCTTAATGTAGATGTTTGTCTTTGAAGATCTTTGGTAGATTTTGATAGAACTAGAATATTTTGAAAATACAAAATGTCAAAATTCGTTTGTTCAGTTTTATTACGTTTTTTGTTATCATTGGTTGAGCCTGTTGATTTTGTGCTTTCGTTTTTATTTTCATGTTGAATTTGTTCATGATTCGACAGTGTCGAACCAGTTCGTTCTCTTATACTTCGTCGACGAACGGGTTTTTCATCGATCAAAGATTTATCTTGTTCGAAATGATTCGTTTCATCGGTTGTCGTCGAACTTATTGTCGTTACATTTGACGTATCATGATATTCGTTCGTATTATCGGAATTATTGATTGCTGAATCTGCGAAAGGCAAAATATGAAAACAAGATTTTATTTTTTAGTTGTCTTGTACCTTGACTAAGACATGGATGAAATGAAAGATCAGTTGATGGATAAGATTCTAGTCTATGATTCGTCAGCATAGATGTTGACTGAGAATTTGAATGAGTTGTTTGAGGTGTACCACCTTCGGCAAATGTTTGAAAAATATTGGAAACACGTTGTGATGGACGTAGGACAGCATTCGATGGAGGTGTTTGGGATGTAGATTTATTACCTGATTTATTATTTGATCGTTTATTTGAATTCTAAAACAAAATACATCAATCAGAAATTGAATTTCGAACGAAAACAAAAAAATGATTTTACATTTCCGCGTCCATTGTTCATCTCAGTCCAGCCACTGAGTGCTTCGACCGCACCGTCTACAAAACAAAACAAAAAAAAACGACGAGTTCAAGGATTAACCTTTATCCATTGTTAATCAATTCAAATACTTTGTTTAAATGCTTCAACAGTTTCGTCGACATTTGATTCGTAATAAAGTAAAGCAAGTTCAATTTGTTCACGTGGAGCATTCATTAATTGAGGTAAACGAGATCGAACAGCAGAAACATTATCACGCATAGCATTTTTTCGTGGCATTATTGCCGAAAATTTTTCTTGGTTTTTTTTGTTTTATCTTAAAAGAAAAAAGAAGAAGACAAATGTCAATGAAAAAACAATTTAGTCTTTCGTTTTTCACAATTTATCTGTAACTGTTAATTGAAGAAAAAAAAAAGAACGAGAGAGGAGAGAAAAACGACACATTTTTTATTTATTTTTTTTCTTTTGATTGGAATATCTAACACGTAATGTGTGCCGTTCTTTCTGCATGTGTAAATATTCATTTAAATATATATATAGAAAAAAAACGAAGAAAAACAACGAAAAATGAGTACATTCCTTTTTTTTACTTTCTTTCGAACTTTTAAAAGTTCGATTTGATTTTTTTTATGAGAAGAGAAAATAATAACAATAATCATCATCATCATAAACGCAAAAGCAAATACCAAGTTATTCGACGAAAAACTGATTGAGATATTATTCAAAATGAGAACAACAAAAAAATATAGAGCAACTACATCATTTTACTCTAAATGACACAAATCCCTCTCCCTCGACGTTTGAAACAAAAGACAAAAATCAACGTGCGAACAAGCAGACAGAAAAAAGGATGCATACTAAAACAATATTGAGGACGATCGACATCGTATGATTGTATATGTATTCGTCTTCTTCTTCTTCTTCTTTTTCTCCTTCCTAGTCCTTTTCTATCTTGTTACCATAGACAGACAAGAATGTAAATATCGTCTTCTTTCTCTCGCTCTCCTTCTCTTTAGTTTGCACGCCCTCGAACGATATAAGCCGTCACCGTTAGTATCTACAATGTTCTAGCATCCTCATCATCATCTTATACATACATATCGAAAGGAAAAGAAAAAAAGCAATGCGGTTTTTCTTCTTCTTCTTCTTCTTTTTTTGTTTTGTTCTTCATCGTACAATTTCTATCCAATACTAGAATTCTCTTCTTAATCATACGAGTAACTATCAACATACTCTCGATATATTGACATCATAATGCAATAATAATTAAATTTCAATCGACTTAAATTAACTAAAAATAATTTAACAAAAACACAAAAAGCAAAAGAATGTTGTTTTTCTTTCTAAATTCAAAATTATCTATGTTTATTAACCTTAGATAAAGACTCAGTGAGAGAGAGAGAGAGAGCGAACGAATCATGATGATAATGATAAAAAAAAACAAGCAAAAGCTACCTGAGATTAGATGACAGAAAAGAAGGATTTTTTTGCAGCGACAGGGCCATATGGCAAAAATAAAACACCCGAAATCAATGGAAAAAGGTCAATAATTTCAAACCAAGTGATTTACCTATATAATCAAAAAAGTCACGTCTTCGAAAAGAAGAAAAATATTGGATGAGTAGGAAGGGAGGGAGGGAGAGAGAATGAAACGAAATAATAATGCTTCTTGTACTAAGAATACTATTATGCCTAACGAAAATCGACTAGATTTTTTTCAAATCAACAAAATCAAAAAGAGAGAGAGAAAATGAGAGAATAGAGGACAAATTGCGTAAGAGCGAAAGATTAAATGCATACCAAACAAAAAGAATGTCAGAGAAAAAGCAGTGTTTTGCATTCTATTCATTCGTTCATTCTCTTTCTTCACGTCAAATGCGTCATCGTATCCATTTTATTGTATACAAATACTCGAAATACACACAGAGATAGAAAGTGCAAGAGAAATATACAAAAAGTACACATGGAGGATATCATCTCGAATTTGATTTGTAAATCGAATTCATTTGAAAATGTTTGATTTTCTCTCCATTCGAGATCGAATTCAAAATCAATTGCAAACTTCGACGAATATCATGTTCGAAAAACGATATTCATTCGAATAGATGTCATTAGTTTCAAGTTATTGCTGAAAATTTTTGAAGGTAGTTGCTAAGTGATGTTGAATAGAAAATTTTTTTCAAGAAAACAATACGTATACAGTTAGTCAAAATGCTCATCGGAGGGTAGGTTAAATACCGAGAAAAAAAGACAATTCGAACTCATCATGCATCTTTCTAGATCATCTTCGAACTATCATAAACAGCAGCAAACGAAGTAGTTTTTGTTCTTGTTCGATTGATTTATTTTCTATTGGAATAAATTTGATTTTTCAGTTTACCAACGGATGTTGATCCATTGAATGAATTTCTTTCTCAAGATCGAACAAAATCATCATCATCTCGTTTAATTCAAGAAGTTGCATCGAGTACAGTTATCGATAGTCTAGCAAATGAATGGTGGTCAACAAATTTCTCGCCTATTGTCATCAATGATCTACTCGAAAATCTTCTTCCATTAGTTGTTCTTGCTTGTGAAAAAGTTTTAAATGAAGCTGATGAACATCATTTAATCGAAACAGCAACACCAGATCGTTCGTTTAATCCTATCAATCGTTTAGCATCGTTTCTCATGCGTAACAATCCAAAATATATGCACTATTCATCATTATCACCTTATCATTATGCAATGAAAACATTGTTACAAACGAAGAAAACACAAGTTTTGAAAGTCTACGGTGAAGAAGAAACATCATTACGAACTGTACTCAAACAACGACAAGATGAACGTGGTCAACAACGTGATTTGATTGCTAAGGAACAAGAACGACGAACGAATCTTTTGAAAGAACTTTTTCAAGATTGGAATGTGCCGGAACGAGGTTGGATACAAACGAAACTTGTAAATCTATTTTTTGTTCGATTTTATATTTCATTTCATTGAATTTCGATTCATTTGATTTCAGATTAATAATATGATCGAACAATTCAATGAATTTCCAAAGCAATCAGATCTTCTAACGGATATAATACCATTTCAATCACATCGAATGCATTTAGGAACATTTACTGAAGTGTGTTTTAGTAGTTTTCGTTTTTGATTAAAATCGTCTTTTCGAAAATGTTTCAGAACTTTTTAAATGCTTTGAATAAACAATCATCAGGTCAATTCGATCAAATCGTAAATATCTATCGTTGTTGTGCTCAAACATATACAAACATAACAAAAGATTACAAACTCAATCTTCTTTTTCATCGACTGTTCGATCAATTAGATGATAAACAAGTAAAATTCAAATAGTTTTCTTACTTTTTTTTCCTGTTTTTTTCTCTCTGTAGAGTGGATATCTTTTTCGAAAGAATGTTTTTCAAATCTTACAAATATTCTACGATGAATTAAATGAAAACGATAAAAAATATGTCAATCAACCAAATCAATGTAAAATTCTTCAATGAATTTTCATAGTCGAAGTTTCGTATTTTTTTCTTGTCCTCTCAGGGCCTGTTGTTAAACAAGCGATTGAATTGAATAAAACGCCTGAAGAACCGAACACTGATGCAGAGAAAAATCCAACTGAACAAATACCTGTTACGAACGAACAACAAATTGTATCAGCAAATGAAGAAGAAAATGCCGATGAAAATCAACCAACAAAATCATTAATTGAATTAAAACCATCATCAGCTTGTATGTTTTGTCGATAGAGAAATCATTCGAATCTTGTTTTTCTTCTTTTTCAAGACGAACCAAATTATCGTTTCACTCATGAACAACAACCAGTTTGTTCGTATTTATGTTTGAATAAAAATCAAATTTGAATTTTTTTCGAATTGAAGATAATCTCGAACATTTCGATGACGTCAATAATAATCAATCGATTGCTTATGACGAACAATTGATGAATAAATATCAATTTAGTTCATTATTAAATTCATTTTCTGGTTTGAAGAAAAATGAAATGGCTATATCAGCATTGATCGATTATTTTCGTTCGAATTTCAAAGAAACAAACGAAGAAAAAACCGAGAAAAAACAACTCGTAAAACATATTCTCATATAACTAAAAAGAAAAAAAAACAAATAGAAGCTGCTGATTTTTCAAATTTAGTTACAACAACGATCCATCGATGCTCAACGTCGAAATCAATGTGATCAATTATTCGAAAAAATGAACACGTCATGCACAGGCGTGATTAAACTCGAACCATTAGCCAACTATCTCAAACAATATAAAGAAGGCAGTGTTGTCGAGCAAATCGAACAAGGTTCGAAACACACACCCGAGAGAGAGAGAGAGAGATCTTCTGTTTTCTAATTCTATTCATTTAGTTCTACAAACATATCAAGATCATCCAAAATTGACTAGTACACAATTCTTTGATTTGATTATGACGATTCATCAAACTCTCAATGAATCATCAGGTGGAAATGAAAAAGTCGAAGAACTGCTTAAATTTATCGAAAATTTTCAAGCACCTGTATGAACGAATTTGTTGACTGACAAACAGAAGAACAATTGTTCAATTTCTTGTTGTTGTAGCTCAGTGCAAATGATCGTCAACGTGTTCATACACGTCAACAATGGCTTAAACATCTTCGAGAAATATCCTATCGAAATCTTGGTGAACTTTATAGAGAAACGTTCGATATTCTACAAAAAGATGCCGATACATTCGGAAATCAATCGGATAAACATTTAAGTATTTACATTGGTTTAATTGAAAATGATCGAAATCAAATTCGATATGTCGCAACTACAAATGATCAAACCGATCTTATGCTCGGCAAAACACTCGAACGTGAACAAGGCGGCATTTCGTAACCATTCTTTTGAATTCATTTTTTGATTCGAAAACAAAATTTTTCCTTTAAAATAGTTTTCAAATCGTCGATAGCGGAAAATGGACGTATATCAATCAAACAAAAAATCATTCGCGAATATATTTCTTCGATCCATCAGTGAAAAATCAATCGGGTAGTTTAGTTCTTTTGCCATTGAAACGTTTACAACGGCAAACATGTAACGGTGTATTAGCCATCGATACAATTCGAGAGAAAAAAGAGAAAGCTTTCGTTCAACATGAAGTACAATTCTATGAAGGTGTAGCAACAATTCTTGCTGATACATTGACATTTATGGATTTCGAACGATTGATGTTGAATGTCTTTCGACGATTTCTCTTTTGGATTGAAAAATTCGGACTCAATACAAATCAAATCGATTATTATGCATTCGAATCAATTTCTATGACGGATCCAAAAGAACGTGTACTCAAACATACGATGACGTATTCACAAGGAAATCTTAATCAATTTCAAATACCAATTGTTATCGATAGTCGAGAACAAATTTTCAAGTAACTTACAACATTTTGTTCGTTTGAAATCAAAGATTTTTCTTTGTTTCAATAATCAGGTATTATCTACAACAAGCAGCGAACACTTGTCAATCGACAATGACAGCATTTCTCGGGCAAAATCATTTGATTCATGCATTACGAGGTCGTGATAATTATTGTTTTGCATTAATCGATACCAATATCGGTGAAAAAGAAGATCTTGATGATGATGAAAAACAAGCATTTATATCGATGTATCGTTGTCTATCGGAGAGTGTCGATGAATTAGAACAAGAACTCATCGATGATTCGAAAAATGAATATTTTGACTATGAAAAACAATCGACAAATCAACGTTTGAATTATCTATTCGATCGTATTTGGTATCGAAATCTTTGTAAACAAATTCAAACATATTCAACTGAGAATTTACAAGAATTCGTAGCAAATAAATCCAAATGGAATGAACAAACTAAACAATTACTCGGACTTATTAGTCGAATTGTTAAGAAAAGAGAACTAAATCCATCGGATGTAAGAATAAAACAAACAAACAAACAAAAATAATCATCATTCAAAATCGAATCTCTTTATTTTTTCAAAGTACGCGAATGTTCTCATTCCTGCTATGATAGAATTTGATCCAACTGTTAAAGAAACTAAACCAAATGATGCATGGAATAGAATCGAACAATCGATTACAAGTAAAATTCAATTTATTTGTTTTTTATTCGAATATTTTCCTTAGATTCTTCATCATTTTCACAACAACCATCGTCTGATCTGTTGAAACTCTTTTCCAACTGGTTAAATCTTGCCTCTGAACTTCACAAACTTGCTTCAAGTGATTAAACTGTCTTTTTCTCTTAAATTTCTTTTTTTTTATTTCAACAAAATTTTAATTTCATACACATACAAAAATAATAATTCTATATCTGACTATTTTTGTTCTTTATAATTTTAATATCTGAATATGTAAATGTTCATTTAAATCATTATCGAGATGAATATCTGTCTTTGTCAACGAAATCTTTGCATATGTGCCACTTGTTTGATTGATCATTGTTGAATCTTGATTTTTAACAAGACGGCCAATATTTATTGCACAAATCGAATCGATAAACTAAACACACAAATGAACAAAAAAAAACGAAATTGTAAACTATCGATATACTTTAATGAATGGACGAAGATCTGATGATGTTAAAAATAAATGTGGAAGAGTATCTAATTGAGAATATTTCATTGATTGTTCGTATTCGATTGAAACTGATTCATTCGATGGAGTTAATGGATAGAATCTATTCGAAAATAGAAAATTATATTTTAATAAATCTAAGTTTCGTTGTTTTTTTTTCAACGTACGAATGTTGATGAAATAGATGACGAATTAAACGTGACATTCGATCGGTTGTTTGATTGCTAAAAATTCGAAAACTTATTGGTGAACAACGATGAATTCGAACGTACAAACTGATTTCTTCGGAACTCAAATGACAGAGAATATCTGTTGATGTAATTGCACATTGGAGATTATCGATTGATAAGATCGATGGTTCCGAACTATAGGCAATTGGCTAAGAAAAAAAGAAAAACTAACATGAAAAAAAAACAATTCAAAGAATAAAATAAAACCAACCGATTCTCGATTATTATTGAGGATCAATGGGCTTAATGGATAAACAGAATCATGATGAATATCACGAACGGATGGAATGAGAATTGTTTTTATTTGAAAACTAGAATTATATTTTCGAAATTTCTAATTATTTTCGCTTAATATTGTTTATCAACCTTTGAATTTTGTCAATCATCTCGTTGAATACTTGTTCGTAGGTTTTATCTTTCAAATTTTGAATGTAAGACGAACGTTCATCGACAAATGGACCGAGCTAAATGTAAAGATATCGACTTTCAATTGTTTTCTGCCTCTTTTCATAAATTCCTACTAAAATCAATGTTTGAACAGCTGGATCTTCATCAGCTCGTCGAAGAAGTTCTTCAAACGCGCTCAAATCTCCATTGGCAAGCAAATACGGGCCAGCTGCAGCCATAAAACTAACATCATTCGAAATTGTTGTCTCACTCGATCGAGGAATCATCGGTGGCTTTAAAACAAAAATATCAACGCACTTCTAGTTTTCAAATCATCGAAATTTTACATCAGTTAATTGTTTCGCATGAAAACATTCTGCACTTGTGTAATTTCCCGAAACGAGAACGATCTAAATTTGTTTTTTTTAAAGAATAGTTTCGTTTTTGTTTCTTGAAGATCGAAATCTCACTTGACCAGGAAATAACGAATAACTGGGCAATGAGGAAACATCGAGACGAACACGATTACATTTCGATGTTCGAGATGAACCTTCGAGAATGATCGATTGAGCGTTTAGTTGGCCAGCCGAATCGCAAACTATACGACCAACAAGTGGCACTTCATCCTAAACTCAACATTACAAAATTGAATTCGTTTTTTTTTTGTCAAATTCTACCTGAACAGCATTTCCAATTGGATAGAGAACGAAATTGTTTTTTTCTTGATTTGCCAAGATAAATAGATCTTCGAAGTGTTCGAGTTGTTTATTAAGTGCTAATAAATCAAATTCCTTGGCAATCGAATAAGAAATTCATTGAAACTAACCTTCAGCACGTTTGTAGATTGTTTGAAACATGTATTTATAAGGTTTGACGATTGATTTGAATTGAATCTGCGGAGTTTTTTGGCTGATTGATTTTGAATTCGATTTACTTCCGATATGTTCAATAAGAACTTCGGATTTATTCGTTCGTGCTTGAAATGTCGCAGCACTTGGCGTACTGACTTGAGTTTTAACTGTCGAACGAATAGGCGTGCTGATTGTCGCTGCCGGACGCGTTTGTTGAAGTTGTAAAGGTGCCGTTGATCGAGGAGAATTCTATCGTTCGTGTTTTTTTTTATCAATAAGAAAAATCACTCGTTTTCTTACCTTAACTCCGCTTGTCGAATAACTATCAAGTAAACCAGCTAGTGCGTCCATGGCAATGCCAGATGGTTGAGCAGCTTTCTTCTGTGGTGATTTTTCATTTTCTTGTTCGATATTTTCATCAACATACATATCGAAGTCTTCCATGATTTTATTTCAAAAAAAAGTAAATAAAAATAAATCTATCTAAAACGCGAGATTAAGCTATGCTTGGTTATATAGTTTATTAAAAGGAGAAAAAAAGAGGACGGAGGTCAAGTTCATTTGTTTTTAATAGCATCGAGAATATTTTGTGATAATGAACATGTTAAACCGGTGCCATCAGGTTCGACGAATACTTTTTCGACCTTATTGTTATTAATAACTAAGGCAAATCGTGATGAACGAACATTGCCAAGAGCAGCTGTCAAATCTTTTTCGAGACCAAGAGCCTAAAATCAATCGTTAGAATATCATTTTACTAAAAAAGCACGTTCTTCGTCTACTTTAACGAATTTTGCTTCAGGATCAGCTAAAACTCGAACCTAGACGAACGAATATTTTGTTTTACAATCAAATTATAAACTTTTTCGTTTACTTTTCCTTGTGCATTCTGTTCTTTTGCCCAAGCTTGTGCGACGAACGGATCATTTACTGTTACACAAACGATTGTATCGTAGCCGAGTTTTTTAAAATCACTTGCTGAATTGACATAACCTGGTAAATGTGTCTAGAAAATTCCGATTTATTTCGAGAAGAGAAAAAAAAACGACAAAACAAACTTTCGAACAACCTGGTGTGACTAAATTTAACGAAAAAAAACGAACAGAAAAACAATCGAAATTCATTCAAGAAAAAAACAAGTTATTTACATGCTCCTGGTACGCCAAAAAGAACTAAACGACAGAGCAAAAAGATCAATAACAAAACAATCGTTACGAATTTCCCTACTTCCTTTTTTGCCATTAAATAAATCGCCACTATTTACTTTTGTCTTCGGATCATTTTCGAATAATGTTTGATTCGGTAAAGTAGCACCTTCCTGCAATACAAATAATCAATGGCGATTTCGAAAAACAACAATCAATTTACTTTGATAGCTCCACTACCGAATAAATACAAGGCTTTCGATGTATGAAAAGCACGATTACCAAGTGTATTCGAAAGATTTTTGCCGAGATGAAACATTTTTTCTTTTTTCTTTCAATAAAATTAGACAATGAACTGTTTGATCCAGAACACCGAATCCTATTGGTCGATAAGCAAACGAATTATTTTTGCGTCATCATTCTTTGTTCGTTCGTTGTCTTTTCCAATTCTCTCTTCTCTTGTCACCATCGTATAGTTATCATGTTCGAATTCGTTTTCAATCCAATTCAAATTGCTTTTCAATTCATTTGTTATTTAATTCTCGATAATATCGTTAAATATTTCGTCACTCGAAACAAGTCAGTTCATAAAAATTCTGTCAAAATTTTCAAATCTTATTTTATTTTCTATAGAAAAGAACATCGTTTCGATATTCTTCTCTTCGAATGTTTTATCCTTGGATTTCTTATTAGTTATCTTTGTTTGTACCATTTCATTCCTTATGTTCTACTGTTCTTCTTTACTATTCATTTAATTGGCACGATCTATTCATCGAAAGATGATACTCAACAAAAATCACTGCTCAATCTTGTTCAAGCCAATCATTCAAAAGTTAAAACAATACCAAAGGAGTATCTGTATAATTTTCATCTCAAGCCAACGAATGATTTTCGACTTCAACAAGTTTGTCGAATCAATCGAGATTGATAAATAGGAAATGTTAGTTTTTAGACATCGAACATACTTCGACCAGGAATTATGAATCCATATGGAACAACATGTTCATTGAATTCTCTTCTGCAAAGTTTCGCATCATTGAATACATTTTGTCATTCGTTACACAAAAATCTCAATGTAAAATTTCATTTTTAAAGAATTATCGAAAGGAAAATTTGCGATTTCTAGCTTTCGAAATACAAATACGAGCCGATTGTTTCAGTTTTCGTCGATCTTCTTTCGCAATTGCGTCACGATCATCGAACAAATCCATCGAAACCTTGGTCAACACTTGTTGACACATCGAAATTCATTTCAATTATTCAACAAACGAACTCCAGTTTGCTCAAGCAAACGAATCCAACAGATATTTGTGAATTATTTCAATGTCTCTACGATCTACTAAATAATTCTCTCAGTAAACAAACATTCGGCTATTCGAATAAGTAAAAATAAATCTCGGCAAATGGAATATGATCGTGTTTACTTTCAATTCATTTTCAGTGTAATCAATCAAATACAGAATTCGAAATTATCAACTTATAATCTCGAATCGCTCAGCAAACTTTTCTCTCAAACTGAAACCGACGTAATTTTCGAGGCCATTCAATTGTTTTCTTTCTTATTTCCTTCTATTTCAGCTTCATGAACACATTACTCTCGATACTCTCGATAGTCAAACATCGTTAATAATTCAATATATTGATCTCACTTGGTTGTTACACCAAATTCAATTAGGTTCAATTATGAAGCAGACATTTTCCGGGCAGATACTTCATGCATATTGTTGTGACACGTAAATCAAACTTGAATTTGTGTATATTTATGATCTCGAAATTGTTCTAGTTGTTCACATGTTCGATTTCGTACGGAACCATTTCAAATTTTGACATTGGCAGTCAATCAGCATCAAACGACACTCGAAAAACTTATTTCTCAATTAACGAAAATCGAATTCGTATGAAAATATTCTTGTTTAAATTATTATTATTATTCGAGTGCTGATCTAGATCGATACATCGTTATGTTCGAATTGTTCGAAT
>ERZ778024.1122-NODE-1122-length-35026-cov-54.772068_pt1 | contig 35026 bp, 44 predicted proteins | sample MGYA00375754_ERZ778024 | MGnify/ENA primary metagenome ERZ778024 (study PRJEB29350, sample SAMN05389827) | bioreactor metagenome | isolation source: Thiocyanate bioreactor | place: South Africa: University of Cape Town | collected 2014-02-18 ...
AACAACTGTACTTGATAGTGGTTCAACCGCATCAGCTTCAATTGAAAAAGGTGAAAGGTTGACAACAGAGGAAATTGCAACAAGTACTTCTGGTCTGAGTTCCATAGGATCAACTACGTTGGTAGCAAATGAGGAAATGTCTACTAACGAACATGTTACTACTCAAAAGAGGGGAACAACTGTGGCTGATAGTAGCTCAATCATTGCAGCTTTGTTAAAAACAAGTGAGATATCGACAATACAAGGAATCGCAACGAGTACTCCTGATCCTACTTCGACCGAAATAACTACGTTAGAAGCAAATGAACAGATGTCTACGAATGAACAGATCACAACACAAAAGGTAACAACAATTATGGTTGGCAGTAGTTCTAACGCACCCACTTCAATGGCAACCAGCGAAACACTGAGCTCTGAGCAAATAACCACGGAAGGCATTGTAACAAGTACTCCTGATACTACTTCTATTGGATTAACAACTTTCGGAGTAAATCAGCAAATGTCTACTGGTGAACGTGTTACTACACAAAAGCTGGCAACAACAGTAGTTGATAGTAGTTCGACTGCGCCAACGTCAATTGAAACAAGTGAACGATTATCAACAGAAAAACCAACAACAGAGGGAATCGTAACGAGTACACCTGCTTCTAGTTCAATGGAAACGAGTGAAAGATTGAGCACCGGAAAACTAAGCACTCAGGGAAAGGTAACAAATACGGATGATCCTACTACGGTTGCATCTATTACGATGATCACAAGTGAACAAATCTCTACCGATGAACATGTTACTACACAAAAGAGTGAAACCCTTGTACCTGATATTACTTCAAATGTACACACTTCAGTGGAAACGAGTGAAAGATTAAGTACGGAAGAGCTAATAACAAAAGGAATCGTAACAAGTACTTCTGATCCGACATTCATCAGACTAACCACGTTGCGAGAAAATCAACAAACGTCTAATGATCAACGTGTCACTACAGAAAAGAGTGGAACAACAGTAGTTGATAGTAGTTCAAACGGACCTACGTTAATTCAAACAAGTGAATTATTGCCAACAGAAAAAGTAACCACCGAGAGAATCATAACAACTACGATTGATGCTAGTTCCATGGAATTAACCACGTTGCGCGTAGATGAACAAACATCTACCGATGACCGTGCTACTACACAAAAGGTTGGAACCACTGTAGTCGATCTCAGTTCGACTGCAGCAACTTCGATTCTAACGAATGAAAGATTGAGCAGCGAAAAGCTAACAACGCAAGGAATTGTAACCAGTACTTCTGATCCGACTTCCATTAGATTAACTACGCTGGTCACGACGGGAGAAATAACAACTAATGGACATATTACTACACAAAGAAGTGGAACAACTGTAGTTGATGTTACTTCAAATGGACCCAATTCAATGGCAAACAGCGAAAGATTGAGCACTGGAGAAGTGACCACGGAAGGAATCGTAACAAGTACTGTTGATCCGACTTCAGTTGCATCTACTACGAAGGTCGCAAGTGAACAAATCTCTACTGATGAACGCATTACCACGCAGAAGGTTGGGACAACTGTAGCTGATATTACGTCAAATGGGCCCACATCAATTGGAACTAGTGACAGATTCACAAGAGAAGGAATAGCAACAACTACACGTAATCCTAGTTCAATTGCATCCAGTACGTTAGTCACAAGTGAAAAAATGTCTACTATCGACCGAGTCACGACAGAAAAAAGTGCAACAACCATGATTGGGGTGACTTCGACTGCACTGACTTCAATTTCAACCAGTGACCGATTGAGCACCGAAAAATTAACAGCAGAACGAACCGTAACAAGCAGTGTTGATCGTTCTTCGATCGGATTAGCAATGTTAGTGACTAGTGAACGGATGTCTACTGATGAACAGGTCACCACAGAAAAGGTAGCAACAACTGTAATTGATAACAATTCGAATGGGCGTACTTCAATTCAAACAAGTGAGAGATTGACAACAGAAGGAATGGTAAGAAGTACTCTGGATCATACTTCCAGCAAATTAACGACGTTGGCCACAAGTAAACAATTGTCTACTGGTGAACATGTTACTACCCAAAATGATGGCACAACTGTAGTTGAGAGTAGTTCGGCTGTACCAAGTTCGATTCAAACCAGCGAGAGATTGACAACGGAAATACTAACGACTGAAAGAAGTGTAACAAGTACTCCTGATTATACTTCGATTGGAGTAACCACCTTAGGAGGAAATCAAGAAATGTCTACTGGTGAAGATGTTACTACAAAAAAGAGTGGAACAACCATGATTGGTGTTAGTTCGACTGCACCGACTTCAATGTCAACTAGTGACCGATTGAGCACCGAAAAATTAACAACGTTGGTTACAACTGAACAAAGAACTACTAATGGACATATCACTACACAAAAAGGTGGAACAACTGCAGCCGATGTTACTTCAAAAGGACCCACTTCAATGCCAACCAGCGAAAGGTTGACAACCGAGGAAATCGCAACGAGTACTCCTGCAGTGGCAACGAGTGAAGGATTGGCAACAGAGGAACGTATGACAACAGAAGAAGCAGTTACAAATCTTGGTGATAAAACAACAAATGCTCCGACTTCTTTAGTTGAGACAGTAGAAAATACAATAACTATAGATGATCTTAGTTCAATTTCGATGAGTTTAATCACAAGCAGTAGCGATTGGGTGACGATGGAAACAATAGATGGATCTGGTGTAGTAAGTGCAATGGAAGTGATAGATTGAGCAGCGATGGTTTTAAAATGATGTATTTCTTTTTTTTTGAAATAAAGACTATTGAGTAAAATAAAAAGATAATGTTTTAGAAATACATTGTGCATGATCATGTGAAAGATGACGTTATCTTATCATCTTATTTTTGCATATATCATCGTACTGATAAGTCTTGTATATAAAGAAGAGCATGTTGTTTTCTCAGTAGTGTATAAGTAAAAAAATGATGAAATCTATTGCTATTGTTGTTTTTGTTGCATTACATGCAACCTATGGTGCTATTGCTCCAATTCGATGTGCAATGCAATTACGTGCTGCTGGGCTCTCATCGAATTACAATGAAAGTATTGGCCATGCAATTCATTCGATGACCGTTCAAGGTTTACAACTTTTTAATCCACGTGCCAATGAATTAAATCGAGTTCCCACCGTCAATCATAATCTTCATGATACAGCTCATGGTAAAGTTCTTATGTATGCACCTAATGATCCACTTCCATCAGATTATTTCGATTTTACAATGAATATGATCGATAAAATCTTATCGATGGTTGGAAAATCAGATGATGGTCTCGGTGCTCATTGGTCTTCAACTGAACGTATTGTTCATAAATTTCATATGCACGATTTATGGCTTCGTCTTCAAAAAGAAGTTCGAGAACTTTCACCTAAACCAAGCGCACCTGTTTGCAACTGTGTCTTAAATGTTGAATCAAATGGTATCCTCAAAGCAGTTCAATGGATTGCTGAACATTACGAATCAGGCACACCCATTACACTTCTTGATCGTCCTGTTCCAAAACTCGTCGATTCAGATTCATGGGACTTCTGGAAGAACGACCTTCTTCACTATTATACACCTGAAGCTCTTCATGATGCTGCTGTTTACCTTTATTGTGCAACAAAAGATTTTTAAGGACACAAATAAAATAAACTATCTAACTAACTAGTTCGTCATGTAACAGGAGAGAAAAAAAATCGATTTCTATCTTCGTTGTCAATAATTAGATACCAAACAAGGACATCTCCTTAATATTCATCGTTGTTATTTGCAATACAACATCTAGCGAAAAGAGAAAAAAAATGCTCTGGTTGTTAAAAATCAAATATTGTTCCGGTCGAACGATTCTACACTTAAATATACGTTCATCTTACTTTCGATTTTTTCTCTCTTCGCCTATCATTACTATTGCTTTTCGTTCTGTTGAATCAATCAAGCAATACACATACGTATACAAATAGAAAAAACCGATATCAACATTCGAACAAGCCAAACACCAAAACACAAATATTGTACGACAGATTATCAATGTGGAGGCCAAACTAATCAACAATGCCTGAAGTAGTTAATTTCGAAATCATTGGCTTAGAAGACATCGGAAAAGATATTCTTAAACCATCTTCTCTCCAACGTCAACCAAGCAAATTATCCAAAGCTGATGTCGAAAATTTAACACACTATCTACATCGATATCACCAACCATTACCAAATAAAAAATCCAATTTTGAAATCGTATCAACGAATCCATCGACTCATCATCATCGTTATCATTCGCATAATTACATTAATATAACCGATGATTTCCATTCAGATCGACCATTAACAGATATCTACCATTATCATCATCATTATCGACGACGTCATCATCATCATCAACAAGCTAAACAAGCACCTGAACCAGTGACGACGACGACAACATCAGCATCGTCGAACGAATATCAATCACTTGCACTTGAAATTGCATCATGTGGCATGAAAAAAAATACACGATTGCCTGTACCAGTTGAAAACTTCTCGTTGATCGACGGTTCTTTCGGCGATGATGCTGGATTTACAACACGATCGAACGAACAAAATTTTCTAGGAATTTCCGATGGTGCTGGTGGTAATGCAATGTATGGTTTCGATCCTCGTTTATTTTCGGAATCATTAATGCGTCACTGTTCAAATCTTGCACGAACAGGCAAATATCCTACAAACGAACCGAAACGTCTTCTCTGTCATGCATTTGATCGTGTTCAAAATGAAAATTGTTTCGGTAGTGCAACGGCATGTGTCGTCGGTATCGATTGTCATAATGGGCAACTTCATTCAGTTAACATTGGTGATTCAGGTTACGTTATTGTTCGTAAAGGTCAAGTTGTTTATCGATCACGTTCACAGAAAATGAACGGTGATTGTCCAAGACAATTAGATGTTTATCCATGGACAGCATCATTAAAACAGAAAGGACTTAATTATACTCAAATATCGTATGTTTATTAAAAGGACAACGAAAAAAAAAAGAAATAAAACTAATTAATATTTCAGGAGTGCTGATGCAATTTGTCAAAAGTTTCAATTAGAATTAGATGATATCGTTATTTTATCAACCGATGGTCTCTTCGATAATATTCCCAATCAATTGATCGAAAAAATTCTTGCTAAAGTTTAACATGATTTGAAAAAACAAAAATTATTTAATCAAATCGTTTTTTTTTCCTTCTAGCATACGTCCATTAAACAAGCAGCTAATCATCTTGTTAATCATGCTATTCGTTTTTACATTAAACCAGATGATATTCTTGTAATTATGGCACGTCTAACAACAGCTGACGATAGTTCGTTGAAACAAAAATGAACAATTTTTTTTGTTGTTGTTGTTGTTGTCTGGAATCTGACTAAGATATGACAGGTTTTATTAAAAGATACAGTTCTTTTGATTCATATGGATTTGTTAGAATAATTTCTAATTCGTATTGATTCGATGTTGTAAAACGAAATGTTTCGCCTTGTTCAACTTGTAGAACGCGTCGTTGACAATCATAAATTATAGCCGTAATTTGAGCTGATGTATCGAATGATTCATCATTTCGATGCACTTTTAATGTCCATTTATCATGACTACGTTTACGATAGACAACTTTCCAATCAGCTGTACGATCAATCGATGGTACTGGCGATGAACATGTTTGAACATCAACTTGAATACCAAAACGAAGCGTCGATTGAATATCAACACGATCACTATGCACAAAGAAAAACAATAGGCAATAAGAAATAGTTTGTGCTCGTACGTTATATTCATTTCTGTATATTCTCTTGGTAAATACCAATCTAATGGTAAAAATTCCGGTTGATTACAATTTTGTCTCAATGGTGCCAATGTATGAAATCGATAGGCTTGAGATAATAAACGTTGAAGAAGTGTTTGTACTTGTTGATTTGTATTCTTTTGATAGAATGTTGACTGTTCAATTTGATATAATTGTTGTGGTAACATTTGAGAAAAACGTATCAATGGTAATAATTCATTGGCATACGTTGTTATCAATGATTCCGATGATTGTGTTAATAACCATTCGATAATCGATTGATATAAACGATATTCATTCGAAATGACAATATTCGATTTCAATAATAAATCTCGAAGAAAATCAAATTCACATCGAAACCATTCGATTTGATTATTCGATGAGATTAAATATTCCATATTCCAGCCGACTGTTTTCATGCAAGCATCACGTAAATCATCGAGAGCAAATTCTTTCGCTATCGAATACCAAAGAATACCATTACGAACATGTGGCGGTTTAGCTTTCATTATCATAAATTGTGTACATAATTGACGAAGACTAAAATATAGAAATTATAATTATATCTCAACGAGAAAAATAATCAATCCTACGATTGAACATTGTATTTATCCGAAAGATAGAGTAAACCGATAACGTTCGATTCATGTAAGGTTATTTTAGCTGTATAGAAAAATTGTAAGAACCGTTCGAATACTTCATTTTGACATTGTTCTTGTTCTTCTAATTGAACTTCATCATCGGTCGATGTCCAATGTTGTGAATAGAGTAATGTTGCTAGAACATCACTGGATTTTGCTAAGATAAATTTATGTGCATGATAACGATGTTTACCAACTCGAAGGCAAATATCGGATAATTGTGAATTATTGAAAAATTTACTCGTTAATTCAATATGTTCATCTTTAGCATTCAATGTAATTTCATCCGATGAAAATACATTTGTTGTTGTTGTTGTTGTTGAATCAATTAATTCATCAACTGAAATATCTGTAGTCGAAGAATTCGGAAGATTTAATGAAAATAGAACCTGTTCGGCAAGAAAATCATCATCCATTTTGATTATTATTTTATCTTTTTTTTCCTTCCTTTCCTTCATTCGTTCTTGTGTTTGTTGAAAGATATGATCAGCCAATCGATTAACAAGATTTCTACATCACATCCGGGATGTCACTATATAACATACGTGTTGCTATTTATTAATTTGCTGAATTAAAAAAAAAAGTTACAAAAGATTATGTCGAAGACATTGATCGTAACAATGGATTGTGTGTTCTCAAAGCTGCAAGTGTATCTGTATATGGTGCATAGAATGATGAACCGGTTTGTGTTACTTGATCGATTGTACTTGGTAAACAAGATGGTGCTTTTGGTTCTAATGGTTGTTCATGTTGAGAGATTTGTTTGAGATATTCACGACGATCAATGGCATATCGTTCAGCTACTTCTAATGGTACAACTGTTCCTTTAGCTTGTTTCGAAGCAATAATACGTCTATGTAAATGTTCGAAAGGTTTAACCGCATGTAAACTACGATGGAATACAGCTTGAAGTGCAAATTTAATGAAATCTAATGGAACAAACCAAATCATATTATAAATCCAAATAATACCAGCCCAAGTCCATCCACATCCTCGTATGTCCGTAAATTCCCATACGGCATAGACAGCAATGAATGTTGCACATAATTGTGTAAGTATAAACGCAAGAATAAGCCAAACTGTTGGTCGTTCAGTGAAACAGAAACCACGAGAACGTGTTATAAAAATTAAACCTTGACTAATCGATGAAACTTGTAAATAGATCATAGAATGAAGATGATGATGAGTATAACCTCCATCAGCTGTTGCCAATATTGTTTCGACACCAAAAAGTCGTTGAAATAGATCCGTATCGACAACAATAGCGAAGAAAACAATTGTCGATGCAGCTAAATAAAGACCATAGACAATAGCAGAAATGAAAACTTCTTTCAATCGCCATTCATTCGGTTGTGGCGATGGTTCAACACGATCTTTTGATATTGTCATAATTGTTCCATCATTTAAAATTGCCATAATTAAAATCATAAATGGTGGAAAATCATAATGAAATATAAATATAAGTAAAGCAAATGCCACAATGATACGAATTGTTACTGAACATGTATAAATAGCGTAACTCGACATACGAGCAAAGATCTGTCGAGAACCAAGTACTGCATCGATAATCACGGACAAACCGGGTTCAGTCAGAACAATAGCGGCAGCTGAACGAGCAGCATCACTAGCATCTGCAACAGCAACACCGACATTTGCTTTCGATAAAGCTGGAGCATCATTGACACCATCACCTACAAAACAAACAAACAAATTCGATAGAATTTTTTTTTTGTTATTATACCAGTCATAGCAACAAGATGACCCATATCTTGAAGTCGTTTCACAATTTCAAATTTATGTTCAGGAAAAACACTTGCGAAACCATCGGCATTTAAAACTGTTCTATCGACTTCGTCGTCGTCATTATTTTTCTCACGAATTAAATCTTCATAAACATACATCGTATCACCCATGCCCAATCGACGTCCTGTTTCCTTGGCAATTTCTAATTGATCGCCTGTTATCATTTTAACTCGTACGCCTAATTCAACTGCTCGTTTAATTGTGTCAGCTGTATCATCACGTGGTGGATCAAATATAGGTAAAAGACCAATTAATTTAAAACTGTCACCACCATCCGATATAGCAACAGCTAAACCACGCAAACCACGACCAGCAAATTCATTGACATCTTTACGAACTTTATCAACATGATCAACATTTTTACACAAACGTATAATAGCATCTGGCATGCCTTTCGATACTCGATGAACTTTCGAATCTGTTTTAGGATCAAAAGTGATTTCAGTTCGTTTCGTAGTTGGATCAAATGGAACAAAGGATTTAACTGTAATTTCATCGTTGATTGTGTCAGCTTTTCCATAGGATTCTAACACACAAGTATCACTAAGAAAGAAAAAAAACTTAATTTCTTTTATTTGTTATTTCTATTTTCAATATGTACATTGCATCTGGATTATCTCGATTGCACGCATAAGCAGCATATCGAATAATATCATCAACTTCGATATCTGTATATTTAACAATTGTTTCTTTGTCGATGACTAATTTATTTAACGTCAATGTACCGGTTTTATCCGAACAAAGAATTGTTACAGCAGCTAATTCTTCAATGGCAGTAATCCGTGTAACAATCGCTTTACGATCGGATAATTGTTTAGCTCCGATAGCTAATGTAACAGATAGAACAGTTGGCCTAAAGAAACAAAATATATATATTCTCACATTTTCAACATCGAAATATCATTATTACATTGCAATAGGTAATCCACCGATGAGAAGTACCAAGATATTATTGATACCACGTCGATAACTATATTGAAATCCTGGATACATAACAATGATTTCTGCAATGATGAATATTCCAATACAGACAATACAAAAATTGCCAATTTTAGCTAGGATACGTTGTAAATGTCCCATTTCATCTTTCGATCCACCAACAATTTGTGCTGCACGACCGAATTGTGTATTTTTACCTGTCGATATAACGACAGCTTCACATTCTCCTTGTTTACACGTTGTTGACGAAAGAATAACATCGCCTATTTTCTTATTAACGGGCAATGATTCGCCAGTCAATGCAGCTTGATCAATTGAAAGAACCCCACCTGGAGAAGAGATAATTCGTGCATCAGCTGGAACAACATTTCCTAATTTAATAGCAATAATATCGCCTGGTACAAGTTGAGTAGCTTCAATAGTTGACCATGAACCATTATTACGTTTAACACGACATTCAGGAGCTAATGATTCCATGAGAGCTTTAACAGCATTGCCCGCACGATACTTTTCAATATAACCAATCGTTGCATTGATTAATAGAAGAAGAAGAATGCCGACAAAATCTGGCCAATCTGGTGGTTCATCGCCACCGTTACTAAGAGCAATAGCTACAATAGCAGCAGCTTCCATAACCCTAAGAAAAAAACAGATAAATATGGAAAAAACAAAACGAAAGCTGAATAAAAAAATTTACCAAGAAAGAGGATTCCACATAAATAGAAGAAATTGAATGACTGGATGACGATCTTTATGTTCGATTTTATTTTCTCCAAACTAATATCATAATACAATGTTGAAATCAAACACTCAAAACTTACTTTTTCAACACGTTCTTTAACTTGATCGTCAGTAAGACCTTTAGGTGACGTTCTATTTATATCGAGAAGAAAAACAAACAAACATCTCATTCATATTTCGTTTCGATAGACATACTCAAGTAATTTATAAACTGTATCTACATCGTATTTAGTTAAATCACATTTATCATTGTCATATAGAACTTCGACATCGATTGTTTTCCAATTTCCATCAGGTGGTGATGGTGGTGGGATATCAATTTTTGTTTCCTTTTTATTATTATCATTATCACTCACTTTAAACGAAAACAAAATAGCCAAACAATGTTCCACATGAAGTACATTAACTTACTTCTGATTTATAAATTGATTTGAAAATGTATTAAAAAGCTTAAGAAAGAGCAATACTTATACTCAACGATTTGTCTCTTGTTTACTTAGTATAAAACATCAGGGTCACACAGAATATTGTCACAAATTCTTTTTTTTACTCTTTCCCCTTTTTCGTTTGCACACTTGCGATTTGTATAAATGAGAATTCTTCTATGATTTCTGTTTTTTTGTACACATCATATAAATTATACTCTCGCAATAACTTTTTCCTTCGAATCAAAAGGTATCTTAGTAACGATTATGAAAAAAACAACGAACAATTTTTTTTTATTGAATTCTCAAATATCTTCTTTTGATATTAAGAAGATAAAACCAAATTTCGTACAACTGTATTCGTATCAAAGTTAGCTTTTATGCCAACAGATGCAAGTTCAGCAATTAAATATTGCAAAACATATGGTATTGTGACACGTTGAACAGTATTTGTCGATGTACCACAACAATATCGACAAACATAACCAAATTTCGATTTAACCAACGATAACAATGAACCACAACGTGTACATAAATAGGCACGTGTTTCATCTGAACAATGAAGAAGACGATCGAGAAGAATACCAGCTACACCATGGCCAAGTAGAGCATCACGTTCCATCTCACCAACACGAATACCACCTTCACGACGACGACCTTTGACAGGTTGATTCGTGAGAGCATCAACTGGACCCGTTGTTCGAACCTTTACAATACAAAGAAAACAATCGTTTTTTTTCTCTCGATTTGTTTGTTTGTTTGTTTTAATTTTTACTTGAAATTTATCGCTAACTAAATGTCGAAGACGTTGATAATAAACGACGCCAACAAACACATCGACTTCTAATTGAAGACCAGTTGTTCCACTATACATCGATTCCGTTCCATAGTAACTAAATCCAGCTAAAACAAACAAAATTTCCATTGAATTCATTGATAGAAATCGCGTTGTTTATTCTACCAGCTCGTAGTAATTTTCCATAGTAATCAACAGCTGGATAGTCATCATTGAATTGAAATGGTGTACCATCATGTGAAAGACCATGTAGAACCGATGATTTGCCGGCCATAAATTCGATTAACATACCGATTGTCATACGCGATGGAAAACCGTGCGGATTGAAAATAATATCAGGTACGAGACCCGATTCTGTAAATGGCAAATCTTCAGTTGGATATAAACGTGAACAAACACCTTTTTGACCGTGACGAGAAGAAAATTTATCGCCAATAATCGGTGTACGCTATTCAAAACAAAGAATATATAGAAAATAATGAGTCTTCAGTGTTTTCGAACAAATAGTAATTACCAATATTCGATACATAATCCAAGCTTTTGATTTTGGTAGTTTTCCATCTTCATCTCCAACGAGTGTAACTGACATGATGTGTGCTGGTTCTTTTTTATGGTATCGAACTGTTTTATATTCTTGTGTTAGAGTATTTAAATAACAACAGAGAACTTCATCGGGTTGAATCGTCGAACCGATAACTGGTAGACCGTCAGCATCTAAATGACGCCAATTTGGATTTTTAGTATCCAAAGCTAGAAAATTGAATACAAAAAAATAAATATCGAAATGAGAAAATTAATGATTTTTACAAAATATGAGCGGATTTTTTCCTTGATCATTTTTATCCGTGACTAGTTCTTGTAAATCCACTAACTTTAAGTGAAAAAAAAACCAAATACTTCTTAATAAAAAAAATCATCTCTCCTACTTCTGATGCATAAATAGCTCCATGTGCAAAGCCTCGTTCAACTGAACTTTTATTGATAACCATTGCATCTTCCATATCATATCCCTAGAACACGAAATTCATCGATTTCCATCTCTCAATCGTCATTACTCACTGTATACGATAATACAGCAACAATCGCATTCGTGCCCATCGCATAATCATCCAATGCATGTTGAGTATAAGCTTTGTTTCGTACTAACGGTGCTTGCGGTGTAGTAATGTAATATAATTTATTATCATTTCGTTTTCGATAGGCTAATGTCGGTGTGCCCATTGTTTGTTTACCCATTTGACATTGATACATATTACGTGGCGATTGATTGTATTCACTGAATGGTGTTAAACTTGCTGTTATCGAAAGAAAACTATATTGATTTAGTTCTTGATGAGTTGTATACTAAGCACAAGACACGATAGCGTAAGTTTTTGCAAAAATAAAAGAAATACATACGCCCTGCACGAATTCATCGTGAGTAATGCAGACACCGAGATAAACTTGTTCGAATGTTCCGATGTATTCAGTTGTTTTCGTAATTAAATTCATTACGGGACGAATCATTCGAGCTGGTGTCGTGAAAATGAATAGACCTGGATAGAGTGTATATAAACCGTGAGGTTCTTTAGGTACGAGAACAATTTCGGCATGTTCGGATACACCTTGTCGACGTCGTTGGCCAGTAGCTTTATCAAAACGAAGCTGAGCAGCGATTAATACGGCTCGATTATCATCAATAAATCTACAATAATTGATTTCATTTTAAATTTTAAAAAAAATCGTTTTTTTCTTACCCAACAACTTGCCCATCAACAACAACATCGTAACAATCGACATCGATCGGTGGTGTTCGTCTCATTCCATAGGAAAGCAATGTGTCAGTTAAAGCATCCAGAGCTGAATTCGTCGATAGATCTTGTGTCAATTGACATGACATACAAAGATGATTGAGTAAACCACAGAGAGAACCATCAGGAGTGTGAACAGCACAGAGAAAACCCCAGGCTTCAGGTAGTAATTTACGTACGGATGTTGTTTTCGCTTCTGTGAACGCGTCACCACGATGTACAGAACGAAAATGCGATATAAAACGAAGAATATTCAAACGTTCGGCGATGATTGAAAAGCCGCTTGACTAGAAAAAAATGAATTTTCAATTGAAACTAAAGAAAACAAAAAAAAAACCAACTTGTCGTAAACCGAGATTTGTTTTCGATGTTAAATTTCCTGTTGCTAGAAAATGTTCAAATGCTCGAGCAATCTGTTCTTTATCCATTGTATCCATTGCTAATCGCAATTCTACATCATCAAAAACACACGAATATTTCCCATTCAAATAGAATTTTCTCTTCGTTACTCACTTGTTGTTATCGATGCATCGCCCGATGTTTTCGTACTTTTATTTAATTTGTTAAATGTTTCACGTAATGAAATCAACCAGGTTTCTAATCGTTCCTATTCAACGACAAAGTGTCAAAGACAAATTTCATATGAATTTGTTTTGTTTTCTTACAGATAATAATGCGAGATAAACATGGCCTGGTAGAAGAAGTTCATGCATCGATGGTGCATCTTGATCTTCAGCTTTACATTCATCACGTACGTAGGTAAACAATTTACGAATCATAAAACTAAACGAAAATCAATGATTAGAAATTTAAAAAAAAGAACTAGAAATTCGTTGTTCAATACGAACACGAGCATATTGAATTTGGCTTTGTTGTTTTTCAAATGAATTAAAACGTAATTATCAAGTAAATAACGTGCGATCTCTGCATTCGTATGCCAAGATGGTCGTTGAAATCGTGTACGAAAATGTGAGCCAACATATTCGACGATTAACTGACGAGTTATCAATGGTTGTTCACACGAATAAGTTTTCTGTAATTGACGGAGCATATATTTAATATTACTAAAAACGAACAAAAAAATAAATAGATCGTTCGAGAGAAGATGTAACATACTTATCGAATGCCGTATTGTTTTTATAAGCACCACGCGTGAGACTTGCATGGATTTCTCGATCCGATGTATTTTCGTCGGCTAACATTTTAAGGATCATAATCACGGGAATAAAGTACATTGCTTTACGATACATAAAAGCAAATGTTATAGCACCAGTATCCAAATAATGAAGAGTATTTTCCTATGAAATCGATAAAAAAAAAGAATTGAAATCAATGATTTTTTTTATTGAATTCAACTTACAACACCTCGTTGATCATCGGATACACAACGAATTTGAATACCACGATCAGAAAATCCAGGACCTCGTTGACGCCATCGTCCACGAGACATAGCTATTGGCTAGAAACAATCAATTTAGTTTTTCATTCAACATCGATTTAACTCACATAATTTCGTCTTGTCATTGTTAATAAACGTAAAATACGTTCGTAACCTTTAACAATAAAATAACCACCATTTTCATTGGGTTCCTCGTTTTTCGAACATAAATCTTTCGTTGTCATATTAGCTAGATTACATGCATCACTCTATGAAATCATTCAATTGAATTTTTCCAAATAGAAACTTGAAAGTTCATCTCATACTCGAACCATCACCGGAATCGAACCGAGATTTCGATCGAATGATTCTCGACCAATTAGTTTACCATTTTGATCGCATATTTCAGCAAGAACACGAGCATGTAATGTTCCTGAATAAGTACTTTTGCCCATACGAGCCTAGATAATCAAATAAAAATCAATCAATCAATGAATCAAACGATTTACTTCAGTAGGATAAACGTAATGACTTAGACGATTAGCACCAGCAACAACTTTTGCTTTAGGTCGAGCAATTTCTAAACTCTTTATTGACAAAATCAAAAGACAATAAGATTATAAACATGAGAATTGTAATTGACATACAATGAATTTGAGTTTAATTCGAGTTTTTGTACTCGTTTCGAATTCTAGTGGTTCGATGGTCTAGAGAACAAACGAAAAGAAATGTTTCTACGTATCGTTGAGAATTTCTTCGACTTACACCAGCTGCTTTCATTAAACCTTCTTTAAGCATCCAATTAAATGAATCAACATGTGGTCGAGTTATATCACACATAGCCTTAATTAATAAAAGAAATATTTTTCCAAAAAAAAACCAAAATATTCGAAAGTATCATTATCAACTTGAATAGGTCCATCTTTATTATTGAATGTTTTCGTTAGATATTCGAATATTTCATCCTGTTGACGATTCGACGAGGTGATTTCAATTGAACTTTTCGACTCACGAGATTTTTTACCCATTTCTCTAGTAAATAACCGAACCAAAAATGAACAAAATTCGTTCGAATATCCATAGAATATCGAAACATTCTTCTATTGGTTACAAGTATTCTTCGAAATAAACCAATTAAAGAATAGACAAAAGGTGGCTATCGAACCGAATTCTTTTCATTTGAATACGGAAGAAAAAAACGTTTTCGTTTTTGTCTTTGATTAAGAAATTGAATTCCATGAATAGGACTGATACAAAAAGCAAAAAAGAATGGCGACGAGAGTGAGATTCGAACTCACGCGGGCAGAGCCCAATAGATTAGCAGTCTATCGCCTTAACCGCTCGGCCATCTCGTCTGTAACTTTTTTTCTAAATATACATTTGCTCTTCTGCATGATTACTCTGATTTCTTTTTTCGAATAATAATTTTTGACTTGTTATTAAAGAAACCGTAAAATATTTCAAAAGAATAACTTCATTTTATAGCTACATCAATTATTCGTCAAAAGGTAAAAATTCGTTACTATTTGAAAAAATAAAACCATCTAACAATCGTTTTGATTCTTGTTCTTAAAGTACTAATTGCAATTTACAGAACAAATTTCACACGCACACACAAAGAAAACAAGTCAATCATAGTCAATATTCATTGTTAAATTTGAAGGACAAGAAGGAGACGATGTTTTTTCATAACGTCTCCTTCTTAATCTTCTCTATTAGTTCGATAAATAGTTAATATCCATAGAGATTGTATTTCAATCCATGCTTTTGCATCGGTATCATTCTTGTAGAATTGATTAACGGGGGCAATGAAACTGTACAAGGTAATTTTTTCTGTCGATAACGACGTGGCAAAACTGTTTGTTCAGGATACGAAACGAGAAAGAGATTCGTAGGTGTCGGCAATTGATAAGAGGTTTCTTGAAGAATAATTGCTTGATTTTGTATATGACGCATTTGTTGCTAGAAGCAAAATAGACCATTAAATGTCTATAGGAAATCTGTGATTAAAACGGCGTGTACCTTTCTGACTCGTCGTTTAAGTGACGTTATATGGTCGGTCGACCGATTTATAGTGCTATTCTTCACATAATGATTGTCTCTTCGAAGAGAATTCGATAGTTTACTTGATGAATCTACAAAGTATATTTCGAGAATAAAATCTTCGAATTGATTTGTAAAACAATACCTAATTCATCGAGAGAAATTTGTTGATTATCAAGAATTGTCGATTCATCACTGTATAATTGTGAAGTTAAATTCGAATCGTCCAATGAATCCGATCGACTATCATCGCTTGTTGTTTGATACTTATTCGGTAAGATAGGTTTGAGCCGAGTTAATAGTAATCGATGCCAATCATTGGCATAGATCGTTGCTGAATTCGTTGAATTCTTGAATTAAAAGATGAAAAGAAAAGCCAAAGATATAATTTCAATCAAACCTTGCTCGAAAAGATCTCATTTACGTGATCTCTATGTTTTCGATATTTTCGTTTCAAATTTCTATTCGATGTTTCGCTTACAATTTCGTCCATAATCATTCAAGTCTTTTAAGGGTATGTGTGTTGACTTACGAGATTAGAAATATATATATATATATATGTATGTATATGTATAAGAAAAAAGAAAGAAAAGAGCTTATTTAAATAAAATAACACTTCATGGTCTACTCTCTTTTCATTTCTCTTCTCCCATTTTTTTTTTCATTGGTAATTTCGTTTTTCTTTCTTCTTTTTTTTATATTTCGTCTCATTTCGATCAAGTAAAAAGTAAACGAACAAAATTGAAATAATATACGAAAATTGCTCATAATAACAACTCGAAAACAATGACAGGCGTTTTGTGAAGCTTAAAACTTTTTTATTTTGCTTTTTTTGTACGATGAGAAAAGAGAAAATTCTACGAGACAGATGAAAAAGAAAAGTAGTTTAAATACGAATTGGGGCGTCTACTGTTTGTGTTGCATGACTGATAAACGTTGGATTTGATACTCGAGCCGAATCCTTGTCTGAATGATCTAAATTATATTCCGCTGTTCGATTTTCATTGCAATAAACATGATAAAATACGACGACACATAATGGAATGAGTATAACTATGATCAATAGACAAATAATTGCATAAATCAAATCTTAAACGGAAGAGAAAATCGATCGATTATGAAAACCTTCAAATTCACATACTGTTTTTATTTTTAAATAAATCCCAGATACTTTTGTTTCCTGTTGATTGCTCATCGGTAACATTTTCGGTGATATTTAAAATGATATCGATTTCTGTATCATTAAGAGGAGCTGTATCGACGATTTGCTGAACATCAGACGAATCTAATTCGATAACTGGAGCTGGGACTGTGCTCGATGATTGTGATACGACAGCCATAGGTATAACTCGAAAACAGAGAGGTAATTTAACGACACTGCTACCTTCGTAAACAACAAGATTCTCTCCATCGAAACGACGATATCGTGTCGCACTGAAACCTTCGGGAACAGACAAACTGAATTCATCGCAATCGGAACCATATTCAACTCGAATTGGCAGATTATCATTAATATCAGTCACAGTTAAATGACCTTGGAGAAGAATAACTTTAACTTGTTCAGCTGGTCGTGTTTGTTCATTGCTAAGTGCCATGTCAACTCGTCGACCACCAGTTACAGCAATTGTTAAATGTTCGATTTTGTTTGTTGATTTCAAGTATGGTGACAATTGAAGACGATCTTCGTTGGCTATATTTTCTTCAATTGCACAAAATAAACGTGTGAAACCTGTTGCATAACATCGATTGAGACCAAAATGTGGCATATAGGAATGACATGTTCCTGGGCCGGAATCTAATATTTTCCATTCTAAACCGTTTGCTGATAATTCAACATCGTACAACGTACAGAAATCTAGAGAAATCAATGAATTTTTTTGTTTTCTATCGATTGTATTTTACATACTGGGTGCACTTCGATGTATATTTATATCGAAATGATAGAGATATGGTAATTTATGAAAATTTTCCGCTAGTTCTCGTGAAATATCAGCTTGGTTGAGAAGATCTCGTCGACTAACTTTCGATCGTCCCTGTTTATCTTCTTCGTATGTTGGCAAACGAAGACGTAATGTTGCTTCTGCAGTTTGTTTTGGTTGATATTTTGGTAATTGAAGATCAATGTAAAGAGATGGGACATCATTGGTTGGACGTGATGCATAATACCGTGATAAAAACGTAAAATCTAAATCATATGCTCCAACTAATGAACTTGTGACAATAACGACATTTTTTCTACACGAAAAAAAAAATTAATGGAAATATTGAATGACAAAGAAGAATAAATCGTATGTTTACCGTTGAACAAGTGTTCGACCTTCGAGAATTCGTTCGAGATACTCCGGATAGAGAAATATATCCGACGAATTGGCATGTAAAATCAGTAGACCAGGACATTCATTACAATAGTTTTTCTTTTCAATAACTCTTCGATAGGTTGCATCATAATCGTTGATGATACATTCTGTACTTTCTCGTACGTAACCTGATTGACGATCAGGCATAATTTGATATCGATGAGGACCTTGTCGTTTGACTTGACATTCACTATTCGTAAATGGTAAACGACAACAACTACTTTGAACAAGCGTTGGTAAAAGAAGTAAATACACAAAAACAAACATCACGACTAATTGATCGAAGGAAAATGAAACAATACGAAGTATATTAATCTCTGATTCTTCGAATTGAGATAAGCGCATACGTGATTTTATGTTTCACTGATGATATGTACAGTAGAAAATAGAAGAACAAAAAAGAAATGCTACATTTTTTTTTGTTTTTCTTCTGTTGAAAGCTGCATTTATCAGCTATGTATATATCGTTCTATTCGGTAGACTTTTGTTTATTCGTTTCTGTCGACGAACATTCTGTTATCAATTGATGAAAAAAATAATATTTATGTTCGTTGAACTCGGTCGATATGAATCGAAGAATATTTTTAGATTTAATTTCACGCAGTTGCTTTAATAGGATGGATCGTACTGTGCACATTTCATTTTATTTTCAATGAAACATATAATTAAATAAAATCGTTTTATAGAGAAACTTTTGATGTCGATGAAAGGAAGCCAAATTTTATCTATAGAAAAGGAATTAATTGTAAAAAGAAATATTCAACAGATAAATACAAGAGACAGAATGTTATGCTATTTAAAATACTTCTTCGTGTTGTTTTGTTTGAAATGTTACAAATGCATTCGATTAATCATATTCATTGTTTATATTTCGCTTTTTTTGTCTCTCTCATGACCTTAACATGAAAATGTTTTTTTCGTTGAAATTGATGAAAGTTTATTTGAAGATGAGAAAAGTAAAAGTATCAATCAATCAATGATTTCATTTCAAATGGCTATAAGAAAGTAGAATGAACAAAGGAAATTTTGAATTAATATCGAATTTCATCATTATCATCATCATCGTTATCACGACTATCGTCGACGATATTTCGACGTTCAGAATATGTTAAATCGTTAATAAGATGAAATGCTTCTCGAACTTTTTGTTTTTCTTCACTGGATTGATCACTTTCTTTGACTTGAATCGGAAGAGAATGAATTTCTGATGATCTTTCGGCACTATCATCATACGATTTCGAACGAATAGAATCTGATTCATCGAACTCATCGTTGCTTTCCGATGCAAAACTATTCATTGCTATTCAAAAACAAATAATAATAAACAGCTGAGAATAAAATTGATCTTACGATTTGCATTGGAATTGTGTATCCAAAGATAAATCAAACTAATCGATAGAAAAATTAATAATTTTTGCATGTTATTCTATCTTTCAATGTAGTAGAATTCGAATAAAGGCGTTTAACAACATTGAATGACTGTAATATATATATACACGGAACAAGATAAGAATGAAATAAATGCACTATGACGTCAGCTCAATGTGAAATGCCATAGAAATTTAATTTATTATTCGAGGGGGAATGTGTATATATACATTTTGAATCATAGTTTATTCCCTTTGTTTTACAATCAAACAACGTCAAAGATAACATTAGAACAAAGTTCATGTGATTGAAATTTTTGCAAACGATGAAGAAATATTTATTCATGACACAAGAATAAACTTGTAGGAATTTGTGTTTATTTATGTTTTCAGGTGTTTTATGAAAAAATATCGTATGATAAGGATGATTGACATCTAGCTTTTTTTGCTACAAGTCAATCGATATTATTTTGACAGAATCCAATTTTCATCAAGAAAAATTTCGAAGCGTGAACGACGCTTTTTAATCCTCATTATGTTTTTTTTCATCAATGTCAAAACATACTAATGAAAAGATTATAGGCTTGATACGAATAAAGTTGAAAGGTAAATATATTTTCGAAAACGTAATAAATCAATGAAACTAGCTTATGGTCTGTGATATTTCTCACTGACAGATTGTTATCATTTAAATACGTTTTTTTAATAAATGATCTACGTATTCAATCTTTTATTGAAAAACACCACGAATCATTTAAAGGAAAAACAAGAAACACTGAAACACAGCCAAATATAAATGCGTCTTTTCGTAACTGGGAAAGGAAGATGATGCGATACCATCTTCGCTGTAGAGATATTTATAATTAACTTAAAGAGATGTTGTTACACCAAATCCAATAGGAACACCTTGTATTCCTCCAAGACCACCACCAAAACCACCGCCATAAGGTGAAGCACCGAATCCAGTAGCACCATAGGGTGAAGCACCGAATCCACTAGCACCATAGGGTGAAGCACCGAATCCACTAGCACCATAGGGTGAAGCACCGAATCCACTAGCACCATAAGGCGAGGCACCGAATCCACTAGCACCGTAAGGTGAAGCACCGAATCCACTAGCACCGTAAGGCGAAGCACCGAATCCACTAGCACCATAGGATCCACCAAATCCACTAGCACCGTAAGGTGAAGCACCGAATCCAGTAGCACCATAGGGTGAAGCACCAAATCCACTAGCACCGTAAGGTGAAGCACCGAATCCAGTAGCACCATAGGGTGAAGCACCGAATCCACTGGCACCATAAGGTGAAGCGCCGAATCCAGTAGCACCATAGGATGCACCACCATATCCACCAAGACCGCTACCGTAACCACCAAGTCCACCTAAACCGGCAGATGGAAAGCTACCACCGTATGCACCGAGACCACTACCGTATCCACCACCATAGGATCCATATCCACCATTAACAAATTGTTGATAAGCTGCACCGAATTCAGCTGTCCAAGGAACAAGAATAGTTACTGTTGGTTGATAACTTCCTCCGTAACCGTAACCTGCTTTAGGAATTGCGACTGTAGTTGTTGTATACATTGTATTTGATGTTGGATAGATACAAGAAATATATCAACGAACGTTTATGAATATTGATAATTTAATGTGTTTGTTTTTGTGAAATGGTAGATAGGTGGCTATGCGGTTAGTGAGAAAAATGAAGTGTGCGGTTGCAATTTCATCTTAGACGAAGAGAAACTCAACAAGAGAGAGAGAAGGAAAGAGAGACGCGCAATCATTCAGCTGGAACATTGATCAGTAGTTCTGTTGGTGCATATGCCTATGTTAACCTTGAAAGAAGCGCAACTATGCAGTGGTTTCTTCCTCTCTCTCTATTTTAAATCGAAATATGAAAAAAAAACAGAATAATATGCGTGAAGAGAAAATAAGGTAGATCGATCGAAGTTTCATTTTATTGAAAAGGAAAAGAGAAAAAAGAACGAAAAACGTCGGAAGATAGATATTTTTTGTCGATGTAATGAATGATTAAATGAAAATGAAATACAAAAAAATTTAACCATTAAAAAGAAACAATAATATAATTAACGAGTCTGATGGCTTTTTTCCCTGCATAATTTTCGTACAATTTTATCCATCAACGAATATAACTTTCTCGGATGTTTAAACTATGAACATAAAGAAATTTCCAAAATAAAGATTGATTCACATAAAATATTTCGTAATGCAAAGATTGTATCTATTCGTTCCGTTTCTTTTTTATGTGACAACCAATCAGTAAGACAACCTTCACACGCAGTTATTTGCATTTCCAAGGATAGAACAATATCATTAAAAAAAATTAATATACCTATTCTCTCAAAACAAAGTGTGTAATTACGTATATTCATACTGTTAAATGAGATACAAATCGGACAGCTATTTCATAAACGAAATCAATTAAAATCGGAGCTATTTATTGTTGTTTTTTTCATTTTCGTTTTTGTCGAAAGAATTCAATGATCGACTCAACAGTATCTATATAGTTTTCCATTCCAAGCCAGAAGATTGCGAAAAATAAAAATACAATAATAATTGGTAGATTTCGATTGATATTCGATTGAATATCTATTGATTCAATTGTGTAGTCTGTAGGCATGCCTGCGTCTCCATCATATTTAAAACCTCGAATATAATCCTCAACTATTCTTTTCATGATGTTTATTTCGAGCGAACATTTAAAAAGCGCTTTTTAAAAGAAAAAAAATGCGCCAATAATTCGTTTAACGTTCGTACTCATCTAAATTTTCATATTTCAAAATATTTGCAGGTCTTGTCGGAGGTTTCGATAGTATATCACCTTCTGGTCGTACATGAAATTCCCAATTACGAATCGGTCCATGGACATGTTCAAATGGATAATTAAGTTCAAGAGTTTTTCCATTGGAGGTTTTCACTCGTATATGAGTAATTATTTTTACCCATCGACAATATGATGTTGGCAGGTCAGGTTGAAAGATTTTTCTCGGGAAATATTTTTCATTTTGAGCTGGTATGACAACGTGAACTGTTTCGTTGAATGTATCGACATCTGATTTGCCATCGTATTGTACATCGCATTCGATGGATTCATCAGTTTGATTAACAACAAAACAGGAATAAACATGAGGAGGAGCACGAGGCATTTGAAACTTTGTCGAAGATTGTTCGACGTTGTTTATTGAATCAACAGTGGTCATTGACGTTTTTATTAGAGAAAAGGCAAACTATCTGTATAATGATTGTATTTTACTGTCGATTCATTTTGTACTTTAAATATATCTTGTCTATTCAAGCGTTATGTATTGTCTCGTTTCTTCGTTTCTCTCATATGTGTTGATCGGCTATGGATTAATTCATATATCCTTGAGCTTTTTTATTTACTGGTATCATCTGTGGTCCTATATGTAGCTCGTTGTGTTTTCATCAATAAAGAGGAATATCCTCACGCTACTGATCTTTCATCTTACAGTTACGATCAACTAAAAAAAGACCTCAGTATTAATTGCGATTCGATTAGTATTAATAGAATTTGATTTCTGTTCGTTTGAAAAAATAATTCTTATATGTCAAAATAAATCACAGAAAAAACAAATTACAAAATTAAGATCATTGTTTATATTATCTTTTTCTTTTTTTTTCTCTCTCTCTCTCTCATTCTCTTTGTTCACAATCAACTATAGACCATTCATGCATAGCAAAAGATAAAATGATAATATAATAGAGAAGAAACCAGTATTATTTCGTATCTAAATATAAAAAAGCATCATCTCGAAAGCAGAATTCGTTCCAATATTTCGATACCATTAGAAACAAATTAGTCAGAAATGATTAGTATTTCATTGATTTTGACACGATTAAATAAAATCGATACATTACTTTGTTGAAAATAATAGCTAATCCAAATGATTATAATCTAATCGCCGCTATTACCTTGTTTCGTTTTGTTTGTTTTTCTTATGTATCTGTTCTTGAGATTAGAACCAATCATCGTCAAGTGTATAACATTAGTCTTTTTTTTTCTAATTACATAAAATCAAAGAAAAATACGGTTTTTCTCGTTATTATTCAGTAGTAAAAAGATACCGATCATGAATGGTTCTACTCAATCCAATAGGCCAGACAATTTCGATTATGATATCACTCGTCGAACACTAGTTGAGCAAGGTTTTCGACCTATTAATGATAATTCGTCGAATGAGAATACGAGTTCAGCTATTGCTTTGCGAACAAAACAACATGAAGATGAACAACGTGAATTACAAGAATTGAACACGAAATTATCAAGATATTTAGATCATGTTCATAATCTTGAAAATTTCAATGGCCAATTATTAGCTGATTTAGAAAATGTAGCAAAACAATGGGGTAAAGATTCGGATAAATTAAATGCAAGTCTTGCACCTCAATTAGAAAAATTTCGAAATACAATCGATGATAGTTATCGAGAGAAGATTCTTCAAGAACTTACACTTGAATTTTACGAAGCCGATATTAGAGATAAACAAGAACGTATCAAGAATTTCGACAGTGACACGAAACGACGTGTCGCTGAACTCGAACAAGAAGTTCAACATTCAGCTGAATATCTTAATAATTTAAAACATCAATTCGATCGTCGATCGAATGACGTTGCTCAACAACGTGATAATTTCGCTAAACTTGACAAAGAACTCGATAATCTACGTCAAGAACTTCTCAATCAACGATTAGAACGTTTGATGTTAGAAAATGAATTGCAAACATTACGTGAACAAGCTGCATTCGATGAAGCTAATTATCAAATTCAACGTGACGATATTCTCTCATTGAGTATTCAACAACAACAAAAAAACATTAAAAACCTAATAGTTTGTTCTGTTTGATAGATATTCCGCCAATTGATCTTGCGAAATTCTATCGTAATGAATTAGCTCGTGCGATCACTGATATTCGACATGATTTCGAAGTACTTTCTCAAACACAATTTCGAGATATGGAAGAATTCTATCGAATTCGAACCGAAGAACTCAAAGAAAAAGCAGCACAATTAAACGAAGAAGAACGTCGACGAAAGAATTCGAATGTTTCCGAATCATTCGAAGATAGTTTATCATCATACAACGAATTAAATGACGAATTGAAACTATTAAAACTCGAATCGAATCAATTTGAAATCGATTTCAATGATACACTGGATGATTTACAACGTATTCGCGATGAACACCTACGGCAACACGAAAAATTCGATCAAGAATATCAACAACTTCGTGAACAATTAGATCAACGACAAGATACGATCAATCAAATTTTAGATAATAATATTTCATTAAAATTTGAATTGATAACCTACAGAAATTTATTAAATTCCGAAGAGAAACACATACAACGAGCACAAGACGAGGATACTAATCCTTCAGCATCATCCGTCGACGAAAAACAAATTCATAAAATGTCGGCAAAAAAAACATCGACCGGTGAAAATCAATTTTATCTGTAAATTTTGAATTTTGTTTCGTTTTTAGGTTCGATTATTATTGATAACGTTGATTTAATTGAAGATTCGATTATTCTTACGAATACGAAATCATCGAATGAAAATGTTTCGATCGAAAATTGGACAATACATCGTCAAAATGATCAACAACCGGAAATTGTCTTTCGAATTCCGGCGTTTATCTTACAACCGACACAAACAGTTCGAATTCTATCGAAACGAAGTCCTCAATCAGCTCGTTACGAACCGAATATAATCTTTGCTCAAAATATCGACAGTTGGGGACAAGGTCAAGAGATGATCACTCGATTACTCGATTCGGATAATCAAGAAAAAGCTAATTTAACTCAAAAACTTTTACTAGCTTAGATCGTTTTTTTTCATTTGTCAAAGAATTGAAATAAATTTGTTCGTTTTCAGCGACATCTCGAGATTGACTATCTATGGACAGTGAATTATCACTAATCGTTGATAAAATTTGGGTATATTCTCTCTGAAGAGTCTATTCAGTATCTTATCGTTTTCATATTCTGTTGAATTATGTCAAATTGTACATCAGATGTGAGTAAAAGAAATCGAATTGAGTATCGATTGGTATCGGTTTATTTTCGATTAGTTTCACGAAGAAGAGAATTCATTTGATAATCCGCCATCAGATGAAGAGAATCTGTTGGATATCGATGAATTACCAGCGGATGATTTAGTAGATTATGTTCATCAATTAGATATTGAACAAAATGAACGTTTACAAGAGGAAGAACATGAAATTATTCGATTGTGGGAAGCGCGAAATACGGTTTTGTCACAATTAGAAGCAGAAGCATCGAATCATGATCGAAATTCATTGTCGGAAGTTGATAACGAATCTATTCATTCACAGCAAACCGATTGTCCGAAAGTAGAAAGACGATTTTTAGTTGTTGTTTTTTTCTTTGATTGTGAAAAATGATTTGTTTGATAGTTAACACCGAAAGATATAGCAAAAAGTCCGTTTCCTTGTTTTTCAACACGTTTACGTAGCAGTCAAACTCCGACGTCGTCAATTGTAAATCGAAATATTAACAATTCAAATCATCAAACGCCATCAGATGATCGAAGTTCAGCTACTACACCCAGTCAAAGTCCTATTGTGAGAGATTTTTTCCTAGATTTATATTTTCAAATTATTCATTGAACATATTTTCAGCTTACACATTCAGAAAAAACTCTTGGCCGAGGCCAATGCTCATCAGCAATTGATTTCAGTCGTTTAAATCTTCATGATGCTCGTCCAGTTAGATCTAACACTCGAAGTACTTGTTCAGAAGCCGATGTTTTCAAACCAATCGGTCCATCACCTGTTGACGGCTATTTTGCTTCTGCTCGCGCTCGTATGAAAGCAACAATGAGCACAAATCCAACTCCATTGAGTTTCGATGATCAATATATCAATGCACCATTATTAATTCATAATAAAACTCATTTTGATTACGATGAAGTTCGTTTTTTTTCTTCTCTTCTCTTCTGATTAGTTGAATGGTTTTTTCTTTCGACAAGGAATTTAATTATCATCAAACATATGTTCTACCGAAATTAATTCAAGAAGAAAAAGAAAGACAAAAACAAGAAACAACAATCGATTTTTCGTTTAAAATCGGTTCGGATGAAGTCCTACCATCGACGGATTCAAATCCAACACCTCAAGAAAAAGAAGAAGAAGAACCGTATCTATCCATCATTGTTGATAATAATAACAATGGTTTGAAACGTGTTTGTTCGATATTCGATCAACATGAACTTGTTTGTATGTTTTCGTTTTTCGAATGAATAAATTCGATTTAAAATAATTGATTCAGATGATCGAGAAAATATTTTACATGATCAATGGTATTATGGATTGATATCGTACACATTTCTTTTGAAACAATCAGTGAAAATAGTGAATTCATCGGTGATGAAATTACTTCAGCAACAATTGAAAACCAACGACACATTTTGGCTTTCGAATGGCTTGAAAAAACGACCGATTTTCAATGATCCATATTTTAATATCGGTAAAATAAAATGAATTTATTCGTTTTCATCGAATTTATTTTCGATTCAGAGGATCCGCCTGTCGAAGAAAATCCTTCGCAAGCACGTTTGAGTAAATTTCGTTCATTAGCTCGATGTTTTTTCTATATTAACTGTCAAATGGAATGGTCATCAGGTGGTCTTGTTGCCATGAATTTATTTTCATCCTACGAAAAACTAACTAAACAACCACATAAAAAATGGCATCTTCGTTTCTATGAAGATTTCATCGATTTTAGCTATCAAAGTAAAGATACGAGTAATCCAAATTATGAATATATCAAACGATTACAAGCGAATTTCATCGACAAAAGTGTCATTATAACAACGAATAGTGAAGGTTTCGTTTTATATATTCAAATGAAAGGCAATATTATGGAAATGATTAGTGAGTTTTGTTTTTGAGAAACAGAAGATCATAAAAAGAAAAATTTAGATGTTCAACCATGGTGGGTCGCACGTAAAAAACGTGATGCCAATCAGCCTGTTCTTCCGCCACGTGAAGCCATGCAACGTCAAGCAGTTAAAGGCAGTCCACGAGCATTTTGTTCGACAATTCGTATTTCAATTAAAGTCTCGCAATTGAAAGATCATTCTCAACGACGAACCAATCATCGTTATAGAAATCAAACGTTAGAAGAATACGAATTTCGTATGGATCGAATATTGATCGATAATATTCGCATGGCTTTTCGAGAATTTCTCGCGTTTTTCTATCGACATCGAATACAGATCTGTTTTGCTGGATCAATAACTGATTCATCGTGGAAACTTTCGAAACCACGAATTGAACGACCGATTTTTAATACATTCATCAAGAACTATTCATGGCACGTGTTACTATCGATTGGCTATCGTTTTCAACAGAAAGTCACACAGAAATTCATCGATTATTTGAAAACAATTGAAAATGACAGTGATTTCTATCAAGTATTTGTTCGAAATTCATTTAATTGAAGATTTTTATTCGTTCATTTCGATTTAGACAGTTCTTTTTATATCACGACGAGTGAAAGAATATCATTTTGTTGATATTGATGATGAACTTCAGAAATATACCGATCGACGAACTACATCGACATGTGCATCTTCTCTAGAAAATCCACCGAAAAACATGGCCTATGCACCATCGGTAACGATTACACCGACGACAATCTATGTAAAAGCATTGAAACTCGCTAAAACTAATCGAACTATCCGTGAGCCGAAATTCGGCGGTATTTTTAATTTTTGCTTAGGTAAAACTTATGAGATATTATTATTTTTACTATTTTTATATTCTAGTTGAAATTCGTGATGAAACAGGTGAAGCTCTGCATGCGAGTCATTTCGGTGCACTTCGATGGAAAATTGAGGAATATCTTATTCACGGATTTAAACTAACATCTGACCGAATCTATCGATATCTTCATCATTCACAATCGCAATTGAAAGAAAAACAATATTGGTTCTATTGGCATGATGCAAAAACTCATTCGAATCTATCGTTCGAAGAAGCTTATCGATGGATGGGTGATTTTGAAAATGAACGCGTCGTTGCTAAACATTCAGCACGAATTGCACAATGTTTCACGAGTTCAGAAGCAACGATACGTGTTCCAAAAGAAAAAACTGAGATCATCAATGATATCGAACGAAATGGATATACGTTTACGGATGGTGTCGGAACGTTTTCGTCTCGACTTCGAGATGAAATCTGTGATAAAATGCGTATACGAAGAAAATTTAGTGTCATGCAAATACGTTACGGTGGTTGTAAGGGAACAGTTTCCGTGAATCCGGATTTGGATTACACAGAAAAACAATTAATTTTAAGAAAATCTATGCATAAATTCATATCGACGCATGATGTTTTAGAATTATGTAAAATTTCTGCACCACGTAAATCATTTTTTGCTGTTGTTGCTCGAAAAAAATATGAATTTTTATTGTTCGTCAGGTTCGTTGCATCTCAATCGTCAAGCAATAGCTCTACTTGAATCTCGTTTAATTCCTCATTCGATTTTTCTTCTCTTTCAAAATCAGCATCTTCTATGGTTAGTCGAATCTCTACTCTATCTACCATCAACATACGAATTATTAAACGAACGTTTGCCTCAACAGTTAATTCAATTACGTGATTTAATTCTTATTGCTCAAGTTGATCTTATACATGAGCCATTCTTTCGACAATTGATTACGACTGTTTGTAAACATGAAATCAAACGAATTCAAGTAAAACGAAAAAAATTTCACAAGAAAAAATTCGATAATTTCTTTTTACTGTTTAGGATAAAACACGTATTCAAATATCGAAGAATTCAGGTCGAAATATGTTTGGTATTGTTGATGAAACCGGCATTCTTCAATACGGTCAAGTATTCTGCCAATATACAGAATTAGATACCGAACAATTAGATGATTTGACAAGAAAAAATTATCGACAAGAAGAAAGAAAAATCGTTGTTGTTGGAAAAATTGTCGTGACTAAAAACCCATGTCATCATCCCGGTGATCTACGAACATTCGAAGCTGTTGATGTACCAAAATTACGACATCTCGTTGATTGTATTGTCTTTCCACAACAAGGAGAACGACCTCATCCGAATGAAATCTCCGGTTCAGATTTAGATGGTAGTTAAATTGTTTTTTTTCTTTGTCTCTCGTAAATTGAACAGAAAATGTTGATTTTAGGTGATGAATATGCGGTCTACTGGCATCCGGATTTAATTCCTACGACGGAGAATTTCGCTCCGTACGAATATGATTCTCAGGAAAAACCGAGAAAACTCGATCGACCTGTGACACGTGATGATATTCGAGAGATTGTTCTTGAAATCTCCGAACAAGACGCACTTGGCCGTCTGTCAAATCTTCATTTAGCTTTTACGGATAAATTCAATATTCGTCATCCGGATGCATTGAAATTAGCTGCAGCGATTGCTGAAGAAGTCGATGCTGGTAAAACTGGTAAACATCCATTGACCGACGATGAAATAGCGGGATTAGCTCGAAAACTTGATCATGAACGAGCTGATTTTTTCAATCGACCTAAACAATTCGATTTATACGCTTCATCGAATGCTATCGGTAAGATTCTTCTCCTTCATTTTAGCTGAAAAAATACGACTGTTGTTCATAATTTAGGTGTCCTATTTCGTGCAATACGTCGTTCGGAGCCTGGTTGGGTTAAAATCAATCGTTGTTTGCATACAAAAACAACGATCGGTCTCATTCAAACATCTCATATCAGTGCACATCTCGAAATCGATCCTCTATTTTCTCATCCATTAACTCATAAATATCGTGATGAAGCCGAACATTTATTTAAACTCTACCGCGAACAAATCAGTGACATCATGTACGTCTATCATTTTCATTCGGAAGTTGATTTAATTTGTAAATTTGATTCTCAACAACAAACAATGTCAAAACAATTCGATATAGCCGATTCAGCACAACTTGAACTCGGCCAATTAATAGCACGTATACGAAGTTTATTCAATGATTCGCCGCTGAAAACTTGCCATTCGATACGATGTTCATGTGAGCAATGTGATGATCATCGAATGGGCCGAGCATCGGCTTGTTATATGGTTACATATGAACAACAATCTGCGAAGAAAATTCTTTCGTTTGCTTGGTTGTTTTCTTCATGGTTGGTTAAACTTCGTCGAGTCAATCTCGAAAAAGAAAACATTCGTCCGATACCATCGAATTATTTTCTTGTTGGACAAGCATTTCTTCATTCATTTTTATTGTTAATCGAAAATCAATCACTTCGATATATCGTTGATTTTGATTATTCAATCAAACAACAAAAACATTCGTGTTTACTTCGTCTTAATTTCGATCTTCGACCGAAGAAATTTATCTATCTACCTGTTCATTTAATGGAATGGGCTATGTTGGAAATAACCGTCGGTTGGTTAGATCGACAGGAGATTTTTTCCGTAGGAAAATATGCATCTAAAACTGCCAAACGACCAACGATCCATGTACGAACATGGAAACATATGGCAACCCAATTTATATTGGAAAAATACAAACCTCAAAGTTGTTCGAGACTTTTACTTTTGCAAAATCGTTTTCTCAACAAACAAACAGTTACAGTAACAAGTGATAAAGGAACAACAGGTTCGATCTGCGGTTTTCTTTTTTCGATTTAACATCAATTTTGATTTTCTAGCAACATTAGCATTGCCACAATTTCAATCATCTCCATCGATCTCTTCGATTCCATCGATTGCCGATTGGTGGTCCGATGAAATGGCTTGTAAATTCTACAAATTATTTCTTAATTTAACTGCGAATTGTTCACGAACACATGCATTAAATAGTTCGGCTGAACGTATGGATATGGCACATTTAAATGAATATTTAACACTTGGTTTACTATCGATTGCTGCTGAGAATGAATTCGGAAATATCACTTGGCAATGAAATGTTGTTGTTGTTGTTGTTTTTTTCTTCTTCTCTTATTCTCTTTCTGTAGTTTATTTATTATTCGAACTCTATTTTGATAGCTTATTTGTGTGCACAACAAAAAAAATATGTACTTTTTTCCTTATGTTTATTAGACATGCAAAGATTGTGAATAAAGTTTTGAAACACACGATAAACAAAAAATGAGTAATTCCATTAACAAACAATAGAGAGAAACGAGTGTTTCAAAGATCATTTTTAAAAATCAAAAGTCAGTAATGGGCAATCGAAATGCAAAAACTCAACAACGAACTATTCTCGATGATGTTCGAGAAATACCTGCAGGTGTTTGGTCATATCGTACTATTGATGCAGCAACAAAGCAATTTCTTGATACCGATCTTGAATGGCATGAATTTCGTGATATCTATCAAACTATTCTCGAAAAAGCTCATGAAACTCATCAAACACAAATCGATATCGAACCGTATACATTCGACCTTCAAAATCTCATGCAAATACATAAAGTTGCTAGAGCTCGACAATGGAAAATAAAACGCGAGGAACAAACGCGCAGTAGTCTACCGATTCGATACGATCGATTTCATTTACATCCATTAGCCGAATTTCGACCCTATGCAAAATCAAAAACAAGCAAAACTGGCCGAGCATTAATCATGCCCTATGTTTGGGCTTGGTATCAAAAAGGTGGTGGATATACTGAAATGATCGATAGTGGCCTTCTTGTTGAAGGTAAAACTACTCGACATGAAGGCGAAGCTAAATGGATGGTTGAACAATTATCCAATTCTTCGTTGATTAACTATGAAATTCGGTTAACTGCTTTAGCAATATTTACACTCGATTCATTTCTTTATCCATTAGTACAGAGTACACTTTGTTTGAATAATCAATCGAAAATGTCAACACTCGGACCGATTCTTGCTCTGCTAGGTGACTGTCAAACTTATTCGTTAGCTATCGATCGATTATTGTATTCGGGTATTGTCTATTTTTCATCGAAACACGATGCATTTGCAATAAAACTTCAATTACGAATACATTTGGAAACTGAAAATGATGAACCTGTTAAAATTGATTCATTCATTTCGGCAACTAAAAATCGTTCGGTTGCTGAAAAGAACAACGAACAAACTTGTTTATATATTGTTCATATTAAATATCGACGAACTGTCAATGCCATTGATGTTTCATCACTAAGTCGACGATCTGATGAACAAGAAGTACTTATTCTACCTAATGTACCTTTTACTATTAAAAAGATTGAATGTGATACTAAGAATTCTCATCGACATATTGTCTATTTAACTGTTGAAAATTGATTAATTGTTGTAGAAATAAAATTTTCTTGAAGTAAACGCCATCTACTTGACTTTCTCACAATTGGATCAGAGATTCATCGTTTCATATCTGACATTTTCTTCTTTTTCACTCATATTGAAACAAAACACAACTAGGAATATGAATCGTCTTCTAACTCGATCGGTTCTACGGTTCACAACGAAAAATGTTCGATTTTCATCGTCAAATCAACAGCCAATGATGCTAATGAATTTGCCTCGAGTTGTTTATCCGAATATATTTTATACATTTAAAAATTTCTTCTCACGAATTCTAATCAACGGCTATTTCGATCCAACATTTTCGATAAAACCATTTTCTGAAGGTGCTAAACAAGCTCTCACCGTCGTTTCACGATCAGTTGCCAATGGTCAATTCGATGATCTTCAAGGTTTAGTTACATCAGAGGTAGAAACACATCGATTCAATTGACAAAATCGATAGTTTTCATTGCAATTAGGCTATCAGTGAAGTCAAAAAGAATTATCAACATTTATCTCCTGAACAGAAAGACAAAATACCCATTGATCTTGCTGAAATTGTTTTTGCATATCCGTATTTAATCGGTTTTCTTATGGATGATCAAGCGAGTAAAATTAATCTTTTGAATAAATATTTGAAAACAAAACTTTTGAAATTGAATTTCTTCAATTCAGATAATCGACTCGTGGAGATTACGATGATTTTTCATGTACTAAAAAATCGTCAAGCGTATCAAGATGCTATGCTTGGGAATGATAATGCTGGTGTACCAAGTAATTGGACAAGTACAATGAAAAAGATTCGTGATAATATCGTTGTTTGTAATTATAAATTCTTACGTGACATGAGCAAAAATGCGACCGATGATAGTTGGATTATAACAGGTCTCAATCATTGGCTACCAAGTGAATACGAAGATCAACAACAACAACAACAGCAGCAAACATAGACACTGGAAACAAAACAACATTCTATTTTCTTGTTGTTTAATATTAGGTATTATTATTAAAATAAACTTCTTAGAAGTCGAGTCAGAAACCGAGATGATCAATGCGATTTCTCTTCTGCTATTACGATTATTTTTTACGGACGTAAAACACAAATTCAATCGATATCGTTTTTTATATATTTCTTAAATAACTAAAAAGCTTAACAGTTCAATCTTAGATACAAAATAAAATATAACAGGTAATAACATTTTAATTAAAAAAATTGAAAAGTGGAGTTTAAAACGACAATAAAAAGCAAAACTTTGTCTAAAGTTTAACCGGGGAATATCTTTCGAATTTATCTAAATTAGTACACAAGTTCTTGTGCATTGAAATGGAAGGCATATGTTTGTTTGAAAACAATCAAATTGATTCTTCAACTTATTCGACATCTTCTACAACATCTACAACAACATCTATAACAACACCATTAGCATCAACTACTTCAAATCAATCAAATATCACAAAATCACCTATCGATATTACAACATCATCGAATTCTGCTTGCATATTTTATTTCAATATTTTTATTCTTTTATTCTGCTTATGTATTCATTAAACATTACGACCATACGTTTCTTGCTTTAATGCTTTTGTTTTGTATGTTGTATTATTTGTCTTCAAAATAAAAG
>ERZ778024.1136-NODE-1136-length-34683-cov-57.672144_pt1 | contig 34683 bp, 34 predicted proteins | sample MGYA00375754_ERZ778024 | MGnify/ENA primary metagenome ERZ778024 (study PRJEB29350, sample SAMN05389827) | bioreactor metagenome | isolation source: Thiocyanate bioreactor | place: South Africa: University of Cape Town | collected 2014-02-18 ...
TTCCTTCGGATCGGTCTTCAACGTCTTGGCCTTTGGCTCTGGTGAATGAGCTTCCTTCGGATCGGTCTTCAACGTCTTGGCCTTTGGCTCTGGTGAATGAGCTTCCAGTGATTTCGGCTGTGTTGATGGTGTTTTCTTTGAGTTCGTCTTCTTGACCTGAGCCTGCACGAAATGATCTTGAGTTGCCACCCTTTCCGCTTTCGCCCTTTTGACCATACGAAAAATCAACGGTGACTATCAATAGAATTATGCTGATGCATAATAAACTCTTAAAGAATAAAAATATGAAAAAAAAAAGTTACGAAAAATAAATTGAAATAGATTACTTTGCGATTCATCTCTCTTTGTTTGAGAATATGTTCGTGTTAATAACAATTGCATGCAGAAAAAAATGGTCTTTTTATACATGTTTGATTGGAATTTTGTTCGCCTCCTTCGCTTTTTTTTTGTTTCAAATATCTCTCTGCCTACGTTCGCGAATATTGTGAATAAGATTCATAAATATGAAATAGACAAATATGTTTTTCTTTCTTTTATCTATCGAGATTAAAGTATGAATTTCGAAACAAAATAATTTTCAACGGTATGCACATTTTTCGTTAAATTCCAAATAAAAAAAATGTTTTGAGCCCACGTGAAAATATCGAATATGATTCGAGATAAACATTCTTTTTCTCTTTCAAGACAAATTGTATCCTCAAGTTTCGATGAAAGAATCTTCTATTTTTCAATGGCATTGATTGTTCCCGTGAGGTACTTGAATGTACGATAAATTTCTCATCAGTTCAACTTTAATATTAAATTGATCGAGAAATAATTTTAGATACGATTCAGCATGAATATTTCGTATAATACATTCACGTAGGCCATGCCATCGTCTCATATATTTTTCCATTAAATCAATAGAACCGATAGCAAATCGATCATTGTAACCATTGAAATGATGTTCATCGGGTATTACTATTGTTGATTTGTCAGGTGGTTCGATTTTAAATGGAAATTCACTAAGAACTGAGTCGATTCGAGCTCTGATAAAAAGTTCATATTGAATATTGAATTTTTGTTCGTAGGTTTTAACAAGATCAAAACATTCGCTCAACGCCCATATTTGTTGAAAATAACCTGGTTCAAATGATTTATCGATAGCAGGATAGTAGTACGTCATACAGTTCGATGGAATATTCGGACTAATAGCACGATCTTCATAAAGTATCGTTACAGTTGAATTCATATACGATCGAATTTGTTTAAATCGAGTCGATGATGGAACCGATTGTTTTGACGATGATGTCGATGAAAGAAATAAAAATGTATCAATATCACCTTGTAATCGATTACGAAGATTATTATAAGTTAATGTCCATCCTTCTTGAATACATTCAGCAAGACCAGTGACACAAACTGCTGTTCTTCGTTTAATTTTATTCGTTTGTGATATTGATTTTTGTTGAATAATTTTCGGAAATTTGTATCCAACTGAATGTAAATCATCAATCCAAGCATCGATGATCTCGACTTCTTTCCATTGCCAAAATTGATTTCGAGCAATGTCTCTTGCTAATTGTTTAATTCTTCGATCAAGTGTTGATTCATTTGATGACCATGATGAAAGAAATTGAACGAATGCTGATGTTTGATGATATAATTGTTGTTCATCATCCATATCTTTGATATATGAATGAGTATTTCGAATTTGTTTGACCGTTGCTTTTCCAAATAGAAGTAAACCATTGATATCCCAAAGAAGTCGTTGAACCCAATAACTTCGCCAAATATCACAAACACGAAATGTCGTTGTTACAGGAAGAAAAAGACCCCAGAATGCTTCGAAATGAGTAATCGTATTTTGTGTATTATAGGGTGAAAAAGTAAATGGTTCTAGTGCAATAGGTAATTGTTCTTGATCGAAACGAATTCGTCCGATTGAAAGTGGATGAGCTAATCGATACTAAATCATGAAAATAAAGTCTAGAGAGAGAGAAAGAAAGAAAAACAATTGGAGAAATTACGATGGCATCAACATCAGGATCGAGATCAGCAAGATATTGTTGAATATAAACATTCGTATTTGATTGTTGATTTTGTCGAACTGAATGCCAACCATCTTCAGTCACATTTCGAAGTTGATCGAGTGGAAAACCTCGAGGCCAAATTTGTGGATGACCAAATGATCCATAAATATTGATAAATGATGATCTTTGTTGATGAAAGGCTACCCAATGAAGTTGATTCGGTTGCAAAACTTTTGATAAATAGAAAATATCATTGGTTTCAATGAAATTATCATCATCTGATTCGAATATTATTTGTGCACCACATTGAATTGCAATGAGATAACCAGGATTTTTCCTTGCATAAGATCCTGTTGGTAAATGTTGAATGAGACGAAAAGGAAGTTGAAGTTGTTTTTCATAGCTAAGAAAAAATAATCGAGAAGAAATATCGGAAAGTTTGAGATGTTGTTGCCAATCTTTGGGTATTTTTTTTATCAGCAACAACAATGAGATTCCAATGAGAAGTTAATGATAAGAATTTATGAATAGCAGGTGTTGGATAGAAGATTGTTGTTACTACAATCCATTTATCACCTTGAATTGGACAAGTAACGTTTGAGAGAAAAAGAGATCGATGCTGACCATTAAAATTTACTGTTTTTGATTTATATGAACATACAAAAACTAGAAGCGTGATTAGTATGAAGATAATAGTATGAAGAAGATAATTATAGCAGTTTTTCTTTTGCAATTGTTTCGTCTCGTCTTGTACTAGAGCCATTGTGTATAGTTGAATCAGTGTAATGAATGAAGTTACACGAGTAAAGTAATTAGAGTCATATAAATGAGAAAATCGCTCAGCATATTACATTTGTACATCATTTTATCAATATACATAATCAGAAATGTATATACATATATATGAGTAATTATAAAACAATAAAAAAGATGCACTGAAGTTTATATGACCTCAGTTTTATCTACTAAATGAAGCGGAAACAAGAGTATATTTTCCATATTCTTGATGCTTATGAATTTGTTAGACAGTAATGTGATGACTGAAAATAAAAATCGAACAATCATTTTCAATAAATTAATTCAATGAGTAATCGATATGCTTCATTATAAAAATATTATTCGTATTTTCTTGTCACGTAGTTTACCTATGAAAAGTATGCAGCCATGCATCAATGCTTTCTTTTGCACACGACTAAAGCATATGATCGATTCATTAGTCATTGTTAGGAAAAACTGCGTGAGTTAACAAAAACATCAAATAAAAAAAAATGACGGTAGATAATGATACTTTCTTTGAAATCGCTGTGCTTTTGTCAATACTCAAAAACGAAGACGAATTAATTGTCAAACCGTTTCATATTGGTAGATTCTTATATTCAGACATGATTCAAATATCAAACTTCTTATTTTATTTTCTATAGAAAATCAAAATCAAAACAACGAAATCGAACATGGAAAAATTGTATCACGAGTAAATAAACACTTATTTAATTATCAAATCGGTATGTTTCAAAATCATTCTCATTTATCTCAATCTAACCCCCGATTAAAAATAGGTCAGAAAGAAAACACGTCAATATTCGATTCATTTCGAAATCAAAAACTAACACTACGCAATCCCGAAAGCAATGAAGTAGCTTTTTTTCCCTCATTGTAAACTAAAACTTTTATTTTGCGATAGATAATCCTCGAATTGTATCATAATCGTTTGCCTTTCCTATCAAAAGTTAGTTCAAAACAAAACATATGCTGTGTACTCAAAACAACAAATGAAAATCATTCGATATCTTCGATTCAACAAAAGTACAATCATCATTATTTAAATTGAACTACAATTTTTATTTTCTAGATTTGCATTTGCTAAAATTTGGTATGATATTTACGATTCTTCACATGAACATATTCTTAGTTTGATCTTACATAAAAACTATCTAATCAATCGATTACAACATCGTGTGCCTGAATTTGAAATATTCGATCCAAATGAAAAAGTTAACATCGGACGAATTAGTCCGTTTTCAACACTTAATAATACATCTGGTCAACATCGACAAGCTGTTACAATCAAAAGTATGCATACATGTTTATTGATAAGCAAAAAAGTCTTTAATTGAAAATTTCAGTTCCCAAGGAAATGAATGTACAAATCAAAGCAACCTTATTAATGATCTCACTTGGACTCGTACGTATCGATAGATTTCTTCTTCAATTTTGAAAACAAAATAATAATTGTTGATTTTTTCTCTCCTTTGAATAGAAATGTCGGTTGAATTGATTCTATATATTTATGTTTTTCTTGTTGTAAAAATAAACTTTCTTGTCTAATCATAATCCAGATGCTGTCTTTTGATATTTACTGAATAAGACAATAGTAAGAAAACTTTTGTTATCTTGATTCAAGAAAACAAAACAGAACAAAACTAATTAATTATTGAAAAAACAAATCTATCGAACTATGTAGCTAAATCAGTTATTCGACGATAATTCTGACAAGCAAATCAATTAACAAAAGAAGATCGTTGATGAAGGTCAATAGAATATCGGCAAAGACAAAAGCTGTCAACTGGTAATATAAATAATAAAGACAAGACAACAAAGGTGATAATTGTTTAATAGAGTTCGAGTTATGTCGTCGACAACATCGACTAGTATGCTTGGTCAAAAATTATTCAATGGTAAAACGAAAACAATCTATTCGGTTATCGATCAACCGAATTTAATTTGTATTCATCGAAAAGATTTTCATGATCCAGCAAGTTCCGTTCTGACTATTCCCGGAACACGACGAAATAGTGTCGATCATCCTGGACGTTTTCCTAATTCTCAACAAACTCGTCTTCATACAAATTCAGAACTCAATAGTCGTGGTGCTCTCGTCACATCGATTACGAACTATGTCTATGAAATTCTTCGTCAAGCATCGATGCCAACATTTTTCGTTGCCGCACATGGACAAGTTGATATGTTTATTGCAAAAAAATGTACGATGATTCCGATTCTTTGGATAATTCGTCGTTTTGCTAATGAAACTTATGTTAAACGTAATCAAGAGATTTCTCTTGGTCATCGATTTATTCCTCCGATAATTGAGATTTTCTACAAACGTCATCCGATTGTCTATCAACGTAGAACATCAACTATTATCAATCCGGATGATAATTACGAATCATCATCTGATCGAGAAAGTCAATATGATGATTCCGATTCGGATTCTGATGAATGCATTTCATCGATATGGTCGTACGAACAACTTTTAAACATAAATATCAACACAGATAATGTGAAAATCTCTCGAACAGATATCGAATATATGTATGAAATTTGTTGTACTGCTTTCGATATACTCGAACACGTTTGGATGAGTCAATCAAATTGTCAATTAATCGATTTGAAACTCGAATTTGGTTTAACAACAACAAAAGAAATTGTCATTGCAAATGTTTATGATATCGATACATGGCATATTCTTCGACCTAATGAACAATTGATTTCGAATGAGAAGAATTCAATCGAAGAGAAACTTATTTGGATTCGAAATTCATTGAAAACTATTGTCGATATCGATCGACATTCATTCTATCAATCGAAATTACATGTCGATTATGAACTTAATGAACAACAAGAAATCGATACGATATCATTACCATCGAAAACAAGTCGATGTATTATTATTTGTTCATCATTGAATGATATCGAATACGGTCAACAAATGAAAACAACTTTAAACGAAATTTATAATATTCAATGTGATATTCGATTGTTTTCAATTTATAAATCTACTCAAACAATACTTAAATTTCTTTCAAATTATTCGTATGAACATTGTCGATCGACAGTTTTTATTACATTAGGAAGTATAAATAATGGTCTTGCAACATGTCTCTCATCGAATTCACAATATCCGATTATACATTGTTCAATTCAAAATCTCGATCAACAAAATCATCTCATCGATATGAATTCGTTTGTATCGCATGATACATTATTATTTACGATTGTTTTTTCACTTTCAAGTGCCGTACAGAATGTTATTCAAATACTTGCCATGAATGATTGGCGACTATGGGCAAAACAACGTGGTAGACGATTTAAAAAACATATGGATTTAATATTAGCCGATCAACAATTGATATTGAATCAAACAATGAAACCAGCAAGTGTTTTATTAATCGATAAATAAATCTACACCTGCATGTTTGACAGTTCATTTATTAATCAACACTTTTTGAAACGCGAAACGCCACTTCAAATATATTTCTTGCATAATTCAAAAAAAGAAAAGAAACTCGGCGAGAAATTATTAATTTTTAATAATAAAACCTTGAATTGAATTTTACAGTTAAGCGCTTTTCTGAGTACGTTTCAGCACTACATCGAGTTTATGATAATTATGACAACAGAAAGACAATACGAGTTAATCGAATAAGATCTGAATACTATTGAATTTTATATCAGCATGACATTATGCATCAGTGAATTGAATATTTTACTCGTATTCTATTGACATTTCCGATCGACGATTACAGGAAATGATGTAAGTTTCTTCTTTTTCCCTTTCTCTCTCTCTCTCTCTCTCTCTCTCTCTCCAACGAACTGTCTGTTCATTCCGATTTGATCTCTATAATTATCGACAAAAATGATATACAGTCAGTCGTTTTGTCATAATCATACAACTTATGCTTCAGTAAACAACCTTGTGCATGCATCGCATCATAACAAATGTACCTCGCGGTTTAATTAAAAAGAATTTTTATCAAACTGTATGAGAGATATGATAGTTTTCTCTCTTTTTTTTTTGTTGCTAAGACGAGAAACACACTAAAAGCATTGTTGAGTATTTGTGCAACCGAGAATTAACCAGTTTTGGTAGACTGATCGAGAGTGGTGATGACAAAGACGTTCAAGACTAATCATTTTTAGTGAAGTGATGTGTGGCATGGCATTGATACAACAACGAGAAGAAGAAGAAGAAGAAGAAAAAAAAAGAAAAAGAGAAAAAGAAAACGACGATAGACCCGATGAAGAATATGTAGGGGGTAAAGGAAACACGATTACGAAACAAACGACAAAAAGAAAGAAAATGTGCTCAGTATATACGAGTGAGAGACGAGTGAGTGTGCTTCTTTTTCTTCTAGCTCGAAATGAAAATGGCCAAATAATCGTTTACTGACAAAACCGAGAAAAGAAGAAGAAGAAGAAGCAGAAGAAAACGAGAAAGAGAAAACTATAATAGCTCCGTACGTTTTCATTTCCTCGAGTATTCGAAGTCTCCTTAATGTTCTGTTGAGATTTATGAAGGAAGAAATCTTTTCTTATTCATAAGTTCATTCATTTCCTCATATACAAAGTCCTTGGAAAACATCCTTAGTCTTTTTCTTTCAACATGATCATATCCAACAAACAAACATGCACACGTATATGTTCGGTTTAACCATATTCTTATTCTGGTTAGGAAATGTCTACGGACATGAATGTCAAGTTTTATCGATGTGTAAATGTTCAAATTTTCCTCTTTTTACGCTGATTGATACGAGCTATTTGTCAAAACCACGTTCGATATTAAATCAAGATTTATTTTGTGCATTTGATTTTAATTTAAATCAAACAACGATCAATACATTCGAACAATTCAAATATTTCTACTATCGTTTTCGAACATTAACATTTGCTAATTATCCAATTATTCCAAGTAAAGCATTTCGTTTTGTTCATTTCGAAAGTCAAAGTGTTAAACAAACGCATAAAGATAACAATCGAAATGTCATCGGATTTGTTAATATTCAAAATACTGAGCCTGGTTTGTTTATTTTCTCGAAAAGATTTTCATTCAAAATTATTTTCTTTAGGCATTTTTCAAGATTTAAGTCTTCTCAATGGTGAAGATCAATTAATCGTATTATTTCTCAATTCACCTTCACTTCAATATACAAATCAAGGTCTTGCAAATCTTCGTTGTTATGAATTAAAATTCATCAATACAAATCCGAAAATAGCCATTGATTTTTTCTCCGATGTTGCCTTTATTCATCACTTAATTATCGATAATCCAACATTTTCAGGGTTTGATTCAACGAAATTACCATCGACATTTTTACTTAATAAACTCTCAATCAAAGATATTAGCGTTTCACATTTAAAAGGCAAACATTTTCCTATTCGATTTCCATCTGTCAAAGAATTAATCTTAGAAAATTATCATATTCATCGTGCATTTCGTTCATGGAATAATTATGAATTAGCTCAACAATTTCCTCAATTACGTTTATTGAAAATCTATTCATGTTCAATCAAACATCTTTCATCACGAATATTCGAATATTTCACTCAGTTAGAATATCTCATCGTCGATGGTATTGAAACCATAGCGAGTGAAGCATTTTTCAATTTATATCATTTAAAACAACTTCATCTTGGCAAATCTATTCGTCAAATTGATTCACTAGCATTTATTCATATGAATACAGAACTTTTATTCTTAAATCAAAGTTATGAATTTCGACTTGATGATAAAAAAGACTTTTGTACATTTGTACAATTTGCTCCAATACGTGAACGAAAAAATTTCATACAATTTCCAAAGAATCTTTCCGATTGTTCATGTACACTTCGATATTTATATCGTCATATTGATAAATCGTTACTTTCCTTAACACCACATTGTTATTTTAATTCAAGTCTATATGTTCTTACACAAGAAGAACGTATCTGTTATTTCGAACAACGTTTACTTCAATGTAAAATTTTGCCTGATCAAGGTTTGACGATCTACGGGCAACATTACAATGTTTCGTATTTCTATCAACAACAATTATCGAAACAAAAATTTCGATGGACATTTTTTTTTCGCTATCGAATTTATTATGTCTTAGCTGGCATTTTATTTCTTATTTGTCTCTATATGATCATTCGACAGCAGAAACATCGTGAGAATAGTACGTATCGTCATTTACATCGTCTATTAAAACGAGAACGACTGCCGAGAAATGACAATTCCGATGTTATCTATGAACAACCGAATAATTTCACGTCAACAACAGTACGAGTAACGAAATTATGAACATGTCAGATTTGAGAAATGTGTCGAGAGTATTTTTTTCTTCTTTTGTTTTCTTTATTAATAATAAAATCTACGTTAGTTTGATAAGAAAAAAAAACAATATGGAACGAATTAATTATTTGGAATACTCAGAGGACGTGTTGTAAGTTGTTTGGTTGGCGAACGATATCGAGGATTGAATGGTTGAAATGTTGATGAAGTTGAACGTACGACACCAGTTGGATAAAACGATGAGTTCGATGAAAAACTTGGCAAAGCTCTATTCGAAAAAAGAAACAAACAGATCAACTGAATATGTCAAACAAAAAGAATTGATTTACAAAGGATTTCGAGAACACAAATGATTTCCAGCGAGAATATTCGATTCAGGAGAACAAATCAGTCCGTTTTGATTTGCTTCTTGAGAAACACAAAAAAAAACAGAATAATATCTTATCGATTGATTACAAACAAATTAGTCTCTACCTCGAAATTGTTTTATACTATCCATAAAAGATTCGAATTGTCGTATTTTAGCTCGAAGTAAAGCTAATTCTTCGGATTGTTCAGATAGAATGAAATTTTGATGATCAAGTGTTTCCATACATTGTTCTAACATCTAATTTTCTCTCTGAACTTGAATCAATTTCAAATGAAATATTAATCTTACGAATTGATATTGTAAAATTTGTTCTTGAACTTCCATTTGATCTTGTAATAATTGTTTGCCCATTTGTTGCATAGTTACAGTCTAGAAATAATGTTAAAGCAAAAAACAAATATGATAGACGAAATGAAGAGATACGGCATTTCGACGTTGAGCATTTTCATCTTCTAACATTGCTAATCGTCGTTGATTGGCTTCATTTTGTATAGCTTGTGCAGGATTTTGTGGCTAGATTTTAATTTTAAGCATTGCTCGATTTTCATTTTCAATCAAAAATAAATCACCTACAAATTGATTATAGGGTGGTGCTGGATAATAATTATTTCCGCCGAGCGTAGGAAATGGTGTCGATGGTGAATTTGGTCCTAGCTGAAAATTCGAATTAACATTGTTCATTGGCGGTCCATTTGCTGAATTATTAGGATATGAAAATGGATTTGATATGGGTGCTGCTGGTGGACCATTGGGTCCTGGTTGAGCCCATGAATTTGGTAAAGGTGGTGATAGTGGTGAAAAAGACATGAGATACGTTCGATTTCTTTGAACACTTACGAACAAATCAACGTTTATTCCTAGCCTTGCGTGATAAAAATAGTTTGCTCATTCAGGTGTGTCGTTGACAAAGGGAGAGAGAGAATGTGATATTTAATGTGCACGAATATAATATAAACGATCGTATGTATGCATAAGCATTTTCATTGCTTTTCGCGTTCTTTTTTTCAACGGGTGAAATATCACGATTTTTTTTTGAGTGAAAAGTACATCCATGGCCAATAATTTCAACCCACAAGGAAACTATACTCCAACGGAAACTGTGTTTCGTATGTTGATTTGGAATTTTTCTTTCAAAAAAAAGTTTATTTAAATTCAATAGCAAATACACAAACAAATCCTTCGAATGCTAATAATCAATATCGTCGTCCGGTTTATACAAGTCTTTGGACACGACAACCATCTGTCGATGTCAACAACGCAATGTACACATCCGGTGAACAACAAACTCAATTAAGATCGAATGCAAAACCAAATCTAATCGATTCATTAGTTCGATCGATTAGTCGAACAGCGGACTCAATTGATTCGAATATACAAAATTCTTTGTCATCTATTCATAGACCTGAACAGCCACCACTAGAATTGCCCCCAAATTATCAATCAACTTTGGTTAATCATAGTCAACCGGTTCAAATAATACATAACCCTTACTTCGAAACTAGACAACAAGCTTCACCAGGTGATCAAACTGCAAATTATCCCGGTAAAAATCTCAATTTGTTTATCAGTCGAGTTTTTTGTTAAATTAATATTTGTATAACTAGGTCAAAATGAGACTGTCTATTATCAAGATGAATATTCCAATTCTGAAAAATCACGAAGAAAGAAAAGCTTATCGGTAAGATGAACTCAATGAATCGATTTTCAAAATGAAAGAATTTCTTTAGTCAAAAATCGATCGTTTTGTTCAACGTTTTGGTAAAGTCAACCGGCAATCTTCATCTCAATCGGTCGAATCCGACCGGCCACTAACTGCCGATGAATTAGCACTCAATGCTCGTTATTCGGACAAGACACGTTCGAAAATTATCTCTCTTCCATCGATTGATCAAACTCAACCTGTCGATGTTCGTGTTCATTCAGAAAGCAATCTCATCTATTCTTGTGATATCGGCCGAAGTATCATCGAAATCTTCGACATGCACGGCACACTTTTGCATACGGTTCAAGATTCGACAATGATCAAATTTCAACCGACAGCTATTGTTGTTGCATTCGATGGATCGATGATTATCGGAAGTTATTTCAATCATTGTTTGTATATGTATGCACCGAGTGAATCATCGACTGATTATTCGTATAAACAGTATCGGTTAGGTGCGCAAGGAAGTCAAGCACATGAATTTCAACTTCCAGCTGGCTTAGCCATGGACGAGAAAACGGGCAATGTTTATGTTTGCGATCGAGGCAATTATCGAATACAAGTCATACGACCTGAAGGTGTTTGCGAACGGATTATTGAATTATTTTTAAATACAAAAAAGAAAGTTCCATTAGAACCCATTCGAGTTTCTATTCAACAAGGCTTAAATCAATTAGTTTGTCTTATTGGAAGTGGCGATGCAATTTGTTTGATTCCAAAAGATTCTCTTGGGTAAAATCAAATTTCTATTCGCACAAAATTTTCACCTCATTTTCTAGAGCTGTCTATGTCGATCCTTTGTACATCATCGACGAAAACGGTGTCAATATCGATGGTGCATCCGGCCTAGCGGTCGACTCTCACAATCGTATCTTCATTTCGGATACAAATCATCATCGTATCGCCATCTGCACACCAGACGGTGGTTTTATTACGAGTATCGGTACTGAAGGCAACGAACTCGATCAACTCAAACGCCCGTGCGGCTTAGATGTAACTACGGATGGTACGATTGTGGTTACTGAACCGGGAAATAAACGTTTGCATCTATTCGGTTTAATTCCCGAGCAATCATCATCAAATGTAGATAATAATAGTCCAGCAGCAGCTAATGTTAATAACGAAGAAACTTCAGAGTTTTTATAAAAAAAACAAAACATCGATCCGCGTGAATAGAACGTTTATGTCTGAAATTTTTTTTAATATAGTTTTTAATAAAATGAAAATACAGACAACATAAAGAAAGAGGAAAATAATATTTGTTTGTTTGACGAAGTAAAAATAGTTTGTTTTCTATACAACTAACGATGAATTTTAGTTTCGACGTAATGCATCGAGACGTGCTTCGAGATCGGCATCCGCTGTTGATGTAACAGCTTGACCTTTAACTGGAGCAGCAGGAACAGGCTCATTGACACCTAAATTCATCAATTCAGAACTGAAGAACAAAGAAAAAGGCACAATCATTACCAGGTAATTGATTGCCGATATTGATGTTTAGTTCATTGAGAACTTGATCGACGAGTTGTTCACTAGAAAATCGAGATTTTCTCCGATTAATTTCGTCGAACAATGAATTTCTTACGTTTCTTCTTCGTCTTCATCATCGCCAAATGCTGCATCCATGGCGTCGTTCATCATTTCTTGTTTGATATTATTCGCAGCCATATTTTGTTCGAACATTTGCATTGTTCTTTGAAAATTTTCCAATGGCATCTAAACAAATTCTCATTCGATTCGAATAGTAACGCAATTTCAATTTACCATTCGATTTAATCGAGCTAATGTCTTCGTTGTTTTCATCATAACACTGGCCATGGTCATTTGTGCGTTCATTGATGATGCTTCGGACTCAAGTGTCGATAGAGTTGCGTCCATAGCACCGAGTTTATTGATTTGATTACGTTGATTAACGATATTTTTCGCATATGTTCGTAAGGCTTTCTGCAGAAAAAGCAAGAGAATCGACACCGATTCGAATTGAAAATGATAGTCACTTACTTGTTCGCCTTTAGAGGCTAATTTTCGAATTTCATTTTCGTTCTTGGTTTTTTCATTTTCTAAACGTCGTTTTTCTCGTTCGAGTTCTCGTCTTGCTTGTCGAATGGCTCGTTTATTTTCTTGCATAACTTCTTTGGGTGTTTTGGTGTGAAAAAAATCTTTGATTCTATCCATTGTTTGTTTGTTGTCTGTGTTGATATGAATTTCAAAGTGAAAATAACAATCGTTTAAGTCGTATCAGTGCTTATGAATGGTTGAAGAAAGAAATGAGTCAAATGAACAAACATTAGGGCGCACCGAAGATTTCTCATCGCAAATGAATCATTATGAGCAATCAGTTCGGCCAATAGATAAATGAGAATGAGAAAAATATTCGAAAATTTACAGAAAAAAATCTTTATTAAGAAATAAAACTTCTGATTAATTCGATAGGAAATTTTTGAAACGAAATATTCGAAAGATGTCGCTGTTCAATGCGAGAATTTATCCAAGATAAGAGAAGATTTGACCTCGAGAAAATGAGTAATCACAGAATCATGATGTCATATTTACAAGTCTATATCTTTCTACTTGCTAAATTTATTTGGAAAAAGTAAATTAAATAAATAAGAGCACCGTTTTCTCTTCAAAAACAAACAGTCAAATGAAAAGATCGAAATCGATATGCATATAGTATTTGCGAAATAAAAACAAAAGACTCGAAAAGCACCAAATAATAATCCCCGAAATTTGTTTGTTGTCAATCACGAACTAATCGTAATGGAAGTTGAACTCGATGCATTTGCAAGGGATTTTCACAAAATGTTTGCCAAACAGCTGATTCAGGTTTGGTTACATTGAAAAATTTCATTGTTTCAGGTCGTCGTTTCGTTGGAATTACATTCAATTGAACATAACCAATTGAATTCTTTCGAAATCGTTCTTGACTCCAAATAGATATTTCAAGTGAAAGAGTTTTCAAGTTTTCTCGACGAATATTCTCCCAACGTAATGGAATATCCCATTTGGGCGATGGACTTTTACATACTGCTGGTATCTTTCGTTTCGATTTATCGGGCAATAAATTTCTATAAAAAAAATCACAAAAACAAATGACTCTATTTCCAAGTCATCAGTGTTGTCTTATTCACCCTTTGCAAATGAGATCAATAGCTGGTTTATCTTGACAGATGCCTCTGCCGAGAATATGATTTACTTGAATTGTTCCGATATCATGATTTTTATAATGTTGAATAAACGATAAATCAAATTGAATTTCAGTTGTATCTGATAATTGTTCGGTTTTAATCGTTGTCTAGATTAGAGAATAAATGCTAATTCAAATGAAAAAATCATGTATTTCAATTTACGTACATTTTCGACTTTTGTATGCGAGAGAAGTTTGTAATCTTCGTATTTATCTAATGAACAATGAGCTAATGGGATTTGTAATTCGCCAAGAAAATCATTTTGTGATAATGTCGATTGACTCCACACCGAGATCCAAAGGCTTCGTAGGTCGAATTCTTGAAGTGTTAAATAATACTAAAACAACAACGCGTTTCTTTTCATATTTAACAATTGAATTATTTTATTTACGCGAACTGTTTCGTTGAATATGGGTTCATTTGTATTTTTCTTGATCGTTGTTTTACGTTTTGAAGATTTTGATTTGTCCGGCAGAAGATACACTTTACAATATCTAATCGAAAATGAAAATTCTTTCTTTCGTTCAAACAAAACACGAAAAGTTATATCGTACGGATTAATAGATTGTACTCGTTTATTTCGAGTTAAATTGTAACATTTACCAATGAATATATCCAATGCACCAACATTAATATTATACGAAAGTTTCATTTGAATTGTTCCATTAACATCGAAATCATAACGAGCTTTGTTTTCACTAATTGTACTATTCAAACTTAATTGTGAACCCTGTGAATATAGAAGAAGCATTTGTCTCTTGAGAGATGCAAAACAAAACGTTGTTACTATTTTAGCTTGTTGAAAGTTCATATCAATATCATCTTCACTTTCCGTAGCTGATTGACGTTTTTGTAGTGGTTCGACGTTGGTATTTGTTTCGATGACAATATCCGATTGTTGCTGATCGGTCTTTTCCGATTGAATCGAAAGTGAATGTCTCGATCCATTGATTGACGTTTGAGATTTTTGAAGAACTTGATGCGAATCTAATTTTATATGAATATGCTGTAATTTTATATACGAATAAAATAAAATAAAATAAAATAAAAAGAACGGACAAGTACAAAGGACATGCAAAGACGTGAAAAGAAAGTTCCGAGAAAAAGAAATCGCAGTTCAACGTGTTTGATAACGTTTCTTGTCCGACGATCGACGTACGACACGTTTTCGTGGCGGAGGTAACGAACAATTATTCGATTCATCGTCTTTACTCGACGATGTCAAATGCAATTTCATCAAGAGATATTTTGTTTTCGAAACTTTGGCGGGTTTGACAACTGATGTTACACTTGCTACTTTGACAATTGAAGATGGTGGACTATGTTCATCTTCATCACTAACTCCACCATCACTCCATCGTCTGCCTAAAGCTTTTGTTTCTGTTTGTTGTTCACTATCGGTACTTGTCTGTCGTGAACGTGTAAAAGCTTCGATACGATTTAGTTCTTTCGAAAGAATGAGACCATTTTGTTGATTTTTCTCGTTTAGTCCTTCATCTTCTTCGCCAATGCTATGCAATCGATATTTATCACCGGAAAATACCGAGTCATCGGCATCATACGCATGAGAATATCCATATGGATCAGTGACCATTATAGCCGTTGGAATAATTACATGGGAAGGTAGAATATATTCTTCTTTAGGTACAACCGGTTTTTTCATTGCTGATCGATTTCGTAGGAATAAACTTTCGTGACTACTATCGTCACTTGATGTTCCATCATCATCGTCAATAGAATTCGATATTGGCGAAAGAAACGAACGATTCGTATGATGCTGATGTTCATCGTCGATGGGCGTTCGACGTTTAACATCATCGGGACAATAGAGCGAATAACCTCGTGGTATAGCCGGGAGTTGAGTTTTTTTCGGGGCAATAAATATTGGACCGGGTTTAGGCGCCTTTTTCGGTAGATTTGATCGTACTTTCGATTTCGTATCCGGTGCGAGTAGGTTCGGATTCGAAAGTTCGATAGGAGCGGAAACAGTTTTTTTCAATGGATCCTTTCGACGTAGGGGTGTGACTCGTTTGCGTATTGCTGGAGGATGTTGAACTGGAGCTGTATTTTCATCGGTTGGGATTTCTATGTTCGGTGTTGATTCAGACGATTGGCCAGCTGAAGTAAAATGATTTGCCGAAGCGTTCAATGCTTGTTGATGTTCTAAAGCCTTGATTTTCCAATGTTGAAAAATTTGAATAATAAAAGCTTCCTTAGAGATTGAATCGTGATCATGCTCGTCGTCATCATCACGGTTTGTCAATTGTTTAGTTAAAATTGTTCGATGTCTTGCCGATGGTGGATAGAAACTTGGCATTGTTGAATTTGTTATGAGAGGTGATGAATCAGTTAAATTAGTTGATTGTTGTTCGGGATAAAATTCGGTCATTATACTATAAAAATTCGATAGATTGACATTTGATCAAGAAAATAAACGAATCTACCATCGAACTTCGTTTTATCTTATAAATCTATGTGCACGAAATACTTTTATTTTCTCCTTCGTTTTCTCGCTTTCTCGATAATTATGACTACATATGCATAATACTAAAAAAAAACTGGCGTCACTTAAACAATGTTTAGTCAAGTGTGACTGATGTGTCATATAAATGTTTGAATTGTACGTCTAAATGCATCTCCACTCCTCTTTTTATGACTGCAAATGCTTATTTTTCACTCTCTCTTTCTCGCTTTCCTTTCGTCTATTGATTGTCATTGAGATGTTATCATCATCGAATTAATAGAATTGCTTATATTTCGCATTCATCTTACTTGTATTCGATATGTAAAAGCCATTTTCACTGTAAATAAAACCGTCGATAGTTGAAATCGAATACAAAAATATCCCGAAACGGTTATGCAAAGTAGATTGGTAAAACCACACGAGTATATATACGCACGTATATCGGTTATGATTGATTTGTTTCGAACGAAAAAATGATTTCGAGAGAAAGAGAGAGAAAAAAAACATACAGGTGAGATAAATCGTTTTATATTTAAAATGTACAAAATCGACGCAATAGGTAATTGTATAAGAACCGTTCATGCGTGTTTATCCATAGGAGAGAGAAGCGTATTATTGAGAATCACGCGCGGGATTTTCAAGCGTAAAAAACATCTTTCAATAATACGAAACAAAAGCGAATGATTCAGTCGGACAGAATAGATCATGTCTTTTTTTTATGCAGAAAAAAAAAGAGAAATTCCGACGCCGGGAATCGAACCCGGGCCTCCTGCGTGAAAGGCAGAAATCCTAACCACTAGACCACGTCGGATACATTGAATTTATGTGTACATACTCGTTCGACTTGGATATTCGGGAACTTTAATTGAAACGACATCGTCATCGTCATCAGCATTAGTCGAACTGTGAGAGACTTTCTTTGGTTTGCTTTCATTAGAATTTAAGGAAACACGAGATGACGAATGAGTTGGACGTGGAATTCGGTGAACAATATCACGAAGACTTAGCATCGATACACTTAAATGTTTTCGAGAAGATTTTGACGAAGATATATTTGACAAAGTTAGTTTCGATTCACCTAGAACAGAATTCAATGGATATAAAGAGCTACAGAGAGAGAGAGAAAACCTACGAGTCGATGAATTAGACAAATGTTTGACTTTCGGTTTTCCTTTGTTTATTTTTTGTTTTTCAATATCAATATTTTCTTGATTGAAATTTGTTTCTTTCTGTTCAACAGGCAGACTGAATAGAGAACTCGTTATATTATTCGATTGTTTCGTTAATGATATTGTTTCAGGTCGGTCTTCGAAACGCTGCTTAACGAATTTTAATTTTGCTTCATCAGTAGCTTTTTGACGAGCCATTTTATTCACTTTTATAAATTTGGAATTGGCTTTAGTCGAACCACTTTTGTTTCCTGAAAGAAGCGTGTCATTTGAATCGGAATCTGAACTTGAAAACGTCGAAGCCATATGAATATCTACGATAAGAAAATGAAAATCGAATCAATAGAAACGTTTGATTTTCGTTTTTTTTCTACTTTGTGTTGAAACCGATGGTACATCGATATTTTCAAGATGTGTTGATAAAGTCGGAGATTTCTTTTGAAGATTACTATGTAAAACATAAATCCATTCACCGGAATAGCTCATCAATTGCCTAAATAAACATAAAACAATTAACATATCCGACGTGGTCTAGTGGTTAGGATTTCTGCCTTTCACGCAGGAGGCCCGGGTTCGATTCCCGGCGTCGGAATTCCTTTTTTTTTTTCGTGTGTTTCGAAAAAGCAACACTTACATCTGTTTCGAACATAATAAACACAGCCAACTATTGTCATTTAAATTGTACAATAATCGGCATTGTTTACAAACTTTAGCTGTACATTTTGGGCAAGCATCTCCCGTGTTAAATATATAACCAAACGGTGATTGACATCGAGCACATACGGATGTCGATGTTTTTTGTGATTGTTGTTCAAGTTCGGTAACTTCTTTTCGAAGATTTCTTAATGAGTGAAAAAAAGAAGAAAACAAAGGAAATAATAAGATGTGCGTGTTTTTCCTCTTGAAAAATCAACACCTACAGAAAACGTGCTAAATGTTGGTTCCTCAGATCCTCATCTCGCATGAGCACATCGAGTATATGTTGTTTTTCTTCATCTTGAAATTCGGATAGATCCGGTAGACTCACGAGATTATCACCAGTTGAATGGTTCTGCGTCATAATTATGTCAATCTAAAAGCACATAATATCTGCGAATCATCTTCAAATTAATCGTTATCGTAAAAAAAAAAGGTTGACTCGATATTTATTTATATGTATACCTATAATTTATTATTGATGATACGAGCGCATCTTTTTTACCCTTCAGTAGTAACAAGCACGACGAAAAGGCAAAATGAAGAGAGAAAAGTTTTTTTTTTACTTTTCTGCATTTGCTTGTTTTTTCTTTTCCTTATATCAAAGGGAGGGAGAAGAAGAAAAAAACGAGCGAATCTTTCACTAACCTAGTCTCGTCTTTTGCCTCGTTTCGGTTCGTTTGAAGAAGAGGAAAATTGTTCTTTATATAATATATATATATAACAGAAAGTTTGTTTCCTCTTAATTACTGTTATAATTTATATATATTTCCGATCGTACTCTTCTAACTAATTATTATACGTCGGACGTTTTTTTTTTATATAATATCTTGACATAAGAAGAAAAGTCTTCTGTTCAGTTTCTTTTTTTCTTCTCGTCTTACTAGTTAATAATCGAGGTTGAAATACAACAATTCCGGAAGATACACTTCGACCAAAAAGAAGAAAGTATTTTTAACGTCGGTTTTATTGATTGTCGAGAGATATTAACAAGCGAACGATGAGAAAACAGAAACTATATAGTTTCTAAATCGAATTAAAAGTCGAATGATCATCAGAAATCTCAAGAGAAAAATAAAATTGATATTAATCAATCATTTAGATTTGATCTTCAAAATGAAAATACCGTTTTCTTTTTTGTTTTCTTTTCTAGATTAATAACAAATAATTTGATTTTCTATTTATTTTCAAGTAAAACGGAAATGGATCGATGAATAAACTCATTGATAATATTCGTTGTCGTCAAGACAACATAAAGCCAATATGTTTATATTTTTCCTCTTGTGTACGCCTGATCACCATTCATTTTGCACGCTATATTTCGTGATTATAATCGAAGTAAAAAAAAACGAAGAGGAAATAAACAAAATGATTCAAGTTCAATTTTATGCAGACATTTGACTGTGATTAAAATTGGATTTTATACGTAATTTGAAATAATCGAGGAAGAAGAAAGATAAAATCGAGCTTTTGCACGTAAACAATTTAGTTTTGTCTGCTCAATAGGCTCAAAATTTGTTCCTATGAACCTGGTAATTCCATCACGCATATCGTGATTCATTCCTATGTTTAATCTCTAGCGACTACTAGTGAAAGAACGATGAAGGTTGTTGTATTTGTCATCAAGAATTTATTCGATAAATAATCGGCATATGTCTGACAGTCAAGGCAAAAGACTACAACATCGATTGGTTTCCCTAGCCTAGAATAGAAAATAATTTCAAAATACGATGAATATTAATGTATAGTTTTACTTTTTTATAAAACTGCTTTGTTACCAAACTAAGTTCATTAGATTTTTCGATCATTTCATCGAGATGTTCACCACGTTTTAAAACATTATCCAGAGTAACCAACTGGAAAAGAAGAATCAAGTTGTGAAAACAAAATAAAATATCTAGATATTTACTAGAATATCCTTGGTTTCATCTATTTCTTTTTGAAGTTTCATTAACGGATCAGCTTGTTGAGGATTCTGAAATTGAAATTAAATAAAAACACGAATGTTTTTGAAAATCAAAACTTACTTGATATTTATCGAGTAATTCAGCTAAACCTACGACTTGTATCGTTCTAAAAATAAATTAATAAAGAAATAAATAAAAGCTAAATTTCAAATTTTACTTTTGAGTCTGATTTTGCCATGAATTCGATGGATTTTTATCATTAAATTCATTCAAAACCTTGAAATATTCGAAAAATTGTATTCGAATTCATTAGTAAATCAATGAACAAAGACTTTATCTAAAAGATTATGTGCAACTCGTCGTGGATAATCAGTCGTTGATATGAGAACACATGAAAGACCATTCGAACGGACATTTACATGTACAGTTCCTTAAAAAAAGACAGTTCGTTTTGAAGAATAAACACATCGAATTCTTGTTTTACCCTTGATTTTATCATCTAGATTAACCGATTGTCGAAAACCGTTAGCTGTACGTTCGACAACTGTTTTAGCTGTGAAAACAATAAACTCCTGAATGCTATCATTTAAAATAGAGAAAGACAATGGTTAATAAATATCATATCTAACAATTGAAACATACATTCCACGGTGAAAATAACCGAAACTTTGTAGTGAACATGCCTGTTCGATAACTGTCGCTTTTTCATCATTTTCTTTGTGGAGGATAAGCAATCCGTATAATGGCATTTTATTTTACTTTTCAATGAAAGTTTTATATAATGTTTCGTTCGTTGATAAAAGTCTGTATTTATACGACTGAAGTGACACGTTTTCATAATACATGACTCATTCGTATGATGGTTTTTTTCAATGACTCACGGAATATTGTGCAAAATTGCAGGTGATATTAAGTGAGTCAATTTTGATGTTCGCAATAAATCTGTTAATCAAATAAATCGATTTTTCCTTTCGATCACATAGATTTCATATGAATTAGGATATAAATTATTCTAAATATGTTTGTTCAATGATGTCCTAATATAGACATTGACAATATATCTCTTATCTCGTATACATCCGGTTTGTCTTCGATTTTTTGATTAATCTGTATTCTTTCTTTATGACAATGAGTTGTGTTATGTTTGCATGTTGCACCACTGGATCCGTTGCCAGAAACTTGATTATCATTAACACACGCGCATATATACACGCACGCACGCACGTACGTTCCATCTTGTCTTTATTATATATGTTTTTTTTTGTATTTCAAAATAAAACATCGATACTATCTCTCTCTCTCTCTCTCTCTTTCTTTCTGGTGTTGCTTTATAGAGATTGATACTCGGATAATTATTCTATAGAGTTTGTCTTTTCAATGTCCACGATCGAACGACATCGAGTGAAATGATAATGATGACAGTAAAGGCGATGATCAATTTTCTTTTTTATCAAATCTGGCATTTTGCCGCTAGTGGCAGCTTCTATTATCAGTTTCATTCTTGATTGTCACGCGATGTGTTTTGTTTTGATTTTCCCAATACAAGAAGAAGAAGAAAAAATTTGCATTATTCTCTCATGTTTTTTAATATCAAATATCCATTGCTAATCTCTGCTTGTGTCTATACTACCTGCCGAGTGCATATTCGTTGTTTGATTCTGTGTTATTGTTGTTTTTATCTTTTCACTTGATTGACTTTCACTTTACATGTTTGTACATGTACATGATCTTGTTCGTCTTATCTTATTCAAGTTAAATTATTACGAGCATGAATGAACATTCGAAACGGTCTTGTTCGTTTGTATTGATATCGAATCGACGTTGAAGCTTAGCAAAATTGTTTTCGGGGCGTGACTCAACTAGACAGTAGATATCGAATTAGCATACGAATGGGAAATTTGCACGTTGAATTTGGAGTGTACCTGTTATGATGAGTTGCAATATATATATATATATTGAACAGGATGTTGACTTGAATAAATAGATCACTCTTATTCACTTACTCTTCATGTCTTATCGTGAAACGAAAGATGATGATGAACACAATCATGTTTACTTTAGAAAACAAGACTAAAAATATCGAAGTATAAGTGTTACAAAAAAATTATCGAACTACGCCCTCGAAATCAATTTCGATTTTCAATGATAAATTAGTCGAACAGACAGAGCAGACAGTGAATTCGAGTTCATAATATATTCTTGATTATCAAAACGAGAAAATGCAATTGAATTTTGCTTCGTGATCAACCTGCTTATGATTAGAAGCCGAAACTAAAAGTGATCTGAAGTGTTCTTCGTTCATATCCACTTATTAACCATTTAAGGCGTGATGCTGCACGCTCATGTTCATTTGCATAATTCAATCAAATTCACATTTTTTGCATATAGATTCAACAATATGAATTTTGCTGTTTTGTTCTTTCTTTTTCATTTCGATTTACTCGATTTTTTCTTCTTCTTCTTCTCTGTTAACCAATAGAAATTAGCTGTGTGCTAATTTTCTCGCACAATGAACCAATCTGATCTTATTAAGACACACAAAAAACAGAGAGCGTGACTTATCTTTTACTACTAATATACATGCGATCTCTATCTAGTAATTAGGAAGACAAAGATGGATGATGACTTCCTGCTTATGTCCTGGATCACAAATCAGAAGGGAAACAAGGAGGAGCAACTGACTTTTGTTGCAATTATGAGAAAAGAAAAGAAAAGTTTAAGTCGGCATGCACAAATGATAACGTAAATGAAGGATAGTAAAAAAAACGAAGAGAATGTCTCGTTCTCTCTCTCACCGTTATATGAATTCAATGTGTAGCTAGCTTGTGTTTGCTTTTCTTTTTCGTTTCGAATTTGAAAGTAGAGTAATCGGCGGCGGTACTTGAAATCATTCAAACGATCAATCAAATCGTTGCATATTAGAGATAGCGTGTACGATAAAACAAGTGAAAGTGCTGTTGTTTGCTAATATATTAAAAAGCAATGGACTCGAATAGGGAGAGTGCGAAAGATGAAGTTAACAAAAAAAAAAGAAGAAGAAGAATAGAACTTTGTTATATTTTATATTCTTCATCTATTTTCATCGAATGTCCCTTGAGTTCTTCACCTCAAATAATGATGTGTTAAAGTAACAAAAATGATATGCATTTTCACATACATCGAGAGAGATAATTATTTTGATAAAAAAGCGAACGAACGAATGAAGAGAAATTGACTCGCTCCATTAAATCTAACAACACAATTAGCAATCGATTGTATTGAGAACGCTTTTTATTTTATTGTCGAGTTGGATATGTTTGTTGCTCGTCTAAATGCGTGTGATAATCACAAACACGTCATTGATTGGAATATAAAACAAAAAACTTGACCAGAGGGTGGTTCAACACGAATTTTAAACTGTGATTTTAATCTCGACAATATTTACAATATGTTCAGAGATTATTTTCATTTTGTTGTTGTTGTTGTTAATAAACGAGAAAAACAACACAGAGTGCATTTAACTAAGTTTGCTTTCTTATTTTGTTCGCAGACAGTTCGTGCTTTGGTTTTATTTAATCGGCACAATAATCTTTGATATTTTCATTGTATTTTGTTTTCTTCTTCTTCTTCTATTTTATTTCTTGTTCACACGCAATCATCGAAGTAGTTATTTCTCAATCGCGCGTTTGTTAATCTACTTTCGATCAATATAAGTCTGCTCGGGTATTGACTTTCTCTCGTGATGATCGTCACTTGATTAATTGATAAGGATTAAGAGTTTTTCTTCTTCTTTGTGTATATATGTATCATTCTTATTAGATCCGTATGTTCCTCATTTAACTATATCTCCGCCTCTTCGTTTTTCTTTTCGATTCGATATGTTTATTCGTAACAAACTCTCGGTATATGCTTTATTGATCAGACTAAATAGGCATAACAAATAAAATCTACGAATCGAGTGAGAAATCATGTCGTCTATATCAACTTAACATTTTGACCTAATCGGCTTTGAGCACACACACACACAACATTGCACCGACGGTAGTAGCAAATTAGCGCTCGATGTTCTTCTTCTTGTCTTTTCTTCTCGTTCGTCTCGTTTTCTTTTGCTTGCTTACTACTGCTTCAGTACGACCGTCGTCGCGCATACGCGCGCTCAGGGATTGGCAGAAAAAATTACCATAAATATATATGACGGCGTCGTGATTAGCTAGCGAACGAACGAAGAAAAAAAACTGAAAGGACGGAAAGAAAGAGAAAGAGAGAGAGAGAGAAACAGTAGTTTAATTATATGCGTGAGAGGTCTCCGGTCTGTTCCGAGTGTCATAATGGTGTAGAGAGTGTCGCTCGCTTGTTCGTTCGCTCGCACATCATGTGTTACGAGCAGTATCAATCAAAAGAAAGCAACGAAAAGAAAAAAGAAACGAGAGAGAGAGAAAGAGAAATGAGAGAATGAGAGACGAAGAGAGAAAAGAAGAAGAAAAAAAGCAAATCAACGAATGGAAATGCGAGAAAAGAGAAAGAGAGAGTGTGAACATACGAGTTAGCAACTCGCCGACGCCGCCCGAGTAATTATTGGGTGGTAGCAAAGCACAAAAAAGCGCGACACTACAACATATACACATATAACTACACGAAGAATGTCTGCAGTGACAATGCCAAAATCGAACTTTTCTGTTTCATCCTTACTCAATTCATCCACAACAACAAACACAAATACAAATAATAATTCAGCTATTGCTGCTAATGTCACAGCGAATTATTTTAATTTCTTAAATAAATTTCGACCCATCGGTTTCCCATCGCCTCTATCAACCTCAAGAGGTCTTCTAGCACCGCCACCGCCAATACCGCCGCCACCATCATCACTATCAACTTCATCCTCATCAACATCATCATCGCAAAATCCACAGGAATCAATACATCGTACGCAAGACGATGGCGTACATGATGATCCTAAAGTCGAACTCGAAAGCAAAGATCTATGGGATCAATTTCATCAACATGGAACCGAGATGGTACGTTCTAGACTTTCATGCAGAAAAGAAAACTTTTCGATGTTTCTCTTTCGCCGTCTCTCTTCTCTTCTTTCTTTGCGAATAGAAAAAAAAAGTAAATCTAATGTTTTTTTTTCTTCTTTTTAGGTAATCACAAAAAGTGGAAGGTATGTAGAATTTATCAGATTTCTTTACTTTGAGGCGTGTCACTTGAGAAAAAGGTGAAGCGCATAAAAGACTCCACTCATAAATGACGCTTTTTCTTTTTTTTTTTGAGTACGTATGCATCGAAATAAAAGAAGACATTGAAAATATGAAACTTATGCATGTTGTATCGATGATGAAAAGAAAAGTAACAAAAGAAAAACTTTCTTTTTCTCTTCTTTTTCTCGCTCACTTTCCTCATCATCTCACTTTACAATTAGAAAGATTAGTCAAACGAATATAAGAAACAAAAAAAAAATTGACACACGAACACGAATCGATTTGAAATTTAATCAAAAAGAAAGACGTTTTTCGTTTTATTGATTTTCTTATTATCATCGTCACATAAAAACATCCGTTTGTCTTCTTTTAATCAACACTCCTCCGCCCCTTGTCTATTCTCTTTTCGTGTATCGAGATTTGAAAAGAAGAGAGAAACTTCTAGCTTGATAATCCCCGATAAACACTCCATATCGTTCTTTTTTTTTCTCACAAAAACGCGCTCATTTACTGATATGTATAAAGATGTTTGCATCTCGTCCGTGGAGGCTTTGATTCTATAATTATCTATCGCCCAAATGTCAATCCTTTTCGCTTTTTCTTATTTAAAAGGATTATACTAGTAAGAATAAAGAGAAAACGAAACAATAACTGACGATAAATTAATGAAATCTACAACGCGAAAGCGAAGGAGAGAAAATAAACAACTGTGTGACTTTTCAGCTAATGGGGACGATCACATCCTTTCGTTTTGTTTATCGATCTAAATGCCAGTCAGAAAACCAGATACTAACAAATTGTTAAATGACACATTAGAACATGTATACGTGCGTATGTGGATGTGGATGTCTCCTAAGAAGGGCGGGTACAAAATCGAGCTTCATCAATAGATTGATGTCTATATAGATATGAGTTAATGGTCTTACTTATTGTTTTTTTTTATAGACGTATGTTTCCACCTTATAAAGTTAAAGCAACAGGTCTTGATAAACGAGCGAAATATATTTTATTAATGGACATTGTTGCTGCCGATGATTGTCGATATAAATTTCACAATTCTCGTTGGATGATTGCTGGCAAAGTAGAGAAATCTTTTAATGAACCAAAACATTCGCTTTGATTTGTTTTTTTTGTTCAAAGGCTGACCCAGAAATGCCTAAACGAATGTATATTCATCCTGATTCACCGGCGACAGGCGAACAATGGATGTCGAAAATAGTCTCTTTTCATAAACTTAAATTAACCAATAATATTTCGGATAAACATGGATTTGTAAGTTGAAATGAAAATGACTAGTAAAAAATTTAAACTTGTATTTCGCGTTTTGTAGACAATATTGAATTCGATGCATAAATATCAACCACGATTTCACATCGCTCGAACGGATTCAATTGTTGATTTAGGCTGGTGTCCATTTCGAACGTATATATTCAAAGAAACGGAATTCATTGCTGTAACTGCCTATCAAAATGAAAAAGTAAGAATTCAAAATCTTAAAAGCATCGATCATTTACTGTTTTTTTTTGTTAAGATAACTCAATTAAAAATCGATCATAATCCATTTGCCAAAGGTTTTCGAGACAATGGTCAAGGCAAACGAGAGAAGAAACGCATCATGCTCAATGATCATCATCATCATCATTCAATTCATCATTCACATCATGACGATTCGGAGGATAGTGATGTTTGCATTGATGAATCGACGAATGCCATCAATCCACAAACACCAAATAATTCCAATCTTTTAGTTAAATCTGATGAAACACCTCTACAGAATTTATTATTCACGGCAGCAGCGGCAGCAGCTGCTGCACAAGGATATCATCCACTTCGACATCATCCGTATGCTCATCCGCATCAGAATTATTTTCAATATCGACAATTTCTATTCGAACAACAGCAACAAGCAGCAGCCACCGCATTTCGTCTAGCCAATCATAAACGAGAACGTGAAGATGATGGCGATGGTGATGAGGCCGATGAAAGCGAATCAAATAAACGTGTCAAACGTGAAAGATCGAACAGTGCAGGCGCAACAAGTACGAGTAGTAGTTCCGATGAAATTGCATCGACAAATAAATCATCCAAAGGTGGCCAATCAACAATAACACCGACGACCACTCTATCCAATGACGAATCTCTCAAATCAGATCCATTAACAATGTTAAATCCTCAACAACTCTATTGGTTTTTACAACAGCAACAACAACAACAACAACAGCAGCAGAGTCCGAATAATAATAATAATACATTTCCAACTCTTCCAACAAATACAACAATGAATGATTGGTATGAATCATTACTTTTGCAACGACGATCAACAATTCCACTACCGCAAATGATTCAACATCCATTTTCGAAACTATTCGCTCGTACATTACCACCATTATTACCAATTCCACGCCTCACTACTTCACCACCATCAACAAGTCCGAAATAGATAGATATCATCATCAACAACAATAACAAAAATCAATCGTCATTATTATTACAATTACCATTATTATTATTATTATGATTATCAGTGTTGTTTTTTTTTCTTTTCTTTTCTTCGGTTTTCTTTTTCTCTCTCTCGCATTCTTTGTCTCTTTTCGAACAAAAAATAATATCATTTTCTTGTTGAACAACGTTCTTTATTTAAAAAACAAAACAGCAACAGTTTGTATGTGTATATTTTTTCCTTTCGTTCTCTATCTCTCTCGGTCTCTCTTTGGATTTTCTCATTCTTCTTCTTCTTCTTTTTTTCTCAACGAATAAAACTGAATTGTATCATACACACAGCTTGATTCGTCGCCTGACTAGTATTATTCTATAGATGATTGCTGGATTATGTTGCCTCTATATACATCAAATGAGTTTGAACCTTGTCACAGCTTCTTGTTCTTCTTTCGACCGAGAAAAAAAAACGATTAGTGACACGCAATCACCTCGCTATTTGAAACAGAAGAAAATTTCCTTCTCTATCGATCGATCTCTCTCTCTCTCTCTTCTCAATTGCGAACTCGATTTTAGTTAGTCTCCTGTCACTAACTGACAAGTTAATCACGGACACTGTTTGATGACAAAACACGCTATGGTACACGACGGGTGGTAAAGCAAGAAACGATGAGATTTTCTAACAGAAAAAGCAAACACAAAATCAATCAACATCGAATATGACAAAACCAAGCGTCTGTTAGACAACGGCGTCGAACGAGAGAGATATTTTGACAATTGAAATTTCTTCTCATCATTATCGTTCGTCTTAATAAACAAGAATACAAACGTTTGCAACTGTTCGATAGACTTGAGCTTAACTCAACAAATGACACTCGTTTATCATTCATACTAATTTATTTGACTATCGTCGCGTTAAAAGGTCAAAAAACGAAGAAGAAATAGGAAAAAAATGCTAATTGAAAGGCAATTGATAGACAATTATCATCCGATTAACTCTTCGTACTTCGTCAAACGAAGAGCAACAAGCAAGAACACTTGATTAATAAGCCAGATAACGATCAATACTTCTCTCCTTCATTTAACTAAACATCATTACTGACAATACAGAACAGCAATTGACGCCAATCATCCGAGATTTTTTGTTTCTCTGTCGAAATAGTAAATCACAGCACAGATGCCTGTTGACACGTTAAACACATGGACAAATGAATAATAAAAGAAAACAACTAGCCATACACTACATGCATACATATTCAATTAGTAGACATTTGACAGTCAGTTACACCAACTGACTGATTTTCATTATCGTATTGACATTCAATGGAAAATTGCTATTTCTTCATTATATATAAATAGTAATAGAGAACAAGAATCGTAATCGTGTTCAACAAGCTACTCTCCAATATAATTAAATCTAAATTTAAAAAAAAGTAGCAGACGACCTAACAAGTCATTGTAAACTCTCTATTCAAGAAGTTTATCAATTCCTAAGAAACAAGTCTCGAGGCCTATCTTAACATTCTATCAAAATTCCGTAGTTTACTTTTTTTTTGTTAAAAAAATATTCATTCATCTATAGATGACAGTAGTTACTGCATAACGATTGAAAAATTCGCTCTAGTTGATCTTAACATTTTCATATTTAATCCAAAATAAAAAAAAAACAATTTATTACTAAACATATTCATAAGCAATTAACTATAATCAAGAAATAAATACTTCCATGTATATCGATAGTTTTCATGTGTGATCGCTATTGGTAGGATTTCATCCAGTCTAAACGGATTATATTGAAATACAATTCAAGTACATATTTCGTAATAAAAAAGAATGTTGTTTCAAGCGAGAACTACTCATAATTCATTTGTTATAGATCATCGAAATAAATCTGATGGCAACAGGTACTACTGTTCAACCGAAAGAACTTTGTCGGTAAATAAATTTGAAATAAAGCGAAACATTCGTTGATTTGAGCGTTGAAAATTCTAGTTATTTTCTTTCAAATGTTTGCCGATATGGTGATAATTGTATGTATTCACATGATCGATCGACCGGTCAAGTAAATAATATTTGTCGATATTATCTACAAGGAAAATGTAGTTATGGAGAGCGATGCAGGTAATAAATAATATTGTTTAAGTTAAAATGTGATTGTATAAATTATTTTCAAGATACGATCATATTCGATCTAAGCCACAAATCTCGACATCGTCTCAACCAAGAACTGTGCTGTCTAATTCAGTTCCATCGCAAACACCTGTTTCAACCATCAGATCTCAACCTATCGACGGACAACGTAATGATAAATTTATTCAAATGAACAAATTCGATTGTTTTTTATGTGTTGAATTGTTTAGCACCGATGAGTTACGCTAGTGTTTGTCGTGGTACCGATGAAACCGAAGAATCATCGAATGAAATCGAACCATATTCTCTTGCACATTCGTTTCAAGCTCTATGTCCATATGCTGAAAAAGATGGCGTTTGCGAAGCATTACAAACTGGACGATATTGTCCGTATGTTCATGGCGATATTTGTGATCTCTGTCAAATGCCATCGTTACATCCAACAGATGAATGTCAACGTGAACAACATCGATTAGTAAAATTGAGAGAGAAAAAAATGATCTCAATTGTTTATTTTGATATAACAGGAGTGTATGCAAAGACATGAAGCTGAATGTGAAGAAGCTTTTGCTATTCAACGTAGTCAGGATAAGACGTGTGGTGTCTGTCTGGAAACAGTGTGGGCACGAGAGGGTGATAAACGTTTTGGAATATTGGAAAATTGCGATCATATCTTTTGCCTTGAATGTATAAGAAAATGGCGAGCTTCGTCAAGCTATGAGAATAAAATCATCAAAGCTTGGTAAAGAAAACGAATTTGTTTTGTTATTTGACAATATGTTTGCTTTTGTTTAGTCCTGAATGTCGAGTGAAATCAGATTTTGTAACACCGACTCAATATTGGCCCGAAAATGAACAAGCAAAACAAGAATTAATCAAAGCTTATAAAGAAAATCTTCAGTAATTAATCGATAAATATGAAAGATCAATTTGTTCGCTCTTCTTCTGTATTTTAGACAGATTCATTGTAAATTTTTCAGACGTGGTGATGGCTCATGTCCGTTTGGTTCGAAATGTTTTTATCTGCATGTTGATAAATACGGTCGACCCGTGCAATTAAATCCGCCACATCGACGAACGCGTATCAATGCTCAAGGAGAACTAGAGAATTTTACTGAAATCCTCATGGCATCAGTGTTTGCAAACGAAGGTTTCGGTCGATTTTTCGATGAGTATGATAAATAATCGAGTTTTTTCATCGAAAATTCTTCGATTTTTCTTTCAGATACGATTTTATTTTCGATGACGAAGATTCAAATACAGACGAAACCGATGAACACAATCTATCCGACGTCGAAGAGTCGCTTTTTCAATGGCATTAGAACTCATCATGTACAAATCAATCAAACAAACATCTCTAGAAGAATATTCTTAGCAAAGACAAACGCACACTTATCCTATTAGAAGAATGGAATTCAACAAATTATTTATATAATATAAATATGTCTGTGCGTGATATTTGATCATAGTAGACAACATCAGATCTTTTTTCGTTTATACATATTAAATAAGAATCTACGAACTTGATTTCATATTGTTTGTTTTTCTTTTCTTCATATTATAAATAAAATAAAACACGAAATCGAAACAAGTTTCGCATATTTTATAGAAATTCTATTGAATGTCTCATTATTACCGTGAAAATATCGAGAGTAATCGTGATCCACGGTGCCGTGATCGTTCACGTTCAGATATTCGTCGAACGACTCACGATGAAACAACATTCACATCAGATAATCAACAGCAAACATCATCATCATCTGCAAATTCAAATGCAGATTTTTTCAAAACTCTCGGTTTGAATACTCAACTAATTCAAGCATTAATCAACGTCAATCCACAACCGATTCATGCTCAAGAATTTGCTTCATTTTTGAGTCAAAACTATGAACTCAATCATCCACCGATCATCAATCGCGGTAATTCAGAGTGAAAAAAAACGCACAATATCTGATTTTCTAATCAACAGATCCTCGACGTCGACCAGTCTCGACTGTTGTTCCATCGAATTCGAATTCTATATCGACAATCGATGAATCTTACAAACGATTTATCAGTTCGATCAATCTTAGTTTATTAAACGATGAAACACGTCAACGTTTGCAACGTATTGCTTTGCTCGATGATGAATTAGATAAATTACATCGAATGAATATCGAATTAACGAAAACAATTGAACGACGTTCGAGACAACGAACATCAACGAAAGACAAAGATCCACTTTTAAAAGAAAACGAACATCTTCAACAGGAATTAATCAACTATCTACGAACGTTAAAATCAACTATTATGAATAATTATTCATTATATATGCTTTCATTTCGAGATAATAAATATTCTTCATGATTTTCTCGTTTGAATAAGACATGTATTTATTGCGTGAAACAGAAATCAGTATATTACATCAGTGGGGTTCAACTTCGATATCACTATCGATCATTTGTAATTCTTCTTCACTTTGCTCCTCATTGCCATTATCTTGTTCACAATTGGAATTTTCTCTTTCTTCATAATCTTCAGCATTATCTTGTTCATGATTTGAATTTTCTCTTTCTTCTTCATAATCATCATCATTATCTTCGATTTCATTCTTCGATAATTCATATGTTGCTTGTTCAACACTTTCATCATCATTCAAAATTCCATTGACACATGCTTGAGCTTCTCTCAAACGTTGCTCTTCTTCTTCTGTACGAAGCAAATCGGTATAATAACCACTTCCACCAATCGCAGCAAAACCAGGAATTTCTTCCTTTTCAAAACAAAAGACAAACACAAATTATTCATCAGTAAATCAAAATTTTGAAATCAATTACAGGTGGTAAATAACCCCAACCTTCGCCCGTTCCCCAACGTGTATTACCGAAATCATAGCCTGCTTTTGTCAATGGATTCTCTTTCGAATTCATTGTATGACCTTGCAAACGGCTCGCAAAAAGGCCAGCTGCTATTGGCAATCCGACTGAATCACATTTCAAAACAATTCCATCTGCATTACCACCGATTTCCGCTAAACATTTTACATCAATCATCGAAAGTCTTTTGTTTCTATTAGAAATTCAAGCAACGTACGTGAATTGATTTCTGAAACAGATTGAACGTTTTCATCGAGAGTTGATGAAGATAGATTATGCATTCGTTGCATAGGTAAACTATGCGATGGTAACTAAACAAAATTCATTTCGAATTCAAATAGAAAAATAAATCAAACGATGTTTACTGTTTGAACTATTGCTTTCATCCATGAACTGAAAACGAAATAAGTAACTGAAATTTGTTTTTTGAAAAGAAATTTACTTTAAATTGTGAACATCTTCGCAAAGCAACCAGATAATGTTTCGTTCACGATCTTTGATCGATTGCGGAAATGCAATAAGCGCAACTTGATCGTATTCATTTTCAAGTTGAGGGAAATCGGGAAGGAATCTAAATGATATTTTCAAGGTGTTGTGATCTATCGATTGTCGTTTTTCAATCAAACCTTGTATATGGACCCACGCAAATATATTGTTCGACATCCTATATAAATCAAGCAAAAAAAGTCAAAAAACAAATCTCATCTCGATATTTTACTTTAAGCAAAACCATTCCATCGGGTTTTTTATGTTTAACATCAGCATACCATGTTAATAAACTTGATTCATAAAGAATAAATTTATATTCTTTCCATTTTTTACTCAATAAACCTCCTAGAGATACCAAAACAAAACACGCACACAGTCAACTATGACATCTAATTAACGTTTTTAAATCAACTTACGATGATAGAATTTCATCATACCACGTTTAACTTCCGTCATGTTTTCAAATCAATATAAAATAGGATTATGAGAAGAAAAAAAGGTCTATTCTTCTTCTTTTTCTGCTGTTGTTGTGGTCAAGCCAATAAGATCGAACGGGAGAGAATAATAAATGGACGTACGATCATCACCGATGGGGTCGCTATTGATCAATCTTTTCAAAGTGTCAATTGAATATTCTTTTTCATTGGAAAAACTAATTAAAATCTCTTTATATAACACGCGATCAAATTAGAAATATACTCAATGACGGAAAAGAACAAACAAGAAATGTTTTCTCAATCGATGCCAACAATTCAAATAATCGATGAAGTAAAATTCAAAATCGATTCGTATGTAACTTTTTTTTTTCTTTAGCCAAATTTGTTATCTCGTGAACAACCAATTCAACCACGAACAATATCATCGGTGCCGCCTGATAGTCTAATGTATCCATTATTCGATGCTATTCAACGAAAATCGTGGACAAAAGCAAGGAAACTCTGTCATCAATTGGTTCTACTCGATCCGAATAAATTAAGTTACGTTGAATTATACATTCGACTCGAACAAATAACTAATCTCATCGATGAACGACTTCA
>ERZ778024.1146-NODE-1146-length-34353-cov-55.984431_pt1 | contig 34353 bp, 42 predicted proteins | sample MGYA00375754_ERZ778024 | MGnify/ENA primary metagenome ERZ778024 (study PRJEB29350, sample SAMN05389827) | bioreactor metagenome | isolation source: Thiocyanate bioreactor | place: South Africa: University of Cape Town | collected 2014-02-18 ...
ATTTAATTGGAAGATTTAATTCGATGTTGATTTACAAATAAAGAATTTGATCTGAAACCAAAAATGAACTTTTTTGATGAAAAACGAAAGAAACGAATGTAAACTTTGATTGATTTGTTTTGTTCGTTGCTGAAGTTGGATAAATAGAAGGACGATGAGAATATCGACTAACTGCTGAATAGATTTGATTTCGTTGGAATTTTTCTTGGAAAAGTTTCGCCTAGAAATTCGAATGAAGAAAAGTTTTGTAATTCGAAAAAAAAGAAAAACTTGTTGAGCTAATTGTTGATTTTGAATTTGATTTTTTTCAATAATTTGTCGAGTTTTTTCTAAAACATTTTCTTTTTCATCGAACGATTTCGATTGTTCAACATGAAATTCTTGTTCAACAATCGAATTTTCATTTTCACCAAAACTCAATTGACTTCGACCTTGACAATTCAAAATCATTTCATTTTCTTTTCGTTTTCAAATTCGATTTGTCAACCTGAATATTGTCTTTGATGTTGTTTTGTTGAAAGTTTTGTTAATTCTTCGACAAATTCTTCGTTTGTTCCTGCAAAAGAAAAGTTTGATTTGATCAGATTTGAAACGAGAAGAAAAACCTTGGTGAAACGATGAATTCGATTGTTGTTGAAAATTCGATTTCGATGAAGATAAACGAGTTAACATTTCTAAATCAAATCAAATTTAGTTGAAATTACAAATTGAATTTAAACAAAGAAACGTTTTCGAATCAAATGAAATGTTGAAATTGATCTCGACGATTTGTTGTTGACGTGATTTTTTATTTGATATTCTTGTTTCGGCGCACTTGAAACTCTCAACAAACGTTTCTTCTGTTCGTTTTCATTATTGAAAGATAAATCTAATTGTTTAGTTTGTTGCTGTTGTTGTTGAATAATTGATTTGTGAATGATGATCTGCATTCATAAAATGACAATTTGAAAGGAAAAGAGAAAAGACGAACTTGATGTGGATAAATGATATTCGAATAGATTTGATGATTGAGTCGTTTTTGATAAAGTTCAAATCGTTGAAGAGCATTGGAAAGTTCAGGAGGAAGTTGATTTCGATTGGAAGAATGAAATGAATTTGATAAATATTTCGAACGAGAAAGAAACGTTCGTTTTAGAGTTGGTTTTGTCGAATTTGTTGATTTCGATGAATTAGAAAACAGAAATTGATGAAGTTTTTCATTCGAATGAACTTTTTTCTCGTGAAAATAATTCGAAAAATATTCGAAAGTTTCTTCGTTGGGAAAGATTCGAACAAAACCGCCACTCGAACGATTTTCATCGTGAAATCGTTTCAACCATCGACAAGGATCAGTTGCTGTTGTTGTTTCTCTTAAATAGATTCGTTTCGTTGATTTCTCATTAAGATATTCATACGAATTGACACAAGGCAACAGAATCAAATTGAATAAATCACAAATCATATGACTTTTCAATTTGTAATCGATCGGAGCATCACAACTCAACGACGGAGACAAATTCACTTCGAGTAACCAAGGTTTCAATTGATCATCAATTAAAATATCGAAACCGTACACTTCTAAATCAACAAATTGACAATTCATTTCTTCACTTTCAGCAAACTAACCGAAACAATTCGATTTATTCGAGAGAAGAATTTGACAAGCATTGGAAATTTGATATTGAACAGAGAGAAATGTTTTGATAATTAAATCTTCAATTGACATCATCAAACTAAATGTATCTTTGCCTTCCGATTTCAATAAACGTAACATTGCTGAAAGAGTCCATTTATTTCCGAAATCTTCAACATCAGGATCGTCACATCTAAATTCTTTCAATATTTTATTTCGATGTTCTTTCGAATCTTTGATTTTCTACCGAATATATTGATGATTCTTCTTATTGACACTGTAGTTCGTTAAATGAATATAATTATTCGACAGATTACAAATCGTTCGATCGTATTTTATCGTTGCAAATCTTTTTTTTGTTGTTTTGTCAATTGGAATCAAATTAAGAGAAGAAGAAGAAGAAAAAGATTTACCTTGTTAAACCTTCTCGATAAAGATAAATGACCAATGGATCATAAGAAGTCACAGCAACATACAATCGAACATCGAATTTATATCCATCGATCAACAGAGGATTACTTATATATCGACTCACTATTAAATTATCTTCTCGTGTTGTTATTTCATCGGGCTAAAGCAAATCTTTGTTTCGTTTCTTTTTTTTTGAAAAGAAGAGAGAAAATACGTTTTTAATAATGAAAATGCCTCTGCCTTGAGATGATGCCGTTGGTTTCACAATCCAAAGACCTTTTTCTCTTTCGAATGTATCTAAAAATAAGTTTATCTTTTTGTTTGTTTTTTTCATTTTCAAACAAAAATCGAACTTTTAAATAATTGAAATTGATTTGGTAAAAGAAAACTCGTCGGAAGAAAATCATAGTTTTTGAAGCCTTTTTCTTGTTGCATTTTTTCAATATTTTTAAATAATCGATCTTTTCTCGTCAATTCCGAAGATCTAATTTGCAAAGACAAAAACAATTCGTTGAATAAATGAATCAAAGTGAAATGTCAACCGTGGGAAATGATTGACTCGTTGAAATGAATGTAAACTTTTGTAAATCAAAGGTTTAATTGATGATGAAGTCCAAAGAAGATTAAAATGAGGTGAAGACGGATGAACTTTCTCGAAACCATGTCCATCTAAAACCTTTTCGATTAATTTCGTTGATGTTTTCACAAATTTATAATTGAAATGATATTTTTGAGCTAATTTCTTTTCTTCGTGACATTTCCGATAGATAACCGTTGGATTAAATTCAAAGATTGTTTTCTCTTTTACATCAGACAAACTTTCACTTCAAAACAAACGTAGAGATTCAAAATCAATTTTTTTATTCAAAACAAAACAAACTTTGATTGAGAATCAATTAAAGTGAAATTTTGTTCATCATCTTCGTCTTCATCACACAAAAACGAATCAAAACTTGTCGAATTCATTGCTTTTTTTGTTGCTTCACTAAATTTAATCAAACAAAACAACAACCATTTGAAAATTTCTTTTTTTAAACATTGTTATTCTTTGTCCTCTTTTTGTTCTTATTGACAAAATGTGTTTAACAAAAATCACAAATCGATTTTTAAACATTCAAATTGCGTCTCGTATCGATTCAATAATTGATCAAAGGTGACATCTTTTGTTTTTTTTCTTCATTTCTCAATATTCTCCACATTTAACCTCAACTAATTATCGAAAAAATAATCAATTCACTCTCAAATTACTCAAAGACAAAAACAATGGCAAATGATGATATTCGTTTAGGTGATATTATCACTGAAAATGATCAAGGTGATGTTGTTCTCATTGGATTTCCGTATGATGAAGGTGTGAGAAGAAATAATGGAAGAATTGGAGCGAAACAAGGACCACAAGCATTTAGAAAGCTATTACAACGAACAGGAACTGTTGTTAATGCTGAATTCGATTGTTTAGATTTGAGAAAATATTTGAAAATATCCGATGGAGGAAATATCGATGAAAATCTTTCGTTAGAAGAAGCTCATCAACAACTTCAACGGAAAATCCAACAATTATTAACAAATCAACAAATTCCATTTATTATTGGCGGTGGAAATGATCAATCGTATCCAAATGCTTCTGCTCTTCTTCAAACTTCAACTAAATCTCTTTTAATTATCAATATCGATGCACATCTCGATGTTCGACCTTTGAAAGACGATGGTAAAGCTCATTCGGGTTCACCTTTTCGACAACTATTAGAAGATCAACGATTCCATCAAAATCCTCTTAGTAACTGCTTTTCTTTTTCTTGTTTTCTTTTTCATGCTAAACAAATTGTTTATAGATCGTTTTATTGAATTTGGCAGTCAAGGAAGTCAATGTTCAATTGAACACGTGCGTTACTTACAAAGTAAACAACCACAAACGCAAATCTTTTGGTTTAAATCAATTTGCAATAATCCACTGGAAACATTTCTTTCATTAATTCAATCGGCAGAAACAAATGGAAGTGATATATTCGTATCATTTGATATTGATTCAATTCAATCATCAACATGTCCAGGTGTTAGTGCACCGGCAACTGTTGGTTTTACTGCTCAACAAGCGTTAGATTTTGCTTTTCATTCGGGAAAATCTTTCAATGTCAAATTAATGGATTTAAGTGAATATAATCCCGTCGTTGAAGAATATCGAACTGGAAAATTAGTTACACAAATATTCTATCATTTTTTACTTGGTCGTGCAACAGCTATTCGTGATTTAGAAAAATAACTGTAACACCCTCACCTTCACCCTCAACTTGGTACATCAGAATCGATCTCATCATTTTATTTCTTTTTCCTTTTCTTATATTGGTATTTTTATTATGATAGAAAATAAAGTTGAATTAATAAACTGAAGAAACGAATTTTTTGTCTTTGAACATTGATTTTGATCAGCAGGAAATGAATGAAATGTAGGCATAGATGTCAGTAGAATACATATTCAATTAGAATTTGAAAATTACAAATAAATAATTAATTGATCATCGAAAAAGAATTGATTTAGATAAATATCTTTTTAAAATCTGTTTCGAATAGTAAAACATTAGTTGAATGATGAACCAATAGAAATCCAATAGGGCGAAAGAGAGAGAGAGAGAGAGTAAAGCAGCTGTTTTATTTATTGTTCTCGTATGAAAAGTATTGAATTATGATCATTCCTCTTTTAGTTCGATCTACAGGTTTAAAATTAAATTTGCTTTGTCAACGAATGGCTTCAAGTTCCTCATCGAAATATTTGATTTCGAATTCGAATTACAAACCATTTCTAAGTGAATTAGGTTTACAAGAAGAAAATCTCGGTGTTTTCGATGGACAATGGTTCGGCAATGGAGAAGTTCGTTTTATTTTGATTTTTTTGAATTGAAATTTGAATATAAATTTGTGCAAATAGGTGATTGATTCGATTGATCCATCAACAAACGAACCAATTGCTCGAGTTCGTCAAGGTTCGACTGAAGATTATCAACGAGTGATTCAATCGTCTCAAAAAGCTTTTCAACTTTGGTCAACAATTCCTGCGCCGAAACGAGGAGATATCGTTCGACAAATTGGCGATGAATTACGATTGAATCGACAATCACTTGGCAAATTAGTTTAGTTTCTTTTTTTTGCTTTTTTGTTGAAATAACGAAAGTTGATTGAAAATAGATTTCATTGGAAATGGGTAAAATTCTTCCTGAAGGCGTTGGTGAAGTTCAAGAATTCATCGATGTTTGTGATTATGCTGTTGGTCTTTCTCGAATGTTCGAAGGTAAAGTTTTGCCATCTGAACGTCCTCAACATGTTTTACTCGAACAATGGAATCCACTCGGCATTATTGGCGTCATTTCGGCGTTTAATTTCCCTTGTGCTGTCTACGGATGGAATCAAGCCATTGCTCTTGCTTGTGGAAATGTTACTCTTTGGTACGTTTTTTTTTCTTCTCTTTTTCTCTTTGAATAATTTCTGTTTGAATTGAAAAGGAAAGGAGCTCCAACAACTCCATTGACAAGTATTGCAACAACGAAGATTATCGAACGTGTTTTCACTCGAAATCAATTACCTGGAGGTTTATCTTCGATGATTTGTGGTGGAAGTGATATTGGCAAATTGATCAGTGAAGACAAACGAATTCCGTTGGTTTCATTTACTGGATCGACTCATGTTGGCAAACAAGTTGCGTTGACTGTTCAACAACGTTTTGGAAAATCAATTCTCGAATTAGGAGGAAATAATGCTATTCTCATTCTCGATGATGCTGATCTGGATTTAGCTATTCCAGCGGTTTTCTTTGCAGCTGTTGGAACTGCTGGACAACGTTGTACAACTGCACGACGACTTGTAATTTCTCTATTTTCTTTTTTTTTTTGATTTCGTTGAATTTATTGAATTTTGAAGATTGTTCAAGAGAAAGTTTACGATGAAGTTTTATCTCGTTTGAAAAAAGCTTATCAACAAATCGAATCTCGAATTGGTTTACCTTTCGAAGAGAATGTTCTCTATGGACCTTTACATAGCAAACAAGCTGTCAACGATTATCAACAAGCTCTTCAACAAATTCAACAAGTTGGAGGAAAGATTTTCTACGGAGGACAAATCTACAAACAACGAAAAGGAAATTATGTTCAACCGACTATTATCACCGATATTCAACATAATACTCCAATTGTTCAACAAGAAACTTTCGTTCCTATTCTTTATGTTCTCAAATGCAAAGTAAAACATTCATTTGTCAATTCGATTCGATTATGTTTTTTGTTTTGTTTAGTCATTTGAAGAAGCTGTTCAATGGAATAATGAAGTAAATCAAGGTTTATCGAGTTCGTTGTTTACAACGAATCCTGAATATATCTTTAAATGGATGGGACCTAATGGATCTGATTGTGGAATTGTGAATGTTAATATTCCAACGAGTGGTGCTGAAATTGGCGGTGCTTTCGGAGGAGAAAAACATACCGGTGGAGGAAGAGAATCGGGATCTGATTCGTGGAAACAATATATGAGACGATCGACATGTACGATCAATTATTCCAAACAACTTCCACTTGCTCAAGGAATTCAATTTAACTAAAAAAGAAAAAAAAAGAAAAGATCTTTATTTTTTGTCTCTCTTCTTTTGTGATGATTTGACTTAATTTTAACCATAACAGTTGATTTTGTCTCTGATTGCTTTTCAGATGTTAAAATAAAGCTTGAATGGAAAATCCCGAAGATATCGAAGAGATTTTATCGGTTCATTGGCCTCATATCTTTGCATCAGTAGATAGTTCAAGTCCAATCACATTAACTAAATTATCCATTCGAAATTGGTTAATTTCAAGTCCAACAGGTCAATCTTATATTCTCAAAAGTACATCGACTTCATCGTCAATAAATTCAATTGACTTTGAATTACAATATCTCATCGATTTAAATCAATTCTTTGCCAATGAATATCGAGTTCCCATTCCCATTGCAACAATTAATCAATTGAATCATGCCACCGGAAGATTCTGGTTGTACGAATACATCGATGGCAAAGTCTATGCTGATAATGATACAACACATCTATTTGATGAACGAGAATTAATTTCCTTAGCTAAATGTACTTCGAAATATCATCAATTTCTCATGACACATTCGCCTTCATTAGCAACCAATAAACGAAGTACAACCAGAGAACATCTTCTCGAAGAACTCAAACAAGCAGCTGTAATTCATTATTCACTTTTTTTTTCATTTCTAATTATTGATTTTTGTTCAATTCAGGAGTCAATTCCCCAATCAAATTCCAATTCAACAACAACAACAACAACAACAACAAACGATTCAACGAATGGAATCGATGTTGTGAGTCAATATTTCATCGGTTGTTATCCATTATTATGTCGTTTATTACGTGATTCGTTGTCTCGACAACAGAAAACGAATATAATTCGTAGTTATCCAATTCATCGAAATCTTCGTCCGAGTAAAGTTGTTTGGTCACGTGACAATCGTGTTGTTGCGTTGTTAGACTTTGAAAACGTGAATCATGATACTTTATGGAGAGATCTAGCTGTTTGTTTATCTACATTTTGTACGTCGTCGTCACCGTCGATTATTACTGATGTCGATCGAATGAGAATATTTATTGAAGAATATATGAAACAAATGTCCGGAGGAACGGCGAGAGTATCTTCACAAACTGAACAAGAAGTATTTCAATTAATTGTTGATGAAATTATTTTATGTGCTTGTGAAGATTTTACTTTTATTTATTGGCAATATATTCATCAAAGAGATAAATTTCAAGGACTTAAAGCCATGGAATTCTATTATAAAAGAGCACTTTGGCATGCTGAACATGCACTTAAAAAATAATTTTCTTTTTTTTTTGTTAAATAAACTACTTTTTTTATGAAAAAAAAACGATTCTCTAAATGTCATTTATTATTATTGGATTTAATTCATATCGATTATTTAGGAGTTTATCAACTGATAAATCAATCCTATTCCAATCGATATTATTAAAAATCATTGTTCGTTCAACTTGGATAGTCATAAGAATAGTAGAAGTCCTTGTTTTTAATATACAGAAATCATTACACAGTAGGATAAATGTGTGTATCTCGAAATCATACACATTCAATTTCATGTCTCAAGAAGAATCACTTTTGTATTAAAATAAACTTTTAAATCCTTGAATCATCACATCTTTATTCAAAAAATTAATCTTTTTTCGTGATTTTCATAAATGAACGCCAGAATAATATGACTATGTGAAAAACGATCATGATTAAGGATTTTAACTCCATCATAATCCCTTTTAATACCATCTTAAGTTCCGAATAAATGTTTGACCAACTTAGTTCTTGAGCGGATAAATCACCTTGAACTATTGTCGATTGATTTTCAACAATCAAATTATTCGGAATAATTTCATTCGTACCATGAGTTGGATCGATTTGTGGAATGTCATAAGCTTGTTCATCATTGTCATCATCAACAACTAATTCATCAAAAACCTAAACAACAAAGAGTCGGGTTGTAGGAAATCTTTAAAGGAAAAACAGACCCAGATCTATCGATACGACTGTCCGTATTTGGTCATAATTTTGCCGCTTATGGACCGTACTATTGAGTAAATGGTCAGTATTTGCTAAAAATATTTGACACAGTAATACGACATCGTATACGAGACCGTATATTCATGGTGCACGGCCGTATACATATCGTAATAGCATTACTGTAGCTCCGTATTTCTGTGTCAAATATTACGGGCGTATTCGACTCTGTTTTATACCGTAAATTAGTGGTTAACGACCGTATACGGACCGTATTGTTTGACATGGGTACTATGAGAGATATACGAAAATAAATGGGTGAATTCAATTACGTATATTTTCTTTTCTTTTTCTTTGTTATCCTAGTCCACTTAGCGATCATCTATCAAGGGTATGATCTGATCACTAATACATATTTCTATGAAAGTATTCAACGAATCATCCAATTTCTAAATATTAATGTATACAAATAGCGCTCATCATGTAGATTCGCTAATCGTTTTTGAAAGAATCGATCGTCATTAAACATTTTACAGAAAATAAATTTGATTTAAGTTTTTAATTAAACATATATAGTCAACAATATTTTTGTTTATCATCATATTTATTTCAGTTTTAATCGAATGAATACAAAAACGATAAACGAACCGATAAAAAAGTTCTAAGTTTCGTGTTCTTATTTGTATTTTGTCAAGATTTTCATTGTATTTTTCGGTTGATTGATTTGCAATTAAGGAGTCACTCAAGTAAATATCCATAACGATTGGCATGATTGCGAATCTGATTTGTTCGGCGAAAACATATGTTGTCGGATATGATTGAATTTCGTCGATTGGGATTTTTCCAACCTGCTGTACTAAAGAATAATGATTCCATGGACGAGATTTCATCGTACAGCTGATGTACGTTTGATGATCCGTTCGACTTGTAACGTAAAGATCGATATGAGTAGCCGTAAATGTTTGTAATGTCGATGAATCTAGAATAGTTGATGAAAATAAATAATGATTTATATTCTTTTCGATACCAGTGACATCCATTGCAAATGAGAAATGTCTTTTTTTTTCGGTTTGATTTTCAGTCTCTCCTTCTCGTGGCTTGTGAATGACTAAGTAGACAGAACCAGCTGTTGTCAAATCATCGAAACGAGGTGGACAGATCATATTCGAACGAGAAATTGGGATTTTATCGAATTTAATTCCCATATATTCACAATCGACAATTATTCTATTATCGATAATCAGATAAGAATTTATATTCTTATGAACAACAGTTTTCACAATGAATGTTAAGGCCAAAAGTGAATTATTGAAGAATTTTATTGAATGAAAATGCTGTACAATGAACAAATCGAAGAGAAATTATTCAAGTTACTTGAAACACCGGACATCTACAAATGATTCGACTATTCTTTCTTTGTGATCTTTTTAACTCCTTCATAACCATATTTATTGTGTTCATTCGTACATAACCAATTGAAAAAAGTTTTCTTTTGTTTTACTAGAATATTATTTTGAGTTAATTTAGACAGATAACAATTGACTAGAGAAATAACTTCATTTGATTGAGTATGGAAAACATCATTTTGTATCGATACAAATGATGATTCAATAATTAAGAATATTATCGAAATAAAATGAATTGAAAACAAGTTTTGACTTGTAATTACTAATCATAATTTAAAAGATATATGTTAATGTTAGGAATAATCATTTTGTTTCTTCCAGGAATCTCATTTCGAAGATCTTTCTAGAGAATAGACTAGTTCATCAACCCATTCTTTACTTTTTCTTTTCTTTTCTCGTCTGAAATAATCGCACATATATTCATCTCTCTTCTCTTTCGTCGAAAGTTTTAGAAAACAAACATGACGTTAATCATTTGATATATTTAATTTTCGTGAAATGTCAACATAACGAGCAATAGTGGATTGAGATACTGCTTCCAGTGCTCTATGGACATCGAGCCGTGAAACAGGCATTAGTAAAAGCGAATCTTTTTGCAACTCTCTTTCCAAATCATCACCTGTCTTGCTTGTTTGTTGCCTGTTTTCTTCAGTCACATCAGTTATCATTTATTTGACAAAGTGAACATGAAAAATAGTTCAAAAATAAGTCGACATATTTACATTATTGTTTTGCTCAATAGTTTTGTCTGATTGTTGATCAAGATCTTATTGAGATTCATCAATTATTTTTGGATTCAGTGCAAAAGATCCCTTTGGAATAAATGTCGAAAGAAAAACAATCAATGAAATAATCGATAATTGAACAGCAGCCGTATAAAGAAGTCCAGGTCGAACAGTTGATTGAGTATTATAAACTTGATCAATATATTTGCCAAGTAAAGGATTAAGAATAGCATAAAGAATAATATAAGAAGAATAGAGAAACGCCATAACAGCACCAAGTGGTGAAATCTGTTTATTTTGATGTTCTAATTGAGATATTGATGATTGAATAAAAGCACCAAGTGAAACATCTCCACCTGCCCAACCGAATGAAATTGGAATAAATGTTGCAGCAATAAACCAAGCATATGCAACTTGATTCACTGGTGGATAATAAAAAGGAATATATCAAATAATTAATAAGAGAATTGCATCTAATCTTAGCCATGGAATCGGTATTTTGATTCGATTAACACAAATAAAAACAATGAAAGCACCTAATAATTCTCCAAAATTGGATCCACCAACAATTATTTGTGACCATTCAGAATTGCCAAGATAACGTTTAGCAATTTGTGGAGTAATTCCATTCAACAGAAAACGAATATAATTCGTAGTTATCCAATTCATCGAAATCTTCGTCCGAGTAAAGTTGTTTGGTCACGTGACAATCGTGTTGTTGCGTTGTTAGACTTTGAAAACGTGAATCATGATACTTTATGGAGAGATCTAGCTGTTTGTTTATCTACATTTTGTACGTCGTCGTCACCGTCGATTATTACTGATGTCGATCGAATGAGAATATTTATTGAAGAATATATGAAACAAATGTCCGGAGGAACGGCGAGAGTATCTTCACAAACTGAACAAGAAGTATTTCAATTAATTGTTGATGAAATTATTTTATGTGCTTGTGAAGATTTTACTTTTATTTATTGGCAATATATTCATCAAAGAGATAAATTTCAAGGACTTAAAGCCATGGAATTCTATTATAAAAGAGCACTTTGGCATGCTGAACATGCACTCAAAAAATAATTTCACTTCTTCTTTGTTAAATAAAACAATGTCTTTTCTTTTTTTCAACAAGAAAACGTTTTCCCATCGCGAATGTTCGATTGAATCTCAATTATTCAATCGATTCAATAAACTTTCTCGAATCTGAGAATCGAACATCCGTTTTATTTATTTGTTTTTTCTTCTATTGAGCAAATATGAACAAGAAGAAGAAGAAGAAGAAAAAAATAAAGTTAAAATTTGAATCCACCAGTGAGATACATAATATTGTTTGGATCCCATGTTTTTCGAATTCGTTGAAGTTGAGGAAGATTTTGTCCGTAGAGTTGTGATAAAGAGACTTGATCAGATGCATAATTCGAATAGAGAATTTGTTTTGAACCTCGAACATCTTGACCATCAGCTAATGCCAATTGAAGAACAACATCAAATGTCGATTTGACTTCATTTACAAACATTTCATCATCTGATGATGAATCCCAATTAAATGCGATTAATAATGGAAATAATGGATTCGATGAAGAACTATGAGGATATCCATCACCTTCACTCTTATCAAGATACGTCGAAATAAATGGTTCGATACCAAACACAATTGATGCACCTGATCGACGACCCAATGTACCATTTAAATGTATTGCTTCATTTACAAGACCTTGAACAAATCGATTACTTATGCTTGTAATTGATACTGTTGTTGTACGAGAACTAAAAAAATAAACATACATTTACAAAAGATGAATTCAGAAAATTATCTTGAATTTTTACCGTTTTTTTTGTTTGATCGGAGATAAACGTGTTGTTTTAATAAATGAAGATAAAGATTGAGTTTGAATGTGACCAGTATGATTTATCGTAAGAAATTCATCGAAAATTCCATTGATATCTCTTGGTGAATCATAGTAAACATATAAAATCAACATGATTTTTCCAGATTGAACAGTAAGAAATGCAGCTATGGTTGCTTTGGGATCTTTATTCGTCATTTGAAAATTGTCCATTGCTTGTACAATTGCATTCAAATCCGATTCTTTGTAAGATAAAATACCGGCAAATACTTCTGTTTGTGGAATAGTTCGCATACTAAACTTTGTTACAATACCAAAATTATTAAATCCACCTTTCAAACCAAAGAATAAATCAGGATACGAATCTTTATTTACATTTACTATTGAACCATTCGGAGTTACAACCTAAAACAAATACTTACAACAAAAAGACTGTTCATTGCATTTTCTCACTTCGTATCCGTAAATATTATCAATACTTAAACCATATTGATTCGATTTCCAACCATAACCTCCACCAAGTAGAAATCCAGCAACACCAACAACACTTACATTCAAAGGTTCAAGACTTTCGAATACATCATCCTAAATAAGACCACAACCAAAATCAACACTTTCATTTGCACGATGATAAATCACATCACGAAACTGACTCATACTAATATGAACACCAATTGTTGAACTAAATCCTGGATTAAATGCATGTCCACCACCTTTTATTGCAAATGGAACTCGATATTCACCAATAACTTTCAACTAAACATTAATTAGTTATATTCAATTTCATAACAACGAACTTACAATCATTGAAACATCATCAACTGTAGATGGTTGAACACTACACAATGAACGAATACTTGATGTTATCGCATAATGAGAGATGCTTTCATCGTATCCTGGCTCAAATGGATACATCACCTTTGAACTTGAACTTAGCTTTTCTTTCATTAATTCACAAACAGTCAAAATTCTTCTCTTTTCTTACAAATAAATAAACAAATAAAGAAATCTTTGATTTGATTATCTAAACAAAAGTACCACTGTTGAAATTTACACCACAAGTCGATTCTTGTGAAGAAAACAGTACACCTTCAACCAATAACGAACTTATTCTTTCAAAGAAAAACGTTGACTTTTATTTGGAATTAAATCAAAAGAAAATTTGTACACTTACATCGAAAGACATCCGATGAGAATTAATCCTCGTCGTGCAATCACATTATTCAACATTATTTCTATTACGTTTTATATCTTTAACTTAGAAAATAAATCAAAAATAACTTCGAAAAACACACAATGGCGTATGTATATACGTATATACGATGAGTCATTTCTCTTCGTTTCTGCACAGTAGAAAGATTCAGTTGATTGTTTGTCTCCAATACGTAACTAATATAAATTAATTCTAAAATGAGTATTCTATATAATATAAAGAAAGTTGTTCGATGAAATCATTATCTTTTACAATAAATATCGATTCTGATTTAATTATGAAAACTTTTTCAATGCTGCAGAAAATCAAATAGAAATATGTACGGCTTCATTAATAACGTAAAAACTTTTGAATTCGATGATTGCCTGAGTCTGATACATACAAATTAAGTTGACTATCAAGACATAGAGAAGAGAGTAAATTGAATGTAGTTGCGTTACTACCAGTTACGCCTGTAATTCCAGCTATTGTTGAACCAATTGATTGTCCACCATTAAAAAATTGAATACGAGAATTGTCTCTCTCAGCCACATACATATTGCCCATGGGATCAACGACTACGTCCAACGGATAGTTAAACGATGTTGATGTGTTACCGGCAAAACCACTGATATTACCTGCAAGGAGTGTCCAAGAAGTTCCACCAAGTGGATATTGAACAACATTATGCGCACCATAATTGGCAATAATTAAACTGTTGGAATAGAAATCGAGATGTATACCTACAGGAGCTAATAACTGTGTATTAGAAAGTCCGGATCCTCCAAGTAATCTAGTGCCATTCATAGCACCTGATGCATATGACATTAGTCGACTATTGTCACAATCGGCTATATAAAGTGTACCTAATGTTGGATGAAGAGCAATGCCATAAGGACGACGCAATTCATTGTAGGCAGATCCTGAAGAACCTATATGAAAACATAGTACAACTCTTTTTTTTTGTGTTTTTAATCGTAATCAGTTAAAAAGCGACATCGATTGTTTTCTTACCTGTACCAGCAAGAGTTGTTCCAAAAATCTCTCCATGACGCCAGAATTGGATTCGATGATTAGTCCTATCTGTTATATAATAATCACCATTTGCATCTATGATTATATGTGATGGATTGGATAGATGATATGGTGATGAACTATTCGTTCCATTTCCAGCTATGGTTTCACCAAAAGAACTACCAAATAGATATTTCTGAACTCGATGATTCCCATAATCAGCAATGTAGAGATTATTTCCATAGTCCATTATAATACCAAAAGGAAAATATAGACGGATATTAGTCTTACCAGAACTTCCATTGATGCCTGCGACAGTGATTCCTGTTGTATTCCAACGAAGTACAGGCTCAGTATCTGTTAGCAAAAGCTTTTCATCAGGATTTCTTTTTGTTGATTCTTTCGTATTATCACTGTACCTTGTGTAATTCTTCTTTTTGGTTTAATCAAGAGAACAAGGAGAACAATCACAATAACAAGTAAAATAGCAAGCAAAGATCCAATAAAATATCGATGTGAACATCTATAATGAGGATTAGAGACAAAAAATAGAACTATGTTGTCTAGAAATCATTGATACAATACTAACTTATTCTTTTTCTTTTTCTTTTCGAGTTTTTTATGATAATCTCTAGTCATACCTGTTTGTTTTGATGATTCTATTTGAAATCCCTTCAATATTTAAATTAATTGAATGAAAATAAAAATGAAAAGAATAATGTCCAACACCACCTCATGATTTGTTTTAGTCAAATCACTCATTTGTGAGCATAATCTATTCGAAATCTATTCAATTCAATAAATTCTTATATGAAACAAATTCTTCATCATCAATTTTACTGTATGGCAATTGTTATTAGTTGAACGGACAGTTTTTGGTAATCGAATAGCTACATGAATGACAGTATTTGCTCGTCTTTTTTTAATTGATGAATGTTTAAGTGATAGATGACGATGATAATGTGAAACTTTGGCAATACTTGTTTTTTGTTGTTGTATCATTGTATTATGATTTCTATTTGAATATAACTATTTCTTCGTGGTGCATGAAAATCAAACTCTCAAAGAAATTCATATGACTTCATTCATAGATTACATTTTTAATCAAATGAAACTATTTTCTGAATAACTTGTATTGATTATTATATGACCTGACATTAAAAAAAAACTGTTTGTTCGTCAATGTAAATGATAAAAATCGAATTAGAAATAAGTATTGAGATCGACATCACTGTTTTGTTCATTCGTTTGAGATGTTTGAGTTGATTGTTGATTTTCGTCGTATTGAGATTGAAGTAATTTAGGATTGAATGCAAATGCACCTTTAGGAATAAAAGTTGAAAGAAAAACAATTGCTGAAATAATCGATAATTGAACAGCAGCTGTATATAAAAGTGCTGGTCTCACAGTTGCTTGAGAATTATAGATTGAATCAATATATTTGCCAAGTAATGGATTAAGAATAGCATAGAGAATAATATATGATGAATAGAGAAAAGCCATAACAGCTCCCAACGGTGAAACTTGTTTATTTTCTGTTTCTAATTGTGAAATCGATGATTGAATATACGCACCCAAAGACACGTCACCAGCTGCCCAACCGAATGAAATCGGAATAAATGTTGCAGCAATGATCCAAGCATATGCAACTTGATTCATCGGTGGATAATAAAAAGGAATATACCAAATAATTAATAAGAACAATGCGTCTAATCTCAACCAAGGCATCGGTGTTTTCACTCGATTGGCAAGAAGAAAAACAACGAATGCGCCTAATAATTCACCGAGATTGGAACCACCAACTATAATTTGTGACCATTCAGCATTTTTCAAATAACGTTTAGCAATTTGTGGAGCAATTCCATTTTCAAGATATCGATGACCATACAATGCCAATGAATAACCACTCCACAACCAAATAAATCTTCGATTAGTAAAAATAATTTTACCTCCAATATAAACTGATTTACCAAACAGAAGAAATCGTTTTACAACTGAGAGAAAATAATTTTCTTTTTTAGGATTTTCTTGATAAACTTCGATATCTTCTTCGTCATTTGCTTGATATTTCTCAGCACTAATAAACCACCAAATGACTGCTGCAATACCGAACAAGATCGGTGTAATGATAAATGCATAATTATTGCCAAGACGTGGAATTAAAACAAGTGCTGTGAAAAAAGCAGCGGCAGTTCCTGAAAGTTCATAGAAAATATGAACTAATGCATCCATTCGTTGTAATTTCTGTGAATCTCCTCCAACAATATCTCTCGGAATGATTCGTCGAATTAATTCAACCATTCCATAAGTAATTCCTGTTAGACAATAAATCGGAATGATTGCATCAGTTGGATAATTTCCATAGTAATTGAAATCATTTTCATGTTCACTTGAGAAATTTCGAGGTTTTATTCGGCCACCGGTTGCTGCATCGACTATCAAAAGAATTGCAGCGAAAATACCAAAAATAAATATCGAAATTGAAAGAACTGTTCGTGTTCGATAACGTTTGACAAGTGGCGCAATGAGAATCGAACCGAGACATTGAAAACCTTGATTTAATCCTGAAAGTAAACCAATTCGTTGAAATGTTTGAGATTGTTGTTGATTATCATGAGCATCTTGATCGTAACGATTCGTTGCCAAAGTTAATATTGAACCATTAAATGATTCTAAACCAAATTTATAAAACATAATACCAATTATGTAAATCAAAATATTTCGTTTCTCTTCACGAGAAAATAATCTCCAAATTTCAATTGTTTTCTCTTTTAATGAAACCATCACAAGATTTCACTTCAATATTCAACAAGAATAACTAAACATCTTTTCTTTCTAAGAAATTGTCTTCGAAAGAAACAATTTACCTTGAGAAACGATCTATCAAATGATACACATCAATGACAAATACGTCATTACTTATTTCTACAGTTACAGACATAACATCACAACAGATTCACTTCACTTCATTTCGTTATTATGAATAGTTGAGAGTGTTGTCTTCATTCGACACGAATCGAACGCGTGATTTCGGTTTCTTTGTCGGAAGTGAAATATATCATTCGTCATGTTTATTCATTATATTCGAATCAATATTTGTATTCGATAAAAATAGAAATCAATTTATCGATCGATTGATCGAATCGTCGTCTATTTCGTTTTTTTCTTTTTCAAACATAAATTTCATTAAAGATTTGTTGATTGATTTACGTATTTTGTCAAGAGAAGACTTGGCAGTTTTTTTATTTTCATTAAAAAAATCTTTTAGAGAAAAGAATGCAAATCAATCCGTGATGTTGACTGGTTAAATGGAATAAACCAATGAAAATATGCTGCATTGCCAATAGAATATGTAGCATAGAGTGCATAGTTACACGTTTTCATCATCATGAAAAAAATGAAAGAAAGACCTTGACTTGAAAGAAACATATGCAGAACAAAAAAAAAAGAAAGAAAAAAAGAAAAAAAGAATGTGTTTTTTTTGTTTTATTTAGAAGAATAACACAAAATGAGATAAGTTTCAATCGAATCTAAACCACAAAAGAAATGGAAGTTGATAACGTTAAGGTCAAAGAGAGTCCAACTTTGAAAACAAAGTTCAAACAATATGTAACCAAATTCTTTTTTCTGTGAGTTTTTTTTTGTATTTTTTGAATTTGTAATTGAACTTGTGAAATGTTATCTTAGATTATTTGGAATTGGAACATGGTTAAATTTGAATGGTATTTGGATCGAATTACCATTGTTAATTCCTCGTTTATCGGAAGGTTGGGGTTTATCTCCTCAATTAGGCATGGCAAGTAACATAGCCAATGTTGGTCCATTGATAATAGCTTGTATTCGTTTGTGCATTGGCAAATCAACAGTCTATGAAGTTCCATCGATCTGTGTCATCTTTGCCGTTGGAATTCTTTGTCCAATTGTTCTTTCATTTACTTGGCCAATTCAAACGTTTTTCTTTGGTCGAAAACGTTCATTACATTTAATTATTTTAAGTTTCTTTCTTGCATTAGTCAATTGTACATCGTCAGTTACTTATTTGCCATTTGTTAGTCGATTTCATTCGAGTTTATTGAATGTTTACTTTGCAGGTGAAGCTCTATCTTCACTTCTTCCTGCAATGATTGGTCTTATTCAGGTTGTTGTTTGTTCTTGTTTGTTCTTGTTTCGACTGTTTCGATTGTTGTAGGGTGTTGGTCATGAACCAGAATGTGTTCCTTCCAAAGAAAATCCATTGAAAAAAGAAACCAAACTTCATGATCCGTTGTTTTCAGTTGATATTTATTTGATTTTAATGAGTTCAATTATGATTTTATCGTTTGTTGCTTTTCTTATCATTTGGTTTTTTCGAGATAAATTTCAAAAGAATTTTCAAACCGAACAAAAAACACTCGAACAACAAATTGTTGAACGATCACTTTTGAATACAAATGAAGAATTAGTTATCGATGAACCACCAAAAACAACAACAACAACTGATCCAACCAACAAAGATTCCAAATTAACAAAGAAATCTTATATTTATTTGTCAATTGTTCTTTGGACAAGTATTCTGTTAATCGGTTGTATTCCATCGATAAATTCTTATTCATTAAATCCTTACGGATCGAAAACATTTCACTATGTTATCATTTTAACTCAATGTTGTTATCCACTTGTGTCGTTGATTGCAAATCTTCGACCGAAATTATTTGATTTATCATTGAAATCGATCTACGCATTGACTTTTATTGGAAGTCTTGTTTTCGTTTATATATTCGTTACAGCATTGAAATCTCCGTGTTCTCCATTTGTTGATGAAACCATTGGTTCACTTCTCATTGCTTTAATGTGGATTTTGATCTATTTAATATTTTATACGGTTCGAGTTAGTTTGGGAAATTATTTTAATGATAAAGTTGGTCATCGTGGATTGTTTTGGTATGGTTTATTAACACAAGCTGGAGCTTTTACTGGAGCACTTTTTATTTTTACTTTAAATTCAGCTGGAGTTTTTCATGAAAAAGATTTTTGTGATGAAAATCAATGTCGTGCGATTTAACATTTTTTCTTTTTTGTTTTCCCAAATAAAAAAGAAGCACAGTTGTGTGACATCTATCGTCTTTTGAAATTCAATTGGTTGACAAATTGAATATAGACGCATTCTTCTTCTTCTTCTTCGTCTTCTTCTTCTTCGTCTTTAGTTAGTCAATTCCAAGATAACATTCTCGAAATCAGATGCTCACAGAAGAAAATACTTCTCCAACATCTTTAGTTGCTCAACTATTGATCGTTGGATTTCATCATAAGAAAGGTCATCAGGTAAAACAAATGAAGAATGAAGATTGATGATTTGATTTGTGTCTATTTGAAGATTGAATATAGTCATCCATTGATCAATGATGATAAAACAGAATATTGGTCAATTATAAGTTGTTCGGCATTACCAGATGGAGCTCATCATCGAGACAAAGATCTCATTTTATTTCATGTTCAACATGAAAATCAACAGACTTTATTCGGAATCTCTTCTTATCGACAAATAGATGCAAATGTTTGTTTGTTTATTCTTTTCCTTCTTCGTCTATTCGAAGTGTTTTTCTCTTCGTTGATTTAGATGATTGAAAATAAACATTCAGATATAACAAGAAATTCCATTCAAAAAAGTGTTTGTCTTCTTCTCCGTCGAGTAAGTCATTCGTAGTTCGATGATGTTTGAATTTTGATTTATTTTTGAATTGAAAAGCCTGTTTATGGAAGTTTAATTCAACGACTTGAATTGTTAACTGAAAAGTATTTCGAAACAAAAGATTTTAGTCAAACGAAATTGTTCGATGAATTCGTCGAAGAAATCAATTCAAATCCTCCGTTGACAATCGATTTAAATTATTTTTCTGTTCGCGATCTTCTCGGTCAATTTAAACGGAAAACTTTGATTCTTTTTAAATTAATTTTATTACAAAAAAAAGTTTTATTTCTTTTTCAACCGATTGAAAACTTGGTAAAAACGATTTTAACATTGGTTTCACTTGTTCCCAATTTGATTGAAAATGGTCTCGATGAATCGACACTCATCGATGGCAATCTCAATTATGAAAATGAAATTCATTTAAATACAAACGAAGATGTTGTGTTTCAACTCAATGAAATTCAATTGAAAACAATCAAAGATGAAGATACAAATTCAATTCAATCGAATGAATCCAAAGTCGATGAATTCAAATTCAATCTTCTTCAACGTGCGAGTTCAATTACAAGTAAATTAACCGATACATTCACTCGATTGACCAACAATTCCAATGTCGATATTCAACAAACTCAAATCGATCAACATTATTTATCTTATCTCGAACAATTTCATTTTCCTCTTCAATTATTTAATAAAGTTCGATCGTTTTTCTTTGAAATATCGAATTAAATTGATGTTTGTTTAGAATAATAATCTTCATCCGTATTTGTCGATTCATTCTCTTGATTTACTAAAGAATCGTGATTTGAAATCGTTTGTAATCGGTGCAAGTAATCAATTGTTTCATCAAGAAAATGTTTTCGATGTGATTATAACGAATGCAGACGAAGATTTTCTTATTTTCAATTCTCAATTGAAAAATGATTTACAATTGACAACAGCTGATTTACGATTCTTTCAATCGTTACAAACCAATACAAATGAATTCAAAAATGAACAAGAATTACGAGAGTTATTTGTCAATTATCTTTTATGTTTATTATCTGTAGCCAAAGCACCAAGTTTGTCATTTGTTGTTGATTTCATTCAATCTTAAAATGAATTCAATTGTAGATGAACAATCAGTCAATGATTTCAATAGTTCATTTGTTAAATCATTTCAATCGACCAATGCTTTTCGTCTTTGGGATAGTCAAGGACCGTATCCACATTTCGATAAAGTCATTCCAAGGTTTTTCTTCTCGTTTTCTTTTCTACTGTTGATCAATTGTGTTGTTTAGACATCCTCAAGCAGGACAATTAAACGTTGCTGATGTCAAATTACGTGTTGCTCAGTAAGTTCAATTGACAATCTAACAGAAACAAAAAGAAAAAGAAAGAATATTTTTTATGTAAAGTGTTCTTGACGATACTCAAACGGGAAGAAAAGTGAAAGGAGCATTCGAAGATACGTCCCAATTTATGGGCGATAAATCTCGTGCAGCTGGTAAAGTTCTTGGTCAAGCAAAGAATTCTCTGTTTAGTTCATTGGCTGGAACGTTGAATCAAGGCAAACAATGGTTAAATCGACCTTGATTCGATTCAAATGAATATTTGTATTTTAAAGAAAGGAAATCTATGTTTTGTAAAATGTGTTGACTGTCTTAGTGAAAATAAATCAAGTTTGTTGTCATTCGTTCAATTTTATTCAAAGAAGAAAAGAAAAAGGCAAAATTTAATTTTGAAGTGAATCTTCATCAAATGAATTCGAATTGAGTTTTCTTTTTTTACATGGCGATGTTTGTTGAACAACTAATTGATGTCGAGTTAACATTCGATTCGTTTTCGGTGTTGATTCATCCGACGGATCAAATCTACTTTTCAAACACAACAAAAACTTTTCATTTCCACTTTTTCATCAATGTTTTTACTTTGTCGATCCATTGACAATATGTCTTTTACCATTTGGAGACGATTTCTAAACACGAGAAGAGACTTTTCATTGGAATTTCAATGAAATTAACGAGAAATATTTGACTTGTTTTTTGTCGTTGATGTGATGTGGAGGAGTGTGACTTCGTGTTCTTGATGCGACAGTTGATTCTTCTTCATTCGAATGATCAAATTGATCGATTTCTTCGTCTGTTGAATCCCAACTGATACTAAAAAAAAAACAATCATCGAAATTTCGTCTTTTTGATTATCGAATATTGACTCGTAATTGAGAGTCGCATTTCCAGTTGATCGAGTCGCTCGTTGATTCTAAAATTCACATTGAAATAAGAGAAAATAAGGAAGAAAAGAGAAAATCATACTTGATGATCGGAGAGATGATTGTTTCTTCGTCGAGTATAAATCGGTTCTTTATTTGAATTGAGAGTTTCATTTGACGACGATGAAGATGAAGAAACACGTCGGACTGAACGACGACGAATATTTACATTCGAATTTTCACTTGGATTTGTTGAAGTTAATGACACTCTCGTTTCTTGAGATTCACTTGATTCTGTTGAATTTGAAGATGCAGACGATGAACACGAAGAGGATACAGATGTAGATGCAGATGATGATGATGATGATGAACTATTCGAACTTTCATCAACAACAATTGGACGACCACGACGTTTTTCTATTGATTTCAAAAGAAAATAAATATTTGATTTTATTCGAGAAAAAACAAATGTAAAAAAGAGACTTGTTGGTGATGAATGATGATGATTATTATTATGATTATGATTATTTGTTGTTGATGATGTTGAACAACCAAGTTCTTCTAATAAACTTCGAATTCCTTTGAGAAAAAAGTCAAATAAACATTTTCAATTGGAAAGATAAAGACGAAAACGAACTTTTATGATTAAAAATCAATCGTTGATATTCATCAGCTGACAGGAATCGACTGATTTGATGAATATCAAATCTAACAACAACAACAACAATCAATTCGATAGAGAAGAAAAAAGTAGTACAAACTGTTGCTCATTGGAATAATTAAATGGTAAAGCATAATCTCGAATGAAATGTTTTAATTGTAATCGTCGTTGAAGAATTTGTTTGTAGGATGTTAAAATAGTTAATTTAGCTTTGTCTAAGATAGAATTGGCTTGTTCTTGTTCATTATTGAAAATAGGAAGACGATTCTCAATGAAATTAGTAAATTCTCGTTCGTATTCATCTCTGAATGGCATATAAGTTAACAATTTCTGTTGTTCATTATCGATAAGCAAAGGTGGATAAATAATCGATTGAGATTTGAAATTCGTTGGATTGATTTCATTTTCTCCGAATAATTTCTTCTTATTGACAAACGATTGAAAATAAATCGAATAGAAACTCGTCAACGGACAAAGATAAATCTGTTGAAAATGATTTCGACAATCGTTTTCATTTTTATTCAATTTATTTGCAATATCAATCCAATTGCCCAAACCACAACTTTCGATCATTTCAATAAAATTGATTTCTTCCGTTAAAGTCCATGAATTCGGTTGATTTTCATCTAATCGAATGTCAATGAATTGATACGTCGAAAGAGGATGTTGTTTCGAATGATCTTTTATTTGTTGAACAGACATTGCACATCGAAAACAAATGTTCATCGGTCGAGATGGACTACATTTCAAACAATTGATTTCCAAACAACTCGACCGTTGACAACAATAATCACATTTACACATTGCAAACAAATTCTCTTGTTTTGCTGTTTCTCTTCTCTTCTTGTTTGGCTCGAACACAATGATCGAAGACGATTGGCCAATGAATGAATTTGTGTTTGAACTGTCGAATAGATGACACTACTCAATTACAAACCAATTCTCAAATTTATTTCAAACGATGCCAAAGAAACCAAATACAAAGAAAAAAACGAAATAAGAGAAGAGCAAACAATAGTTCGCCCCTTTTTTCTTTCTTTTCAGTTAAAAGTGTTTCTTTTTTGTTGTTTTTAAACAAAGTGAAATGACTGAAGACGATTCTTCAACTTCAACTGAAAACAAAATTCAAGAACAATTCGCCAAAAAACTCGATCAATCCAAAGAAACATCGCTCTATCAAGATCCAACTCACAAATGTTTCATCGGAAATGGAAATAATTCTGAATTGTTCGTTTTCTTCTTCTTCTTCTTCTCTTTCATTCGCGAATCTGTTTTGTTAGAATCGAAAGTATTTTAACTTCATCTGGTTATGAAAGACAAATCGAAAAGACCGATGATTACAAATTGAAATGGGTTCAATGTTCATCGAGTGTCAATTGGAATTCGTTCAAAGACGGAGAACAACTTGTCAATCATATTCAAGGCGAAGATTATTTCACAACTAAATTACAATTATATCAATCACTTCAAACTTATGATAAAATTTCGAATAATCTACAGAAATTTACTCCTTTCTTTTTACCTTTAAATGATTTCGTTCCGCAAACATTTAAATTAGATGAAAAATCCGATCGACAAGTCTTTTTCAATACTCATCAACGTAAATTCGTACGTTTTCATTTTGATTTTCTATTGTTTTCATTTGAATTCAGCGGGAGATTTGTGGATTTGTAAACCCAATGGACTTAATCAAGGTTAATCTTTTCAACAACAATCAAAGAATTTCTTTGCAATTTCAATTTGAAATAGGCAAAGGAATTTATCTCGTTCGAGATATTGAACAATTCAAAGAAAAATATTCCGAACAAGATTCCAATGAGAGAAAAAGACAAGTTTCGGTGAAACCAAATCGAAGAATTATTCAACGGTTTCTCATTTTTTTTTGTCTCTCTCTGTTATTTTCTCTTTGGAATGTTTCGTTTTTAGTTACATTGCCAATCCTTTGTTAATCAATGGAAAGAAATTCGATATTCGTTGTTATATGTTAATTTCATCGGTCAAACCATTAATTGTTCTCTATCATTCGGGTTATATTCGTCTTTCAATGTTTGATTTCGATGCTCAAGATCAAAATCTTCTCATTCATCTCACCAATCAGGTTTTTCTCTTCTTTCTTTTCTCTTTTGTCTCATCTTTGAATTTAGTATATGCAAAAGAAAGATCCCAAATATTATGATGTCAAAGAAGATACAGCATGGACAATGCAACAATTCAAGTTCTTTTCTTTTCTTTTCTTCTTTCAATAATTCAATTCCAATCATTTGATTTGTATAGTGATTACGTCAATGAAACTCTATCGAAAAAAAATAATTTAGAACAAGATTGGGTTTTTAATGTTCTTCCGGTAAATCTTTCTCTTTCTCTTTCTTCTTCTTCAAATGAAATCTTTGAATTGAAAAGAAAATCATCCAACGAATCATGCTCAATGTCATTGAAAGTATTCGAATGAGATTAAAACGACGTGTTGGCTGTTTTGGTTTGTATGGTTATGATTTTATGATTGATGAAAATATGAAAGTTTGGTTAATTGAAATTAATGTCAATCCTGCTCTCACTACGAATACACAAACTCTTATTGAAGCCATTCCTCCGGTTGTTAAAGAATCAATTCGTATGTCTTTCATTTCTTCACAAAAGAAAACAATTTTGTTTGTTTTTTTTTCGAAAGTTTTATCCATCGAATGTTTCGAAAAGATTCGTCACAATCAAAAGATGTTTCCATTGAAGAATTTAAAAGGATTTAAATGTATTTTTAATGAATTGGAACGAAAAGGATCAATGGCTTATGCTGAACAGAAACGAGCTACATCATCATTTCAACGGAAAAATCCTTCACCTCCGACAACAACAACATTGAAAACAACCAGTTCCAATGTCAAGGAAATCAAACCAATTATTTCCTATTCATTACGACAAAACGATGAAAATCATGTTCGGGAACATTTATTAACTCCATTGAAACGAAAGAAAACTAATTTAAGTGAACCTTTAGTTGTCAAATATGAAAATGTTAATAAACTTCGAAATCATTTTCAAGTATTAAAACCAACAACAATTACAGCCGAACAATTACAATTCTTTGATGAGAAAACAAACAATAATCGATTATCAAAAATGGCAAATACAAAAAGTCTTGTATTTATTTCAAAATCTTCAAGTGCAAACAAATCTATTCAAACTTAGACTCCGACAAATCTTTTTTAATTTCATCAACATCAAGATTTAACTCCTGCATTAACTAATTAGATCAATCCAATTATCAAATCAATTCAAATACATCATTCGAATCTCCTTTATAGTTTTTCTTTTCTTTTTTCTCTTTTGTAAATCAAAATAAATTTATTTAAAAAACACTCGTTCTGATGTAATTAACTTTAAACATATGATGATATTTCAACATTTGTAAATCAATCAAATTTTTACGAATATTTATCAAAAATGTTTGTTGATATATTCCAAAAACACGTCACCGATTATATATTCACCGTTTAGTTTAATTATTCGTCGTTGATCGGAATACTTGTTTATACTCAAATTATCATTTAACCTGGTCTATAATAGCCATTAGACTATTGGAAAAAACACAAAAGAAGAGAGAAAAAGAAAAGAAGAAATAACGTACCATGTTTTCACTATATTACTGACTACTATGTGATTACTATGTGGTGTCTGGACATGATATAATAACAACGACAACATCTTCCTTCCAGGGATTTTTCTAGGCTCACGTTGTATATATGATTCAGTACATATATTCAGAGAGAAGAATGTACGATTGTCAATAATAATAAAAAAAAATCAAGGCCAATGTGATGACTCTAAAAATGTACTGGAAAATGGATCGATTTTGTTATCTCGATAAATAAAGAAAGAAAAAGGACAGGTGGCTCAAAGGCGGGATTGGCTATATAAAGAGAAAGAGGAAAGAGCGAGAAAAGAAAGGTATATGTGCAAATTTGTAATAAAATCGAATAAACAATGAATGAACACGAAATAATTGATGTCATTATTATTGGAGCTGGTTTTGCTGGTTTATCTGCAGCAAGATATTTGTCATCGAAAAATGTAAAATGTATTGTTGTTGAAGGACGATCTCGTGTTGGTGGAAGAACATTAAGTGAAAAATGTCCAATTAATAAATGGAATATTGATTTAGGTGGTCAATGGATTTCACCTTTACAAAAACGTGTTCTACAATTAGTTGAAGAATTTCAAGTGAATTTAATTGAACAAACATGGATTCATCAGAATCCCGATCATTTAGGTGAACATATTGGATTAAAACCATTAAATCAAATTCAAATTCAACAAGTCAATGAAATCGATCAACAATGGGATCAAATGGCTTTACAATTGCCAAGTGTTCAACATGCTTTTCTCTACTCACAATCATCTCTGTGGGCATCGATGTCTGTTCAACAATTCATCGAAGAACATCCATTGGCGAAAGATCAACGAGTTCAACAAGAACTTCAATTACAAATTTTAACTCTTACCGGTTAGTTTTTTTTTTCATTTTTTGAAAATATGAAACGATCTATTCGTTGTAAAGCATGTGATGCCGATCGAGTGTCGTTATTATATTGGTTAATTTTACTTCGATCTGTCGAAGGTGGTTTGAAAAGTTTAGATGATGGAATCAATGGTGCTCAACATTATAAACTTCAATGTGGAAGTCAACATCTTTGCATTGAAATGGCAAAGAAACAACATATTATTTTCAACGAAATTCTTCAAAGTGTTAATTATCAAAGCAAAGATCACATTCAATTAACATTTCAGTCGGGACTCGAACTCAAATGTCGTCGAGTTATTCTTGGATTTTCTCCAACATTATTACCAACAATCACATTTGAACCGTCGTTGCCTTCCCGTTGGAATTTATGTCCAATGACAATGGCTAAATCAATTAAAACTATTTTCATTTATTCGAATTCATTTTGGAAAAATCGAAAAGCGAATTTCATTGACACTCAAGGACCTTGTTCGAATATTTTCGAATCAACAAATCCGAATGCTTTGATCGGATTAATTGTTGGTGAACAAGCGGCATTTTGGAGTGAACAAACCAAAGACAAACTCATTGAATCAATTTGTCAACAATATTCTCGTCTCTATCAATCCGATGATAAACCAAACGAAACATTTGTTCAATATTGGACTAAAGAACATCTCAGTCAAGGTTGTTATGCTGCTGTCTATGCACCATCGGACGTTCGTTTTTGGATTGACAAAAATCAAAGTTTAGTCGAGCAAAGAATTTGGTTGTCAAGTACAGAAATGGCATTGGAATGGATTGGATATATTGAAGGAGCGATCGAGGCAGGACAACGATTTGCTCAACAAGTCCTACAATCGTTTACACCTTTTTCTACTTCGTTGACTTGTCTCTCTTCTCATCGATAATATCAACTTACCATTCGTAATTATTATTTAGATAAAAAAAACGAAAAGACGGAGAAGAAGAAGAAGAAATTGTTTACTTTGCAATGATAAAAAAGAAAATAAATCGTTTGTAGTTTGTTTGTATATGAAGAATGTTATCTTTGTATATAATAACACTTGTCACGTCTGAATAACATTAACGATGATAAGATAGATTCTCTTCGGGTATAAAAACGAGTTACATCGAGTAGAACAAGGCCATTACCATCATTAACAATCATGAAGAAACTCTTCGTATTCATTGTTTTCACTGTATTGATCGTGTCCGTCGAATCATTTCTTGGTGGAATTCGACGAACGTAAGACTTCTTCTTCTTGTTGATTTATTTGATCAATCAACTCAAGATAATTGTTTTAGATGTGAATGTAAAGCTGTATCCGATACAGTTCATTTTCCATTTCATAAATGGTCAATATCGAGTTGTGCATTTTGTTCGTGTTCGAATGCTGCCATGGCTAATTGTGAAAAGGCTTGTGCAGATATGGTTAGAAGTTATGCATCAACCGGTTGTGGAAAAACAATTTCAGGATCGAAAACTGTTTATAAATACGATGCCGGAGGATGTGGCAAAGGTGTCGGCAAAGAAGTTTATCGATGCGCTTAAAAACAAATCGTTTTTTTCTTTTCTTTTTGTTTTTGTTCAATTGTAAACAAGCAAATAGTTTGTGTTTTTCTGTTCGATTGATTGAAAATTAATCCAAAATAAAAAAAAAAGAAGAAGTTAAATCTTGTCGATTCCTTCTTTTTTTTCCTTCGTGACATGATTAACTTCCGTTGGTGTCATAAAGCATTAACTAATTTACACAGATTTTTTTATGGACTTTTTTCACCATGCAATCCGATTTACAAACGTCACGGAAGCAGAAAAAAATCTCTGTATACTCGTTTTTTTTTTCTTCTTTTTCTTCTTCTTCTTCTTCTTCTTCTTCTTCTACTTGTTGTTGTTCGTGTTTCTCATTCATCAATCGGGAAACGAGAAATAACGATCAACAATCTTTGTTTTGCTTTTTCAAAATTATTCAACAACAACATCAAGTAAAAATCAATTCAAATTCAACATTTCAATCGATTTCTTTTTTGTTTCGATCAAATTGAGATGTCTTTTCTAGTTTTTTTCTTCTTTTCCTTGTTGAAAGAGTAATAAAAAGTGAAGGTGTCTCTTGTTATTTCTCTTGTGAATTGAGAAGATTGAGTTGGGAAGACACAGACGGCTGTTTTAATTTGTTCGTCTTCGTCGATTTCAGTGTGTGAAAAGAAGAAGAAGAAGAAAAAAGTACGGAGAAAAAAAAAGAAGAAAAAAAAAAGAAGCCGTTTTCTACATTGGATGTATTTGTCGATGAAGACGATAATCATGGAGAATATTGTGCGTTGAGAAGAAGAATTAAAGCGGAAATGACAATAAAAGAAGTTGAACGATGATTTGTTTCGAACTTGTTGACGAGAATGAATTGAGAATAGAGATTCTCGATTTGAACAAGAAACAAACAAACAATTAGAGATAACAGATCTTATTCACTTTATTTTGCTTGATTACACTTCATTATTCTCACTTAATAACATCGTTTTCTATTTATTTATTTATTTTTTTTTTCAAATCGAACGAAATCGTTTCTCTTTTCTTTGTGTGACAAAACAACTGTCGGAAGTAACTTCGTACATTACTAATTAAATCATTGGTTTTCTTCTCTCGTTTTCTCTCTCTCTCTCTCTCTCTCTCTTTCTCTCTCTTTTCTTGTTGCTCAATTCTTTGGATCAGTGAAAACGATCTTTGAAATGTTATTTTCATTAGAAATCTCTCGAAAGCAAAAAGCAGAAACATGTTCTAGCCTCGAGGAATTCACGTCCACACGCACATATCAATTATAATATAGACAAATCGACACAAATAAATAACATGCATTCATAGAGAGCAACTCTTACTTTTCCTTCTTTCTCCGATAGACAGACTAAATAACAACACACTACAACGAGAAACGAGAAACTATCGATTTCTATCATTTTCTCATTAATATCCATTCGACAGACACATCGATGACACTCCAGGGAATTGCAAAACTCAATCTATTTTAGGTTAACGTTCAATTTCGCTTTTACTTCAACAACTCGACAACGATGAACTATTCAAACAAACATTTGCACTTCAATTCCAAACGAACAGGTTTTCTTCTTTCTTTTTTCTTTTTTTTTTTTCAAAAGCATACGGGTGAATGGAGAATATTAAATAATTGTTATTATTAGTTTATACTTCAATTAAAAAGAGAAGAAGAAGAAGAAGAAGAAGAAGAAAACGTTTTCTTTCTTTTTTTTTTGCTAGGTGAAAATGTTGACGATGGAGAGAATAAAAGTGAGATGGAAAACATTAGAAATAAATCATCATCAAATAGAAGTACAAGCAGATGTCAAGATAAATCTTTATTAAGAAAAACAAATCGAAGATCATTTTCATCTTTTGTTTGTCTTCGAGAGACAAATCAAACAAACATTTATTCTTCTCTCCAAAATTTATCATCTCAACCATCGCAACAACATCTTCGCACTAATCCAAGCGAACAATCCATTCGAATTATTCAAGAAAAAGATTTTCTTCGCACCAATCTCAATTCGACCACTACTCAGATCGAACTCACTTTGCCTCTACTCACCAGCACAACAGCAGCAGCAACAACAACTCATCGTAAGAAGTATCTATCTAAAAGTCCTCAAGGTGAATTCACTCTTCCAACGAATCCACCGATAACAGTCACTATTCAATCGCAAAACAATCATTTCAATCCGTCGAATGAATCTTTCATCGATAAAGAAACAAGTTTTCATGACGATCAACTCTATTCACCTGAACATTTACGTTTGAGAAATGAACAACGATCAAGTTTAGATCCATCATTGAAAGGAACATCGGCAATTGTCAATTATTTTATGGATCTATTGAAACCAAGTGATAATAAATTAGCAATGAAACTGTTTGGAAGTAAGAAAGGCGTTCTTAAAGAACGAATGAGACAACAACGATCGGGTCATTGTATCATTCATCCATGTTCGAACTTTCGTTTCTATTGGGATTTAATCATGTTAATTCTTCTCATAACAAACGTGATCGTTCTTCCAGTGGCAATCGCATTCTTCAGTGAAGAAATCAATTCTGCACGATGGATTATTTTCAATGTTATTTCAGATGCTTTCTTTCTTTTCGATATTGTTGTGAATTTTCGAACGGGCGTTCTCAGAAATGATTATATCGATGAAATCATTTTAGAACCTCGATTAATTGCAATGCATTATATCAAAACATGGTTTATGGTCGATCTTTTAAGTTCATTGCCAATAGATTATTTATTTTTATTCTTCGATTCGGGTGATCATTCAGGTGGTTATACAATTGCACGGACGGGTCGTGCCATCAAAGTCTTACGCTTAGTTAAATTATTGTCGTTACTTCGTTTACTTCGTCTATCACGTTTAGTCAGATATATTCATCAATGGGAAGAGGTTAGACTTTTCTCTCTTTTTCTCTCTTGACTATTTTCGATTGATTTCTTTTTTAGTTTCTATCAATAGCAAGTATGGTCATGAGAATTTTAAATTTATTAGCATTAATAATTCTGTTGGCTCATTGGAATGGTTGTTTACAATTTATGATTCCAATGTTTCAAAATTTTCCAACCGATTGTTGGGTTTCATTGAATGGTTTACAGAATGCTCCTTGGGTTGAACAATATACAGTTGCATTATTCAAAGCACTTTCTCATATGTTATGTATTGGTTATGGTCGATATCCTCCTCAATCTTATGTTGATATGTGGTTAACGATGCTTTCCATGGTAATTGGTGCAATGTGTTATGCAGTGACAATTGGTCATGTTTCGGCACTTGTTCAAAGTTTTGACACGTCTCGACGTCTTTACAATGAAAAATTCAAACAAGTTGAAGAATATATGGCATGGAGAAAATTACCACGAGAAATGCGAAATCGAATCTCGGATTATTATGAACATCGATATCAAGGCAAAATCTTTCATGAAGATTCGATTTTAGTTGAATTATCCGAACGATTACGATTGGATGTGATTAATTATAATTGTCGTTCGTTAGTTTCTTCGGTTCCTTTTTTTGCCAATGCAGATCCAAATTTTGTGTCGGATGTTGTGACTAAATTACATTTCGAAGTATTTCAACCAGGTGATCAAATTATTGTCGAAGGAACAATTGGCAATAAAATGTATTTTATTCAAGAAGGAGTTGTCGATATTATCAAAGCCGATGGACAAGTTTTGACGACTCTCTCCGATGGATCGTATTTCGGAGAAATTTGTTTATTAACACGAGCTAAACGTGTAGCAAGTGTTCGTTGTGTGACCTATTGTAATTTATATTCATTGGATTCGAGTCAATTCGAACGTGTTCTCGAATCTTATCCGTTAATGAGACGAACAATGGAATCGGTGGCTGCTGAAAGACTTAATAAATTAGGCAAAAATCCGTCGATAATTTCGACTCGACATGATTTGAAACGAGATGCTGCTGTTTTAAAAGATATGATCGATCGTGTAACACCACAACCATCGAGTGATTCATCATCGGACAGTGATGATGATAATCAATCCAATGATTCAAATGGAAATAAACGAATTCATTTTAAATCATCTTTAGCTCATTTACATGATGAATTCAAGAAATCATTTATTAACAAACGTTTAAGTCATTCGACAAGAAAATGTTCGAATGATGAAAAGAAAATGAAACATTTAACACGAGTCTATTTAGATGCACCCAATTCGAATCAAATTAAAAAGTCTCCGTCCATTCCTTTTTCGATTTTCAACAAAAATAATACGTAGACATACGACACTTTCCTTTTTCTTTCTCTTTCTTCGTTAAATCTTATCGAAATAAACGGTCATCTGTTAAGCTTCATTGAACATTGATAATGTTTCGCTTGTTTTTTTTATTTTTATTTTTCTACTAGAATTCAAACGAAAAAAAAATGAACGAATATCAATGGTTGATTAAAAAGAAAGACAAAAAAGAAAAGAGAAAATGAGAAAAGAGTTCTAAAATTGTTGTGGTGGCATAAATGGATAATTCGGTTGAGGAAACATCATTGGCCATTGAGCTGGCTGTTGTTGTTGTTGATTCCAAAAGTTCGGTGGGATTTGTTGAGCAACAACAGGTTGAGAAGCAAATGGATATTTCGAAAGATCATAAGGTGCCATTGGAAAACGCATTTGTCCTGAATAATAATTGGGTGTCATTGCATTGACCATGGCTGCTGGATTCATAAATGAATTTTGACCTGGATAAAATGATGATGGAACAACATTGTTAAATGTTGGTGGTGGTTGAGACATTGCTCGATGTTCATTGCCATGTTGACGAACTTTCGATGAACGACGATGCGATGATTTCTCAGGAACATTATAATGTCGTTCATATTTATTTACCTTTTCAACTTTATCATTTTTACCACTATTAAATAGACCCATAACTGTATAGATTTCAACGCTACTTGCTGTACTAGCTGACGAAGATCGACTAGGAGAGGCCAGTCTGCTTTATACTAATGATTACAACAACTAAATGAATCAACGTTTGTCCTCTCTCTTCTCTCTTCTCTCTTCAGTCATGCTTCATTGAACTACTATTTCGTCTC
>ERZ778024.1173-NODE-1173-length-33727-cov-58.803635_pt1 | contig 33727 bp, 34 predicted proteins | sample MGYA00375754_ERZ778024 | MGnify/ENA primary metagenome ERZ778024 (study PRJEB29350, sample SAMN05389827) | bioreactor metagenome | isolation source: Thiocyanate bioreactor | place: South Africa: University of Cape Town | collected 2014-02-18 ...
TATCACGGTGATTCCGATCTTCAACTTGAACGAATCAATGTCTATTATAATGAAGCTGCCGGTGGAAAATATGTTCCACGTGCTGTTCTTGTCGATCTTGAACCAGGAACTATGGATTCAGTTCGAAGCGGCCCATTTGGTCAACTCTTTCGACCAGATAACTTCGTCTTTGGTCAATCAGGTGCCGGTAACAACTGGGCTAAAGGTCATTATACCGAAGGTGCTGAATTAGTCGATTCAGTCTTGGATGTTGTTCGTAAAGAGGCTGAATCATGCGATTGTCTTCAAGGATTTCAATTGACTCATTCACTTGGTGGTGGTACTGGCTCTGGTATGGGTACACTTCTTATTTCAAAGATTCGTGAAGAATATCCCGATCGAATCATGATGACATTCAGTGTCGTTCCATCGCCTAAAGTTTCTGACACTGTCGTCGAACCATATAATGCAACACTTTCAGTTCATCAACTTGTCGAAAATACCGATGAAACTTATTGTATCGATAACGAAGCTTTATATGATATTTGCTTTCGAACATTAAAATTAACAACACCAACCTATGGCGATCTCAATCATTTAGTTTCAGCAACTATGTCGGGTGTAACAACATGTCTTCGATTTCCAGGTCAATTAAATGCTGATTTACGAAAATTAGCTGTTAACATGGTTCCATTTCCACGTTTACACTTTTTCATGCCTGGTTTTGCTCCATTGACATCACGTGGTTCACAACAATATCGTGCATTGACAGTTCCTGAACTCACTCAACAAATGTTCGATGCTAAGAACATGATGGCCGCTTGTGATCCACGACACGGTCGTTACTTAACCGTTGCTGCAATTTTTCGAGGTCGTATGTCAATGAAAGAAGTCGATGAACAAATGTTGAATGTTCAAAATAAAAATTCATCGTACTTCGTCGAATGGATTCCAAACAATGTTAAAACTGCTGTTTGTGATATTCCACCACGTGGTCTCAAGATGGCGGCGACATTCATTGGTAATAGCACGGCTATTCAAGAATTATTCAAACGTATTTCGGAACAATTCACTGCTATGTTCCGTCGAAAGGCTTTCTTGCATTGGTATACTGGTGAAGGCATGGACGAAATGGAATTTACTGAAGCTGAATCGAATATGAATGATTTAGTTAGTGAATATCAACAATATCAAGATGCTACAGCTGAAGAAGAAGGCGAAGATGTTGAAGGCGAAGAAGAAGAACATCTTGCTTAAAATTGTCTTCTTTTTTTGTTGTTGTTCTTGCCTTTTATATTCTATGATCTTATTATTATTGGAAAAATAAACTTTAAATAATTGTCTTCTTACAGAATATGAAAACATTCAACAGATGACACTAGATATCAATTGTATAAGTTTAGAGGTCAAAAGTTGACGTTGATTTCAATGGCGTTCTTTTTTGAAAGAAATTACATTTATTATATACCTCTATCATTCATCAATTCTCTCACTTCGAAGTTATTTATCTATCATAATCGTAAGTATACATATCCTATTTCTATTCTCATCGTTTCTGTGTGACTAATTTGCGAGACTTCTTCTCTTATTTTTTCATGTTATGAACCTATATCAAAGAACGACTTATCCTTGTTTAGAAGTTCATCATACGTTCAAGAACAAACATACGACTATACTTTCTCATGGAACTGAAAATATTTTATTCTAGGAGTGGTTGTACAACAATCCAAATTCTTTCTTGTAGAATATCATTTTGAGTTTCTTTTTTGTTTCTCTAGGCATTCCTTTCTATATTTGTCTCTCTCTGAGTCAAGGTAATCGTTCTCAAATGACACGAATAAATCATCTTCTATTTTCTAGATTATAGGCAATGGCTGACGATATCGATGTTGATCGTATGTTAGACGAAAAAATGCAACAAGAAAACGAACAGATAGACAATCGAAAAGAAGAAAACGGCGAAAAAAAGCACAAAGATAAAAAACACAAGAAACACAAACATCATAAACATCACAAAAGTGAGAAAAAACACGATCGAAAACGAAGTCATACGCGTTCACGTTCGCCACGTGACCGTCGTCGACGATCGCCATCACCACTGCCGTTATCCAATAGCGGTAAAAAACGCGATGTCAATTCAGAATTGCATCAACTAGCACAGTCAATGAATCGTAATCGACATGCAAAAGAAAATTCATCATCATCGAAATCCAGTCGACGAGAGAAAACACCTGAGTTAACACCCGAAGAACGCGATCTTCGAACGGTATTCTGCATGCAATTAGCAGCAGCCATTCGTCCGCGAGATCTCGAAGAGTTTTTCTCACGTGTCGGCAAAGTTCGTGACGTTCGTTTGATCACCGATCCTCGGACACGACGATCGAAAGGCGTTGCTTATGTTGAATTTCGTGATCTCGCTTGTGTACAAGCCGGTCTCGCACTTTCCGGCGAGAAACTACTCGGCATACCGATCATAGTCAAACCATCGAACGCCGAAAAGAATCGGCTCGCTGCACAAGCAGCAGCTGCAACAGCATCACAAAACGCGCTCGTTACCAATGGTATCGCGGCGTTGGCCGGCACAGTGATTCCGACACATGGGCCCATGAAATTGTACGTTGGCTCGTTGCATTTCAATATTACTGAAGATATGTTACGAGGCATTTTCGAGCCATTCGGACGGATTGATAATATTACGTTGATGAGAGATGCTGATACCAATCGATCGAGAGGATACGGTAGGAGGAGAATTTCGAAAGAACTAACAGAGTTTATTTGTTTTTTTCTTTTCTTAAGGTTTTATTCAATTTGCTCATGCCGAAGATGCGAAACGAGCGATGGAGAATTTAAATGGTTTTGAATTAGCTGGCCGACCGATGAAAGTCGGTCATGTAACTGAATCTGCCAATACAACGAACGGCGTCACAAGTGCTTATCAAGCGTATACATCCGTCGGTGCACCATCATCATTCTCATCGATATCAAATCTCGATTCGGATGATCTCGATCATCGTGGTATTAATCTCGGTACAACCGGTCGTTTAGCTCTGATGGCTAAACTCAGCGAAGGCAGTGGCCTCGAAATGCCGAAACATGCGATCGAAGCTTTGCAAGCTTCGCATCGACATGCAGCCGGCTCTCAATATGTTCGAATGCCTGAGCCACCGAATGCTCAACAATTAGCAACTGTCACAGCTGTTAGTACGCAGTGTTTCATGCTTTCGAATATGTTCGATCCAGCTACTGAAGCTAGTCAAAATGCCAATTGGGCACAGGAAATTCGTGATGAAGTCATCGAAGAATGTAATAAACACGGCGGTGTTGTTCATATCTATGTTGATGAGAAAAGTTCCGATGGAAATGTCTATGTTAAATGTGCAACCATTGCCAGTGCTCTTAAAGCTGTTGGTTCACTTCATGGACGATTCTTTTCAGGTCGAACGGTTATTGGAAATTATATTCCAGCGCAATCGTATCATAAACTATTTCCAGCTGCTATCAACGCAACAACACTTTTGCAAACATCGTACGATTGAAAACATGAACTAGACTGCTTTGATGATAATTGTTTGTTCTCTCTTTCTTTCTTTTTCTTTTTTCGTCAACAATAAATCACTTAATAAACGAAACTCTCGAAATCTTTTGCTTAAAGACAACATTCGTTTTAGATTAAATATCACAACGATATTATAAATGAATATACGTTAAAAAGAGAAGAAAGAAAAATGTCGACGATGCTAGTTGGCAGTACATCATTATGTTCTGCTCGATCGATAAAATTATTTACTTTTGGTTGTATATTAGCCGTTGTACTTATCTCATTTCAATATGAACATAAATTACGCTTATTTAATTCGCCACGTTTAATGCTTACGATACCAGCATTAACTCTGATTTCGATATGCGGTTTCGGTGCTGGTAAAAAGAAAAATACAGTTGAATTTGTTTTTATGTTTCGCTTTTTCGAATAGCATTAGTAGGCTTCCTTTATCCACTTGTTCAAACATCTCTTACTTCATACAATGATAATACAATACGAAAATCTCAAGTGTGTAAATCAATAGTCATATTCATCGGTATCAATCATTTAAGTGCTGTATGTGTTTTCGAATGAGACGAAAATTGAATATCTTCTGGTTTTTTGTTTGTTATTGTAGAAAATTCCATTTCATAGTGATCTTCATTTTACTTTAACCTTAGCATTCCTATGTGTTGCGTTTTGGTGGTGGTTGGATCGAAGTGTACTTACATTTATTTTTTCCATAGCTGTCTCATTGATACTGACAATGATTACTGAAATATTATTACGTTCGGGTGCACTCGAGTAAAACAAATTTTTTCTTCTCGAAAACAAAAAAAAATATACGCACGTATTTAGATATTCATATTCCGATTTCTATTTGAAAACTTGTGTACCTTGTTTGACATTTGCCGGTGCTATTTTAACGATTCAAATGACGAAATTATTCTCTCAAGTCAGTAGTTTGTTATTCTTTCTTCTTCTCACTCAATTATATCTGACATTTATTTTGCATAGTCAAATCAATCGTGTTCATTGGAACCATTCGTCGAACAAGATCATTTGAAAACTGAATGAATTCATTCTTTTCTTTTTTGTTTTCGTTTATTTTGTGCAATGTATCGATAGATTTTTTTGTTCAAAAGAAAAAAAAACAATATACGTATATATAGATATGCAGCTGTATGAATTCTGATGTAATTATAGCCGTAACGAAAAGAAATCTGTGTATGTTATATATTGAATTTGCCAATTTTTTTTCTCGCATCGCTTGTTCGACATAATCAAGGACGATTTTTTCTCTTTTTCGTTGATATATAAAGAAAAAAAGACAAGCAAATCCGACTTATTTTTATGATTATTATTCCCATACAATGATAGGATTACGATATGAACAGCGAAAGAAAAAAGTCGATCAGAGCAAGAGAGAGAGAGAGAGAGAGAAGAGAGACATATCTCTTTAAAGAATCTTTCCATCATAGAACGCTCAAACGGCAACAGCAGGAAGTAACATATATATATATATACATATACAACATCGCAGCTCATCTCATTCTCCTCCCTGTTGTTGGCACAATCGTGTATGAGTGTTGTTTTATCGTTCCGACAGTCAAGTATTCACTTTATTTAAGTGACAACACTTAGTCGCAGCATTTTGGTTCTCCGATCGAAAACAATCCTCAACATGTTTTGGTCAGTTATCTTTAGTTTTTATATTTTAATTCAACCTGTCTATCTTCAAGATAATAATATCCATGGTAAGTATCTAATTCGATTGACATTCTCAAATAGATCCAAGTGTTGAACTCATCAGCTCTACTTATTGATGATCTGTGTTTGCCTTGTAAAAGAGAAAGTAATGAAAGATTATGTCATATTAATATCATCATCAAAAGATGTTAACCGGATGTTGAGTAGGAGAGAAAATATCATGGATCATCTGTCGGTAATTACCGTGAATAGATCGTAATCCTCATTGTTATGCAAATTATTGATTCGTTCGAATTTTAAACGACCAAAAAAGAAACATTCATTAGGGAATATGAAATAATTGAATTGAGAAAACGTTTTCTCTTTTTTTTTGTATCTCTAGGCAAAAATCAAACGATAATCGAAGCTTTACATTCGAATGTAACAGTAACTGTCGGACAAAAAGCTATTCTAACATGTCTATTCGATACAACAAATGATTATTTATCGACACATCAATTAATCTGGATACGACAAAGTCATGGTTCATATGAATCCGATTCAATCATAGCACATAATCAAGCTCTATTAATCTCGGATTCCCGTTTAAATCTTCAACGTACAGATACGGATTATTCATTGATTATCAATGATGTAACATCAGATGACGATGGAATCTATGCATGTGAAGTTAATACCGAAATACCACAAAAAGCCTTCATACATTTATATGTTCAAGGTAAAAGATTATTTTCTTATCTCATGGATGAATTGAAATCTCTCGTCTGAGTTTATATTTATTGATTTGTTTATATGTACCAATATATGAATGAGAATGCCAGACAAGCTCAAATAAAAGGAACAAAAATCAATGAAATGATAATGATCGGAAGTTCTGGTAAATGTATATACGTACGTATATACATTGAATTGAACTCACCCGGAAGAGGATGTTTATTTAACGCGAGTGATGACATTTTCTTGTCTAAAGAGAAAAGTCGATACATTATTTTTGTTTCTCATTGAACCACAAAAAATATCGATGACAGAATTGAATTTTTTTTTCTTTCTTTGAATATAGAAGATCCAGTTTTTATTGATAATGCAACTTCATCACCTATCATTGCCAATGAACACGATAATATTACATTGAAATGTCATGTCCGAGGTCGAACTCATCCTTATGTAACATGGTTTCGACGTATTAAAGATGAAAATAATCATACGAAAGTTGTCAATGAACTACTTGCCAATAATACTGATGGACAATTACAATTGATAAATGTTAGTCGATATCAATCAGGTTTCTATCAATGTCAACTAACCAATCAAATTTCTGAACATTCAATTAGCAAAGATATGGAACTACGCGTACTTTGTAAGTACAAAATCGATATTTTTTTTCCGCCCTCGTTTTCCATACACTTGTATTCGGATTGATTTACGATATTTACATTTGATAGCTAATATTAAATTCTAATTTATTAATATTGAACATATTTTATTACTGTTCGCCTCCGTCAACATTCCGAGAAATTTATTATTATGATGATTGTATATATTTCCATATATGCGTATTGAATCGTTGTTCGAATGACCTCAAATAATAACAATAAGAACTTGACCGACGTTTATCTGCTTCATTTCAATAAACAGAGAAATGTCGGCACATCAGCGATTCAAGTTGACCGATATGCATCGAAAGCAAATAATGAAGTTCTAGAAATATCTTTCTATTTTTGATTCTCAATATAAGAAGAAAGCACCTAGAGAACATCTTACGTTTCGATGCACTTGATGAATAAGTTCTCTATTCTACTTCTCTGACTTTTTAATATTTTGATTTCTAAAGAACCTAATTGAAAGACTTGAGATCCGTTCCTACGAAATAAAAACTCTATTGAGATGAACAAATAACAAGATCAAAGTCTTTTCTTTCATTGAAAACCTAATCGCGGGAGTAAAAAGAGAAACTCCTTCGTTAATAAACATGAATGCGTGGGCGAAAATTTTCTTTTAAAGAATAATATATTGTCAAAGGTTGCCGATTCGATATTGATACTATTAGAATAACCTTTGACAAACACCGATGAGCAGTGAACCCATACGTTCTCTTCGACATTTATTCTAGAAAAGATGTAACGAAATCTTTTCGTTCTCGAAACAATCATTGTTGACCAATTCAGTGCAATATGTGTGACTTTTAACTTTTTTTCTCTTCATTTTCTTCTCTTTTTTTATTTGATTGCTAATAGTTTTTAAAATATATTTGCTTAACTTCACCGCCCAATGTCATTTTAACAGAAAGAGAACAAGTGTAAAAAAAAAGGAATTAAACTATGTGACAAAGAATAAAATGAGAGAAAAGAGAACAGAAGAAGAAGAAGAAAAAGAAAGCAAGACTCGCAGAGAAAGATAGCTATTGCACAGTTTCTCTTTTCTTTCTCCTTTAACTTGCTTGTGATTGTTGTGTTTTTGTTCATCATTACATCTTTTTTTCTCTCGTTTTCTCTTTCGCCCTCTCTCTCTCTCTCTCTCTCTCTCTCTCTGTCTTTCTCTCGTTTTCTCATTTACCTTTGGTTCAATGTTGTTCAGTCAAAAACACAGATGATTATCACTACCACCTACACGTCTATCAATATCAACTAACGTCATCAACAGAACAATTAGGAAATCTAAACTTTCCTCTATATATATATATCAAACTAACAATATAAATATATTTACCAAACATAAATTTCCTCGACATTCATATATATAATCCGTATCTAACTGACGTCGATATTCTTTTCGAAGTCTTTTTGATAAAGACAATGACGTCCGGATTTGTTCTATTCACAGTTCTACTTATTTTTTCGACAACTTTTGTACAAGCTCATCCACGAGTCGCATCAAAACGACGATTTCCATCGTCAACTAAATCTCAAAATTTCTATGATGATCAACACAATCATCCAACATACTCGAGTGATTCTCGGAAAGTACCATCATCATCATCATCGTCATCATTTTCATCAACAACAACAATAAAAAATCCAGCTAATGAACAACAAATTGAAGAATTTACGAGAATGATATTCGAACGATTGGAGATCAAAGAAGTACCGAATGTCACATTGAATGGCAATGATGGAACAGGTATTCCATCGATTGTTCAAACATTAGAACAAGAAGATATTCAATACAATGAAGAACTTCACGCTTATCAACAACAGAAATCTCGTGAAGATCTACAAGCAACTACTGAACGTGCTATTTTACCTGGTGATTCTCTCCCATCCCATTCATGTCAACGGCAAATTGCTGCCAAAATCAATCTCAATCGAGAAAGTTTACATCAAATCGAATGTTTTCGTTTTACAAAATCGTCGATCGACTCCAAAGCTTTGCCAACCAATCAACTCATCAAACGTTTACGTTTGTATGTAAGAAAAAACTACTTTCATCTCAATTACAATCAAGAACAATTGTTAACACCGGATATGTTTCAAATGTTTCAAGTTTTTCGACCAGCATCGAATGATACACGTCAAAATCCAATGTCACAGCTAACTGATACCATTCGTTTACCTATCAGTCAAGTCAAACAATTGAATCGAAATTGGTACGAATTTACCATTGATTCAAAACCGAATCTCATCGATCTTCAACAAATCTATCAGCAATTTCTCATGCCTTGGTACGGTCTCGGTATAAGTCATGTTGTTCAATCGTCTTGGGCAACATTCTATCGACGATATTATTCAAAGAAAAGTTTCAATAATTTCTTACATTCGAACAATGATGATGACATTGATGATATCAATGGAAACAAACAATCTCATCTTCAATTACCATATATGCTGGTTGAATATGGTGAAAAAATTGCAACATTAACCAAAAATCGTGGCCAACGAAATACACAAGCGGCTGGACCACGATTGGCACGACCTTGTGATCCGAAAAGTCCGTGTTGCCGTCGGCCATTGACCATTGATCTTGATCAAGGCACGAATGCATTGAATTTTGTTATCTATCCACGACAGATTGACATCGGTGAATGTGTCGGCGTGTGTAGTACAAGTACTGCATTAGAATATTCGAAAGCTAAACATGCACAATATAAAAACGAACCACATTCGGCTCATAAGCTTCTTTATATGCATCAGCCAGGTCGAACGACAACAACAACGGAAGTCAATCGACCCGATCAACAAGCAACACAATGTTGTTCATATTCTCGTACAGGTGGCCTAGAATTAATGTATACAACAACAAATGGTGGACCAATTATTCGCAAATATATACCGAATATGGTCGTTGAAGAATGTCGATGTGGATCACCGGCTACAATCCAGCAAGTATAAGAGACAGACAACGAACAAAAACACAAAGAAAAAGAACAACTCTACATGCCTCTGTGATAAGTGTTACATATAGATAGGAAAGAAAATAGGGTTTAGTTTCATTTTATGAGTAGGGTAAGACTCTCGGTCAGCAAGCAAAAAAAGAAGATACTAATTTTTTTTCTCGTCTAACTCGGTGATTTTCTCTTCTTCTTCTTCTTCTTCATTTCATTATTATTATTGTCTTGTATTTTGTGCGTATTTGTGTTCTATTTCTAATCTCGTCGTATATTCGAATTCTGTTTTACAAGTTTTTTTTTTCGTTGCCTCATCTATTGGGTGCATTTGTTCAGTTTTTATTCAAACAGAAGAAAAAAAGACCAGAAATCTGCTGGTCAGTTGCAGTTTGCGCTTTTTATCTCTATACACATTCGGAAATCAGTCAAGCAAACAGTTTCAGCCGGCCATTTGCTTCTAACATGCGTACCGCATAGGTTTTCTTTTTAAAAATTTGTGTAACAAATATTCTTATATTTTAATTTCCTCTTTCTACACATGCGCGTGTTGATGTAATTGTATGTGTTTGCATATATATATATGTATGTATGTTGATGAAACATGACCAACGTCATCATTCGACGAAGAAAAAAAAACTATTAATTTGATATCTTCAGGATTGACGGCTATCATTGTTTGCTGAATATCATATTTTTAATTGTAAGGATGAAAAGTACAAGATTAAAATTAGGTATATTTTAGCTAGGTCAATTGGAAAATTGTTATCATTAACTTGCATGCATGTCAAAGTGTAGAAAGATTATCATGTGTGTATAATAGTTGCTAAATATCGATTAGATTAGCAATTTGTTCGCTCGAAAGCCGGATATAATTAACAGATAGTCAGAAGAAATTATTTGTAAGAAAAAATATACGGCCTTGTAATATGAAAATAAATTTTAGTTTCACCAATAATTCAAGCACAAACAGCTCTTGTTCAAAGTAGCATCGGAAAGTCTGTTTATCTACGTTGTACAGCAACAGTTCCGTATGATACGAAAATCTATTGGCAACGAATGGACAATCAAACAAGTTCAAAGATTCGTTCGGTACAAAATCTCAATAACGAGCTCGTACAAACAAGTTTACATATAAAAGATATTGATAAACATGATTTCGGCATCTATGCTTGCTTTGCTGAATCAACTTTAGGAAAAAATCATGCTGCTATTGAACTACGAGGTAATTGACTAGTTGTTAAAGAAAAAAAAATCAATATTTATATCGTATGTTCGTTTTTTTTCTTCCGAACAAATAATTATTGAAGAACTTCGTCGTTCAATAAACGCCTCAACAATAGATAATAAACCTGAAGAATCAACAACACGTATACAAATACTTAAGCGAAATAAAAGTAGAACTTTAGAAATTTAAGAAGATTAAAGTTCAACGGAATTTATTATTTTTCTTGTTTTTAGTTTCAGAACAAACAACAATAACAATGAAAGCGAATCGAGCATCAACATATTTCCCTGTATTCTACATGCCATTTTTATTTATTTATTCGATTATGTGGAATCTGACGTAGAAATTCATATTTATTCTAAATAAATGACTTCTTTCCTTGAACAAGATATATTTGACGTCAATGAATGCACCTTGAAATCTATCAACAGTTTTCTGTGTTCCGTTTTGTTTTGTTTCGTATCAATAAACGTATGAATAGATAGTCATAAACAATGGAATATACGTATGTGAAATAAGCGTTTACCTTAAGAACTTCGCGACTTATTTATTTTAAATAGTAACAAAAAAGTATATATGATTAACCAAGAGAATAATATTCCTTTTTTAAATATTTAATTCGTTGGTTTCGCGGAAAGTAAAGGTTTTAATTAAATATGTTATAATAACTACAGTGTGAATGTTCTTCTGAAAAGAAATATACTTTTCATTGATAATTAATCGAATAAAAAAGTCTTGCGATCATTAACACACAAGTGTCGATTACATTTGACATTGAGGGTGACCTAATTATTTTGTTCGATGATTCCATTTGATCCTACGTTATACCAAAAGTTCAATTATAACATTTTCTTCATACTATTCATTGATGTTCCTCGGATAGAGTTCATTGGTCACAGGCGAATATAAACATAAAACAATAGTCATGTACCAGCTGTGTCAATGATTAGCTGACAACATTTGCTACAATATAGTGAGCATAAATGAATTCTTAGAAATACTCGAAGCAGTAAAAAAAAACATCATTTTGTACTTTAAAGAAAAAGTCAATAGAAGTACTTGAATTGAACTCTGATATTTCAAATGGTCAAAAAGTCAAATATGTAATATAAGACATTCGCAACATCTCAACATATCATACTTCTGAAATTTAATATTTGTAATGAATACCAAAAGTTTTTATTTATTTATTTATTTATTTATTTATTGATTTTTATTTGATAAACACAAATATGTAGAATAAGAATAACAACAACTAGAACAAAAAAAAACTGTACAGAAAAGCACTGTTATTTAAAAACAAAACAAATTTATTTATGAATTATTCATATCTATCTACATTTGTTCAGATTGATCGAAGAGAGATGAGAGAATTGAGTTAATCAGACGGAGACATAGGAAGTGCAGTAGTTGCTCGTTTTGAAGCTGCCGATTGCTGTGTCCAATATTGATTCGATATCGTCACAGCATCGCATTGAACACTAAATGATTTAATAGGCACTTGAGAGAATTGTTTTGAACCATTATTATATTTATAAAATGTATCAACCATGGATTCAGTAATATCTTTTGGACCTTGTCCAAAAATTCGTTCGATTCGCGTTGGTGTGTCCGATGCCGTTGCATTTGTTAACGGAAGAAACGCATAGACACCACGAAATTGCAAACGTGAATCACGAAATAGAATAATGAAATGTTTGATTTTATCCGTGTGACGTTCGATTTCATCGCAAACTTGTTCACGTATACGATCGTTAACTTTACCGGCCAATATGACTTGTGTTAAAGCATTGAGTATTGTTTGTCGATTACTTTTACCTGACAATGGTTTAGCTAGTGGATAACGTGGTTCACTTATTGGAATGAGTGGCAATGGAGGTTCAGCTGTTGAACGTGCTGATGAACGTGGCAATGTTCGAGAGTCGATTTTCGTCGGAGTTTTGGCCGAACGTAATTCAGCCATTCGAACAAATGATAATGATGATGATGGTGGTGTTGTCATTGTTTCATTTAAATCGACGTTATTAAACATATCGGTATTCGATGTACCGAATGTTGAAATGAGAATCGGACCTGTTTGTCGACGTTGTGTTGCAGTTTTGGCTCGCATTTTAATTGTTGGATGTTCGTCGGATTGATTATTGTTGTCGATTGTATTCGAGAAATTCTTGTCTTTTTTCGCCATATATTGTCGATAGATTTCTTCGCGTCGCTGTTCTCGTTCGTGTTTTTTAGCTGATTCTTCGAGATCTTTTTGTCGTCGTTCGTTATCACGTTTTGAACTTTCAATTTCTCTCAATTGACGACGTTTTTCAAAAGCTTCGTGTCGTTGTTGTTGTTTGATGAGAACGAGTTCACGTTTACGTTCCATTTCGATCGCTGTCGATGCCGATGTATCATCGACAATATCAAGAACAAGGCCATGACCATTGGCTTTCGCTGGTAGTTCTTCTTCACGTGGCGTCGATGTCGATGGTCGATGTGCAAATGTCAAAGATTTTCTTGAGAATGTTGCATTACGTGATACATTACTACTGCCGCCACCATTAGCTTGAATAACTTGATTATGAATTTCTTCTTGTTTTTCAGATAAATTATTAATAACCTATGAATAGAGATTTGTTTAAATTATCAAGAGATCTGTTTTTTTTTATTACTTGTTGTAATTCGCCGATATTCGAATTCAATTGTTCGATTCGAGATTCTTCGGCAATGATTGGCGTTGTTGTGGTGGTTGTGGTTGTTGTTTCGATATATTTTTGTTTGAGTAATTCGAGCGTATTTAGAAAATCATCTCGAGTCATCGGTTTCGAAAGATCGACGATAGATGAATTGTCTTTGGTTGTAATTTCAGATGATAAATTCGGTTGAGCAAGCATCGTCGGAGATGTTTGTGAACGAAATTCAGCTGTTGTTTGAGATTTTCGAATTTGTGGTGATGAAAGATATTCATTTGTTAGATTAGCTGTTGTCTTGGTTTTTTGTTGAAGTAATTGTTTAAATGCTTCTTGACTTATTGTCTGTCGTTTGCTGTCACGTTGTTGTTCTAAACGTTGTTTATCACGTTCGATCGAACGTTTCTTTAATTCCAATTGCATTTTAACTGCAAGATATTCGTTTGTCAGCTGAACATCATCCGAACAATTCGTACGAGCTGTATCAATGGGTGTCGGTTGATTTGATTGAGCTTGCCGTTGCCATGTGGTTGTCGTTGACATAAACGACGTTTTCTTTGGTGATATTGACGTTGATGTTTTCAAACTACTTTTCATTGGTATTGATACTTGTCGTTCGTGATTTGTACTCGCTTGAAGAATACCACCGGTTGTTGAAAATTCTAATTCATCCTCTTGATCATCACCATTGATCGAATATGTTTGATTGGATTTATTCGAGCCGAGATTTTCCTCGTCTTCATTCTCATCGAAATGTGTCTTTTCAAAAAGAACAAATAAATCAACTAGCATTGCCTGAATATTGATGTCTGGTATGAGATTTTCTCGAAGATTTCGTATTGTAAATGGAAATATATTTGTCATCGAATGACCCTGATAATGATTGAGATAATGTCGAAGAGTATTTAAATCATGTCGATTTTTCTTTTCATTATATTCGTGATCGTAAAATGAAACAAGAGCAATCAAACATTGACCATCGATGATCGATGAACGAAGATCAATCACAGGCGGTATACGTTGTGAATGAAGATTTGCTAGATATTCACAGATACCATTCAACCAGATAATAAGTAATGTTTCTGTGGGTAATCGTTGAGATTTAGTTAATAATGATAGAACAGATTTTAATTGAAGTTTTTCGAAACGTTGATAGAGAAGAGTTTGATCGAGATTCAATTGAAAATATAAATTCATCAAATGATCAATAAGTTCTAAATGTATATGAGCATTCAATGGATCATCTTGTTTCAATAGATTCATATCTAAATGTATATTTTGTGATGTAAAATAATTGAGAATATCTTCATAGGAGAAGATTTCTTCTTGTTGATTTGTTATATTTTGAAATGCACGAATATATAAATCGCCCGAGAGTAGGACAAGTGCAATATCAGGCGAGAGAAAACGTTCTTGATTTTCATTTTGAAAGAAATGTTCATGTGGCAAATAATCAGGGATTGTTTGATGTAAATACGCTTTACTTATAAGCCAACGTAATGAACAACTAAGACGAGCTTCATTTTCGTCTTCATCATCGCTTGAAATATCGATGATTTCGTTTGTATTCGATTGCATTTGCTGTTGTTTTATTATTTATTAACGATTGATTTGTTTCCTTGCCTTGTGTTCGGTGTATGGCAACAATAATAATAAAACGATGAATCATGAAATGATTAGGCGACATCTAATCGTCATGTTGAGTTCTAAGGATTCGATTTTTTTTCTTATGAGAATAAAAAAAAAGAGAATTTCATTGAATTGAATTTTTGTGTTGAAAATTAAAATGAAATGAGATTTGAAATAAAAGATGTCAGCAGGAGATTCAACAAGAAAATTATTGACCTTTCCCAAGATCGCTGTTCGATTGGTTCGATGCATCGAAAATGTTCTTTGTATTATCTTTGTCTTTCTTTTTCCTCGTTTACGTTCATTAGATCATTGTATTTGAGACGAACAAGGTATGTCTCAAGCGTGTCTAACACAATATTTCACTCCCAAACAATCCCGACGTTCGACAAACAAATATCTCGAAAGTGATTCAGCTAAATCACAGAAACGAAAATTAAAATTCGACGAAGAAAACAACGAAAATGTTTGTTCATCATCGACAAAAAAACGTCGAATTAGTAGGTCATTTGATTCGATTGATTTTATATTCAATTTCATATTCAAAGGTCCATCGAAACCAACGGATGGCTATTTACTCGATTGTGATTTAGATCAAATCGATAAACGTACGTTTTCGAATTGATTTTCGACAAATCTTTGCAAAATTCTTCTCGTTTTCAGTACCTTTATCCCGACAGAATCGAACCGAAGAGAAGAAAATTCAAACATTCGAACGACAAAAAGTTTCGCTCACAAATATCAAAGAAATTCGTCAACATCTCACCGCCGTTCGAACTCATCTCGATCAGATAAAACCACACGAAAAACTACCGAGTAAACCAGCTGCTCACGAACGTTTCGCTCATCTACTCGACGAAAAACCATCGTTGACCGATGAAACACCGAAGAAGAACAAATTGGCATCGCCAGCCGATCTTCGTCGACATGTTCAAACAGCCGAACACGAACGTGTGAAGAAAATCTTCTCGAAAGTCGATCCAACCATCGTCGAATCACTTCCAATAACACCATCGAAGAAAATCGCGGGCGTTAACAACCGTCTCCTTGAACAAATTCGTTTGAAAGAACAATCGAGACAACAATTAATTTCATTGGAAAATACGGGCGTCATACAAAACGATCAACAACGTTCGAAAATTCATCATATGTTTACACATACGAAGGAATTATTGAATATTATTGATCAATTGTTTACGACTGAACGTCAAGTTGCTTTAGAAACAGATCGAATTCGAGAGAAAATCATTGAATTACATTCCGCTCGATTTAATCAAGGTAAAAATCAACGAATATTTCGCAAAATCAAAAAACCGATCTCGTCATTTTCTAGATCAAGCCACTGAACACTTAGATTTCCTTGTGAAATCTATGGATGAATGTGCACCTAATTATCTCATTTCATTGAAATTACGAAATAAACAATACATGAAAATCAATCGAGCGAAAACTGATATGAATACAATCAATGAATTTCTCGAGAGAAAATTGAATGAATATGCTGAATAATATTTTTTTTTTGTTTTCGTTTATCTTTCTACTAGATTTTTTTTGTTATTCTTCTATAAATTCAAAATGTAGTTGAACTATTTTCTTGTTCCTTCTATTTTTTCTTTTGTATATTGTTCATAGCTTTATTGAAACGAAAAAAACAAACAAACACCCACACTAATCCAATTACTTTGTGAAGATTATTAAGAAAAAAAAAGATTATATTTCTTGTTTATTGCAGATTGAAAAGAAAAATGGTTCTTTTGAAAGAAATATCCGAAGGTATTTGGGGTAAGAATCAACCGATTTCACGAGAAAGATACGATGATATTCAACTAGGTTTGATCGTTGCACCGAATCAAACATCGGAAGTTGTGACAGAAAATCCATTTCGTATCACCATGGCTGCATTGGATGTCGATGTTAAAGCCGATGGTATTCCAACAGGTATCACCCGAGTGACATTGAAATCAAGTACAGCTGATAAAGGTCCAGCAACTGATTTGATTTTATGTAATTTACAATATCCATCGTGTCTTCAACAGCCATTGGATATTGAAATTTATGATGGACAAACGTTGAATTTTGCAGTGCAAGGACCACGTAAAATATTGGAATTGTATGTTGAGGAGATGACTTTTTTTTTGTCTTCTTTTTGAATAGATAAAGTTCATCTAACTGGTTATAATCTTCAATCAGAACCGGAAGAAAGTATGAGAAAAGAAAGAATAATGAGATGATTACTGTGGATTTTAGTGCACGACGGTTGTCATGGTCATTCGCACGGTGAAAATGTTGGAGATTATTTTGCTGAAGCTGGAGAATCAAGTGGTGATGATGATGACGATGACAGTGATGATGATGACGATGAAGATGATGACGATGATGATGATGACAGTGATGAAGATGGATTTCCATTAGGTGGTCGTAAAAAATTGCGTGATGATGAAGTAAATCTTCTTTTCGACGAGCTAATCCGTTGTCTGATTGAACTATTTAACTAGGATCAGGATTTAGAAGACGATTACGAAGATGGATATGTCGAAGGTGAAGATCAATTAAGCTCAGAATCGGAATCGGATAAAAAGTCAAAAAGTAATTTTTTTTTTATTAATTTCAATCGATTTTATTTTGATTTTTGAAAGATAAAAAACGAGCAAGAGAAGAATCGAATGGTCATGCAACAAAAAAGACTAAACCCAATGAAGACAAATCAACAACAAAAAAGAACAAAAAAGAACCAACAGCAACAGCTACAACATCAAATGAACCATCGACAAGTGCTCAACCACCACCACCGAAAAAAACTAATTCATTAGAAACGAAAGATCTTCGAGTTGGTAATGGTCCCGAAGCTAAACTCGGCAAAAGCGTACGACTACTAATTGAGATATTTTCAATCGAACATTTGTGTTTTGTATTTCTAGGTTGCAGTTTATTACAGTGGTCGACTTCAAAGTAATAATAAAACATTCGATTCATGTCTCAAAGGCAAACCGTAAGGCAACGAATTTCGGTTTTGAAAAAAGGAAATTGAAAGTTTTTATTTCGAATAGATTTCGATTTCGTCTTGGTGCTGGTGAAGTTATTCGTGGTTGGGATCAAGGTGTTAAAGGCATGCGTGTCGGTGGTAAACGTCAATTAACAATTCCACCATCCTTAGCTTACGGAAATCAAAAACTACCGGATATACCAGCGAATTCAACATTAATTTTCGATGTTGAATTAAAGAATGTCTTTAATTAACAAGGCGATTTGTGTCTGTGTTTTCTTTTTTTTTGCTGTTATTGATGGCAATCAAGAGAATTTTGTATGTCTTGATTATCATTCAACATAAATAAATTGAAGAAAAACAAAATCAATAAGAATTTCAAACATTTGTAGTCGATAAATCTAAGAAAAAAACTAATGAAGAGACATGGCAAATGAATAAACTTTTACTTTGAGAATTTCTATCGAATACAATATATTTTAGATACAAAAATATTGTTAATATAGTAACAAGAAGCATACAACTAAAACCAAATATTAATAAAATCCAAGCTTCAGAAAAACCTAAAGCAAGTTAGACAAAATCTTCGAACATTTTTTTAAAGCAAGAAAATTTACCCAGAAGTTCATCGGAGGGTTGCATTTGTTCGCTGACTATCGATTTCGGCAAATGCTTTTTGATGTTCTCTCTAAAAGCATTTCTTCTTATTCAATGATTATCTATCTCCATTAAGTAAATATACTATTTGCATGGAAAATTCATTGAACAGTATTATTAATCAACAAATGATTTGATTTTGTCTTTGCCTGTTTTTTTTTCTAGAAGAAGCTTGTTTTTTTTCTTTTATGTCGACAAAACATAGTCGAACAGTTATTGTAAAAAAACCTTCATTAACATTGACAAGCGATTACAAAGACGAGAAGGTAGCTTCTCCATCATCATACAAATGCACTTACTGTTCGAAAAGTTTCGCTTCTCCGAGTCATCTCTCTCGACACGCATTCACTCATACAGGTGAAAAACCATTTTTGTGCTCGGAATGCGGTCAACAATTCAATCAAATCTCATCATTGGAACGTCATCAACGTACAAAACATGAACTGCTATCGAAAACGAATTCACTCTATCAATGTCGTTTGTGTCAAGAACATTTCTCATTGAAACATAATTTAAAAATGCATGAAAAAAAACTTCATGATAAACAAACGAATTTCGTCTGTCAGATTTGTTCAGCCTATTTCACGTGCAATTCATCACTGCAAAAACATCGAAATTTTCGTCATCGATCACAAATTAAACATTCGTCCGTTCAATATCAGATTCTTAAATGTAATGAAATCAATTGATTGTTTTTTTTTAAAGTACAATAAAAGAAAATTATCTAGGAAAACGAGTGTTTGTTATTTTCTTTCAAAGTTAGCAATAAAACTAATTTTTTTTGTTCTCTCTTGTGAAATATTACTATTAACATGGGCTTTCAAAATAATTATTTAATTTCTCATATGATTATAACTAAACGACAATTGCAAGCATTATTCTATTCGTTTATTCACTGTCACAATTCTGTCATGAGTCAAATAAGAATCTTAGAGGGAAATATTTTATTTAGTTAGCTATTTCTGATGAAGACAATGGTCTCATTTTTCTTTTTGTGTTTGAAAAAGAAAGCATATGAACAGCAGATGTTGGGAACTATCCTCGTAATTAGTTCAGCATATGCCAATAAGTGCATAATTACTACGGTATTGAATACTCGTAATCTATTAAATGAAACAGGATTCAAACGTAAATAAACGAGGCAAAAAATATTCAAACGGAATATTTTCATTAATTATTTATCATTTTCATCAGTTTTCTTTTTTTTCCTCTCTCTTGTCTTGCTTCTCGTTGTTTTTTAATAACCATTATCCTCGTTGTCATATGTTCATGAGTAGAGAGATGATATGTTGGTGTGTTTTTCTTTTCCTTCTTCTTCTACTTTTAAAAACTTTCATTACTATAATTTTCTCCGCGTTCTTTTTTTTTCTTCCGTACTTTTACATTAGACACTGTTGTAGTTGAACACCCTTGTTTGATTCTTTCTCACATCTAATTTATTTCGATTAAATCATAGATTCGACATTGATGATGTTTTGCTTCGTTTTTTCGATAATAAAATTGTTAAGAAAGGAAATAGGAAGTGAATAGCGAACTAAAATTGTTTGACTCGTGTGACTGTAAATATATGACCTAGACAAAACATTGAATATTTCTTTGCGTGCTAATTACTCGCATTGATAGAGAAAATCTCTGGGTTTATAATAACTACTGAAGAATAAATCCGCTATTAAACATCTATTCGTAGATGAGCATTCTAAATTCTATCTGTAGTTCAAATCCTTAAAATATCATTAATCTTTTTCTCTTTTTGCTTCACACTTTCCGGCTTCACAAAACACATGCGTACATACTTCACATTCCTAACAAAGTAGTTCCTATAACAAAAGAACAAGTTTAATATGCACTTGTCATGCACACGGATTTCGTCTTAGATCTTAAGAGAATAGTAAAAATCAGTTAGAGACAAAAAAAACATGTACATAAGAATTGCCCTAATTAGTAAACGATATGGATGACACTTCACGCCCGTCGTTTTAATATCGTCTCGCGAGATTTAGATTAAATGACATGGGAAATCGGAAAATATTTAAGATCGGGAAGATTGAACGAGCTAGATATATTGTCAAAGAAAACAATCTGATTTTGATCTCGTTTCGTCTTTTTCTTTCCTTTTCTCCTAATGTATTCCTAGGCTAGAAATCGAATGTTAAAAGATCAGATCACGCTCAATTAATCCACATTGATCAATTTAATTCCAAAGAGAGAGAAAAAAAGCCGATCATCATCATCATTTCGTTTTACAATCACTTTTATGTTTTTTTTCTCTTCCGGATTATGTAGGACTCGATCGTATTCATATGACATCGCCGAGTTTATCATCACGAGTTCTCATCGGTCATCCGACGTTTAGTCGTTCAATTGAGTCTCACGGTAGTGCACATTCAGCAGATACAAATTCGTATACGTGGCGTCGAGCTGGAACAGTCTGCAGTGAAGATGTTGGCACACAAACCGAGCGTATCGGTGCAGCTGGTGGCAGCGTATCGAGTACGGGTCGAACGTTACTTGGCGAACTTCGACGACGACGAGACGATACAATTGTCAACATCAGTCTTGAATCAATGAAATACAATGGAGGTATGCAAATCACTTGATCTGAATAATTCATTGTAATTCTTTGTCTTGTTGTCTGGATTTTAAAAGCTAAACGAATTAATCGAGTAATTGTAACTGACATGTATTCAATTGAGTTTTGCTTGTCTTTTAATAGTCAAGTAGATATATCGTTTGATGTATTGAGCTTTTTTGTTTAAGGGGCGAGAAAGGAAAAAAGGACGGAGCAAAGAAAAAGCTGCCAATCAATTATCCATTTTTCTTGTTATTTTTTTGCTTCTTATATATATATATATATATATATTTCTTTGAATACAGAATATTTTTTTCCTCTTCATCGTCACCATCATCTTCTTCTTCTTCTTTCTCTTAGCTATACCATTTCGTCAATTACAACGGCCCGATCGTTTACCACGTCAAAGTTCTCGTCAAAGTGAATGTGACGGTTCATTATTAGGTGATTTGATGTCAAATTCAACTGGCCCAATCACATCTACTTTATTAAATTCCAATGGTGAGAAGAAAGCACCAATGCTAGCAACATTAAATACACATCAACTCAATGATTCAATATCAGTCGTTGTACCACATACAACAATTCCCGAAGAAAATCAAGTTAATCTCGAGTCGAAAATCAATCAGGACAACTCAACATGCGAACGAACAACAAGAAAAGAATGCTATCGATTAGGTCGGCGTAAACTCTTGTTTGAACAACGTCGTAAAGCATCGGATTATGCTCTGTTTTTTGCCATGATCGGTCTTGTATTTATGGTGCTTGAACAAGAATTCACTATGGCAAAAATTTACGACAAGGTAGAAAAGCAAATTGTTAAATAAATAATTGCTAATCATTACTCGGCGTGTGTGTGGGAATGTGCGCATGTGTATTTGCTCTTTTGCTCAAAGATAGAAGAAGAAGAAGAAGAAAAAAGAAAACTCTTTTAAGTGGCTCGTTAGTGAATAGATAGATAAGTGATCGTCGATTAGAGTACTTCGATTATTGAAAGAACCAAAAACGAACTTATATATCGTCAATGCTGATATTTGTTTAATTACTCAAACAAATGAATATTGTGTTATTTTGATTTAGAATGATTGGTGCTCGATACTTCTCAAATCATTCATAACTCTGACGACATTTATTTTAGTTTCATTAATTATATATTATCATGCGTTGGAAATCAAAGTAAACAAACAAAATCGAATTCAATCTGTGATGATACGAGTGTTTTGTTCTTTAGCTATTTATGATCGATAATTGTTTGGAGGATTGGAGAATAGCTCTCACCTGGCAACGTGTTCTTCTCATAAGCATAGAAGTTCTAAGTATTGAGAAAAGAATTCTAAGGATATAATATTTGTTTATTTTTCTTTCTTTTCGATTAGTTTGTGCTATTCATCCAATACCGGGTAAATATCAATTCGAATGGACGATTCATATGTCGAACAAAGTTGATCATCATGTATCAACTCGATCAGCTTATGTCTATGTCGATATGCTCCTTTCATTGCCAATGTTCTTTCGATTGTATCTCATCTGTCGTGTTATGCTCTTACATAGTAAATTGTTTACAGGTAAACAATTCAATCGATAGACACATATTTCCAAAAAGAAACTCGTTCGAAATTTGATAGATGCATCATCAAGAAGTATTGGAGCATTTAATCGAATTAAATTTAATACAACATTTGTCTTGAAAACTCTCATGACAATATGTCCAGGAACAGTTCTTCTTGTTTTTATTCTTTCGCTGTTTATAATTGCTAGTTGGACATTACGTGCATGTGAAAGGTTAATTGAACTAATCATATTTCTTTCTTTTTTTTTGTTTTGAGTATTTTCTTCAAACATTTATTTTCTAGTAATCATGATCCGAAACATCATGGAAATCTGTTAAATTCCATGTGGTTAGTTGCAATAACATTTCTCGCCATTGGCTACGGTGATTTAGTTCCGAATACTTATTGTGGACGAGCTATTTGCGTTGCATCAGGTCTAATGGTATGAATCAATTTTGATTTCTATCTTGTAAAATATAAATCTCAAGAGTAATCTCGAAAATCTTTTAACATGCAAATCCATTGTGTCGAATATTTTTCTCACGAGAGAACAATGCCTCGTTTCTTGTTTTTTCTTTTTCTTTTTTGTACTGATTAAATCATTTCTCTTAGGGCGTGTCCTGTACCGCGACCATGGTAGCTGTTCTAGCTCGAAAATTGGAATTAACTCGAGCGGAAAAACATGTACATAATTTTATGATGGACACTCAATTAACTAAACGAGTAAAACAAATGAAATTGTTGATTTTAAAAAAATTGTTTTTTTCGTTTTATTAGTTGAAAAATACGGCTGCTAATGTTCTACGTGAGACCTGGCTAATTTACAAGTACACAAAATTAGTTAAACATGTCAATACATCACGAGTTCGTGCTCATCAACGAAAGTTTCTACATGCTATTCATAGGTAAATCGATGAGGATCATAACTTGGTTTGTTCTATTGATAATTTTAGTTTGAGAAAAGTGAAACTAGATCAAAGAAAATTAACTGATAATATCAATGCAGTTTCGAATATTTCTCGGGTAGGAGAGAATATATTCGTTGTTTTGATTTCTATTGAATATTCTACTCTCAGATTCAATCGTCTGTCTACGATATTGTTGCGCAAATGCTTTCGAATCAAGATGTTCTTGAAAATAAATTTCGTGAATTGGACGTACGCGTTATGACATTACAAGTAAATCGATCTGTGACAAGAAAAACCAATTGAAATAAATTTATTTTGTAGACTCAACTTGAAAATCTACCAAACGTCATTGTAACTGCGATAGGCGAACAAAATAATTGTCTTTGGCGACGTTTAGAATCACATGTTCAAACGCAATTGAATACTTTTCGACAACCATTACCAACAATATCAGTCACTTGTCCACAGCGACAAAATACAGTGTGATTTCGTTATTGTTTCTATTTTTATACGTATATCCTGGTGCTTTGATTCAATTCTAAGAAAAACAAAAAAAATTCAAATCAAAAACACTTTTTATTCGCAATGGATTTTCAATAATAATAACAGCAAGATTTCCTTTGTTTGTTTTTCCTATACTCAATGTTGTCTGTTCGAGTTTTCCTCTTTCATTTTGCGCATTGATGTTGTTGTTCTATTTTTGTATGTTAATTTACAAAATACGCATACGCACTATCTCTCTTGAAACCAAAAAACGTTGTTTATTTATTTTTGTTTATCTTTTGAGCAAAATCAAACAGCACATAACATAAGGCTATAACAAGAAACAAACAAAGAAAAACAAATGAGGATCATATACATTGAACTGTATAGTTAACTATCCTCGAAATCAAATCACATAGTAGCTTATCTATGCAAAAACTAAATGAAAAAAAAAACAACAAAACACAACCGGTGAAGTCTATATTGTTAAGCATGAATTGAGCCATCGGAAGTCGAAATTGAAATGTCCGATGTTGATTGTTCGGCAGGAGCCGTTGTTGATTGTTGTTGATTGATCAATTTCTGAATTTCAACATTAACCCAACGAGACTACAATAGAAAAAATAAAATTAACTCATCTTCATCAATAAAAAAAAAAGGAAAATCCTCCTACTCGACCATGACGTTTCGTTAATTGAATAAATGGCGTATTATCATAATGATAACCTGTCACAGTTGCATGAAAACATCCGCCAATAATCAATGATTTGACTAATTCATTGGATTCAGATGTGAATTCTTCCTGATCTAGGAAACAAAATTGAAGTTGGAGGTGAAGGTGAGAGGGCGTGCATACTATCAACAGGCACGACATTATCGAGAAAAGCTTCAACAGCTTGAAATGGAATGATCATAAAATCTTGTCGGAGTACGCGTAAACTACTTGCAGGTACATAGAGATAACCACCGTAATCGAGAAATTTTATCATCGCCATATCATCGTTACTATTGTAGACAGTAATCAACGCTCGAAACCAACCAGCTTGAGTTGGCGCCGCGCAGATCACACCAGCTAGAGAGAGAACGAGATGAGTATGAGTTGTTGTTTTTTATTGCCTACTTTGAATAGGTCGAGGTAGAAGTGGTGTCATTTCGGTATGATGATAGAAAACTGACATGGAATTATCGAGACGAGCTAGTTCAGGATATGATGGATGTAAGATCTGTTGAACGAATATATGATTGCATGAAACAACACTTGTAACGAGAATATCAGTCGGAATGCCATCGGGTAAATAAAGCTAAATGAATTGTTTTGAGAATGAGAATAGAAAAGGAGAACAAAATTCATTTGTGTACTTGAGCAACGGATGAAGGTATCGGAACGCATTCAGGTGGTCGTTGTCGTAAGATAATTTTCTTATTTATTGGCTTAAATGCGACTTGAGGATATCGATCCGATGGAAAACGTTTAGCAATTAATTCGATCGCTTTTTCGACATTCGTACGTCGACCTAAAAGCATGTTCACGGTTTACTCCCTCCAACTTGAAATCATCACAGTACCATGTAGAGCAACAACTTGTTTCTCATACGAAACAGCATCATCTCGAACGACTAAATCAACTTGTGTCATTTGTCGTATGTAATCAACGTGAACACCTTGTCGACCAATGAGTCGACCACAAAGATCAACGGGAAAATGAAATTCATAGATGATAATTTCTTGTTCTTTATTATCCTTTAATTTAAAAAGAATCAATTAGAATAAAGAAAAACGCGTAACATTTGATATTCGATTTGTTTACATTGTCATCGACAGGTGTCAATATCGATGTTTTCTCTTGTTGAACAGGTTCTTTCTCCATGGTATCAGTTGAAATCGATTTTTTATTTTTCATTGAATAAAAAAAAACGCTTTTTTCTTCTCTGCGAAAAAGCTGAAATAGAGAGAGAGCGAGCGAGAACAGGGACGCGTGCAGGGCAATCAGTTCATTTTATTTGTGCATTCGATTAGCCAATAGAAAATTTTCTTCGAAATTCAAAACTGCATTTCTATGCTATTTAATCCCCGACAACATGATTTGTTGACTAAATATTTCGTTTCATTTTGTTTCTCTTTTTTTCTTCTTCTTCTTCTTCGTTTTTTTTCAATCAAAATAAAAAATGACGACGTCCAATTTGCAGAAGCTCGTCGGAGCAAGTACGGCAAATAATTGGAATTCATAGGAATACAAAATGATTTCATTTAGAATTAATCAATGACATGCTACGATGTGAATCCGTTCGACCAAAAGAACGAAATGATTGGAAAGTTCTTGTTATGGATCGTTTGGGAACGAGAATTATATCAGCATCATGTAAAATGCATGATATTATGTCCGAAGGAATAACGAGTAGAAATTGAATTAATTGTTTGCTTGTTTTTCAAGAGTAATTTCGATTCTAGTTGTCGAAGATCTTATGAAAAAACGTGAACCATTAGGAATGCTTGAAGCTGTTTATTTTATTCAACCGAATAAAGCCGTATGAAGAAGCTACGGAATTATTTTGAACGATATTAATTTCTGTTGTTTTTTTCCCGTAGTCTATCAATGAACTTATCAATGATTTTGATAATGCTAATTCATTAACACCGAGATACAAAGCAGCGCATGTGTTTTTTACTGAAGGTAAATTTGTAAATTTTGAATTCGATTTACTTGATTAATTGAAATATTCTCTAATATTTAGCTTGTAACACGGATTTATTCAATAGATTAACTCAATCAAAATGTACGAAATATATAAAAACATTACGAGAAATAAATATCGCGTTTGTGCCTTATGAACGTCAAGTAAATTCATTTGACTTCTTGTTTTAACAAGTTCAAATTCATAATTTCATTCAGGTTTTTACACTTGATTCGCCTGATACACTCTGTCTCGCTTATCATCCATCTCAATCACATATGCGTGCCACACATTTAGAATTTATTGCTGAACAAATCGCAACTCTCTGTGCGACACTCGGTGAATATCCGACGATTCGTTATCGTAGTGAAAATGAGAAAATGCCCGAATTTGCACAGTTTGTACAGCAGAAATTGAATCAATACAAAGCCGATGATTCATCAATGGGAGAAGTAAAACAACAATGTCAACAGAATGACTAATTCGATTTGTCATTGAAATATTTAGGGTGCAGATAAAGCTAAATCAGTATTACTTCTACTTGATCGAGGTTTCGATCCTGTTTCGCCATTACTTCATGAACTAACGTTCCAAGCAATGGCTTATGATCTATTGAAAATAAAAAATGATGTTTTCCAAAATCCTGTTCAAACGAACGAGGCAACAAATTCGACGGGATCACAGCCGTTTCTACTTGATGAAACCGATGATCTTTGGGTAGAACTTCGACATCAACATATAGCAGTTGTGACAGGGTAGAATATAAATTCTTGGCGTTTTTTTTCTTGCTCTTAAATTCATTGAATTTTTCAAAGAACAATCACAAAAAAAATCAAAGATTTTGCGGTTGAAAAACGTGTTAAAGATGCCGATCGAAACGAACGTACAACCTTAAGAGATCTTTCGTATGATATTTAATTTTGAAAATAATTTTTATTCCTTGTTTTTTTTTGGTTTTTGTAGTCTAATGATTAAAAAGATGCCTCAATATCAAAAAGAACTCAAAGCTTATCTAACTCATTTTAACATGGCTGAACAATGCATGAATGTTTATAAGAACGATTCGGGAGATAAATTATGTTCGGTGGAACAAGTTCGAGATTTTTATTCGAAATATTTCTCAATTGACAAATTTTGAATTTCAGAATTTAGCAACGGGTCAAGATGCTGAGGGAGAAAAAGTCAAAGATCCAATGAAAAATGTCGTACCACTCTTACTCGATACAATCATTGCTGTCGAAGATAAACTACGAATCATTTTATTATATATTTTATATAAAAATGGTAATCAATACTCATGGAGAAAGAATTGAATGATTTTGAATTTAGGTTGTACGTCTCTTCCGCCGGATCTATACGGTAGATAAGGATAAAGGGAAAGGGAAAAGGGGAAGGGAGGGGAAAATGAAAACTAAATGCTAAATAAATTTATTCGATTGAAGTTTATGAGAATATTCAAAGTTTTTTTTTGTTTAGGTATTACTGATGAAAATCTCGATAAATTGTTAAATCATGCAGCGATACCAATTGACAAGAGAAATATCATAGCCAATCTTCAACATTTGAATTTACAAATAATTCAAGATCAAAATCGAGTTTGTTGAATTCAATTGAACAACAAAAACCAATTCGATTTTCTAGACTGGAAGAAAGAAAAACATTCCACAGCCAAGAAAAGAACGAAATGCAACAACTTATACCAATTCAAGATGGACACCCTATGTCAAAGATATCATGGAGGTAACTAAACGACTTTATATCGAGTTTGTTTTTATTTTGCATTCATTTCTATTTGACAGGATATCATCGATGATAAATTAGATCTAAGACAATATCCAACTAGTGGCGGTCAACGAACATTCGAAGGCAATGTTGCAGCTACAAGGTAGATCTAATTCTCGATCAAAGAAAAACATCTAATTTCATATTCAGTTCACGTGAGAAATTCGGTGGTTGGACTCAACCTCGTCGTGGCGGTGCTCCTGTTCGTTCGGGTCCACGTTTAATTGTTTTCATTCTTGGTGGTGCTAGTTATAGTGAACTTCGTACAGCATATGAAGTTACACAAAGCAATAGCAAACGATGGGAAGTCTTCATCGGCAGTGATCATGTCATCACGCCTGCACAATTTCTCGATGATTTAGAAATGCAACCTTCATCCGAAAAATAAATAATCAATGCAACTCGGCAGATTCTTCTTCTCCTTCTTCTTCTGATTTTCCAAGTAGAAACAAAACGACTTCATTTTATTCTCTATCTCTATCTCTTTCTTTTTTTTTGTTTGTGCAACTAACTCGACTAAGGCATAAACTATCATTTCTCGTGTTTTTTTTATATGAATAATTAATCAAATATATACACATACTAACGTGCAATTTTTTTTTCTCAAAATACTTCAAAGGTGAACAGTATGTTTTGATTGAATCTATTTCTTTCTTTTCTGCACGTCTTTATATAGATATTTATGTTTTGTTTCATCTCTCTTATATATTCTAGAGATAAAAATTGATTCGAAATAAAAACAAAACAAAACACTGTTCACATTGAATTCAATTCGAATTTAACACTTAATAGATGAGTTAAATAGAAATAAATGTGTATTAGCTGATGGGATAGAATGGATACGAATGAATAATTTGATTTTTTTGAATTGAGAATTAGTATGAGATTTACTGTTGAAAGAATCAATCCGAAACAGGCGAGATAATTGAAATAATTATTATGAAATTCTATTCGAGAATATCGACTAAGAAGAAATAAACTATAGAATATCAGTGATAAACTTAAGAGAAATAGAATCTCAAATGAATTCAATGAATAATATGGATATTCATTGATACTAAGAAAAAAGATAAAACATGAATAGAGAATAAAATAAGGAATTGACACGTAATAACCTTCGTCAATGGTGTAATCTTTGTACGTATAATTCGCAGTAAGACTAAGAGTGAAAATGAGAATAAACGAACTGAAGATTTGAATGATTGGTTGAATGAATAGAATATTAAGTAAGATAATAACAAATGAAATCAATGTTGTTATGAGAGTTAAGAAATTTTTTTCGATATTAAGAAATATTTTTTGAAAAAGAAGAATTTCATTTTGTAGATAAATAAATGCAAATATCGGTATGAAATGTAGACAAGCAAGACCAAAGACTGTATATCTATCGATCATTCGGTTCGAAATATAATTTAGAAAAAAAAAACAAACTCAAAGCGCTATTTATTTGTTTCCGTTATTTTAACAACAAGAAAAAAAATAAAAATTCATTCCCAAAACAAAACAAGAAAAAAGAAAAGAATTAGAACGATGAGGAGAAAAGAGAGAAGAACACACTAGCATAAAAATGTTTTCTATAGTTTTGTTTTCTATTAAGCTTGATATTCATCTGGCTGTGGAAGTGTTATATGCCGTAGATTGTCATTTATGGATGAGATAATCGATTTTGTATTCGAAATACTACGTTTAGCAGTATGATAATCGTTTTTCCTAAATGAATCATTGTCTGTTTCAGGTTCGACCCAGGCAGTACGTGCTTGAACATGATAATCATTGGAATGTCTTGATATTGTATCGACATAGAGAGCATCGTCGTGAAATTGATGTGATCGTCGATGAACTTGACCACCATCGTGGCGCATGGCTGCTTCTCGATCGGTTTCTAAACGTGTTTTACCATGACGTTTTGGATTCGCATAGGCGTTCGTTGCAGTTCCTGCTCGATCGGGAAGATCGATACTTTCAGAGAAAAGTGCAGGATTGGAACGAGATGAATAAGAATTTGATCGTTGTTCGTCGTTGGGATATTTTGATTTGAGTTCGACAGGTGGTAAACGTGAGATGTTATGTGCATGGTCGCCTGCTTCGTAGGGATTGTAATGAAGTTGAACGAGATTCGAATCAGGTCGTTCGATAACCTGAGGAATGACGGGTATATGAGGAACTTGAGGATTTAATGGTAGAGTTTTAGTTTCGTTTAACACTGAATTCATACGACGACGTTGTCGACGACGTTTTTCTCGTTCAGTTTCGGAATCAGGATTGTAGATTTGTTCGGCATCGGCTCTGTCTAAAACATCGTCTAATAATCGATGTAATTTCGTTCGTCCAACTTCGACTTGAGGTGTTTTCGATGTTGGACGAGGCGATGGATCATCTGACATGTCAGTAATTGGCTGAAGATTAATATGCATTGGATCTGGTTCATATGCAGGATTTTCATATCGATCTGTATCTAAATATCAATGATTTTAGTTTTTCAGATGAGTTCATTGTTAATCTTCGGTGCTGCTTGTTTAGATTACATAGCGTTAGTTGATCATTTCCCTCAACCTGATGAAAAACTACGAACGAATTCATTGACTATCGTAGGCGGTGGTAATGCTGGTAATACAGCTACTTGTCTAAGTCGTTTGGGTGTTAAACTTAAATTGATCGCAAAAATTGGCGATGATTCGAATGGTAAAAAGATTCTCGAAGATTTTCATAATGAAGAAAATATTGATACGTCACTTATTGTTATTCAATCATCAACGATTAGTCAAATGACATATGTCATCGTTGATAAACAAAGTCAAACACGTACATGTCTATTCAGTGCAACGAATGAACAGATTTTAATATCGGATCTTCGAGAAAATATTCTCGATCGAATTGAATTCATTCATTTCGATAGTCGATCAACTGAAGCAGCTGTTCATCTGGCTAAATTAGCGAGACAACGATCGATTCGTTGTTCACTCGATCTCGAACGACAACGTCCCTATTTAGATGAACTCATTCCATTAATGAATTATATCATCGCTACAGAAAACTATTCGCTTCATGTTTGCAAAGATTTATCATTGCTCGACACGGCAAAACGTTTACTTCAAACATGTGAATTCGTCATATTTACTCGAGGCAAACACGGAAGTATTCTCATTGAAAAACTGTCCAATAATAATAATAATAATCATCAGTCATTCGTTCGAGATGATATGATTACACAAGAAATCATCGAGAATAATTATCTCGTATGGACATGTTTAGCTTGGCCAATTGATTCGAAAGATATTCTCGATACAACAGGTTGTGGTGATGCATTTATCGGTGGTATACTCTACGGGATTTATCAACGAAAAACTTGGTCCAAAGGTCAATTACTTCGATTTGCATCGTACATTGCAATGTGCAAATTAAAAGGACTCGGTGCACGTTCAACATTACCCTATCGACGAGATATGAATATGAACTTACTTGGAATTGATGATTTCTAGAGAAAGAACAGAATAGAAATAATCATGGATTTTTTTGTTTGAAAAAGAAATAAATAGTTATTACTTGAAATTTTTCTTGTAAACGAAGTTTATTTCGCCAACGTTCGACATCATTTTGACGACGGATTTCATCCATTGAGAGTTCAGTTGGAAGAGGTTTTTCAGTTTCAACTGGTGTTGTATGTCGAGATGGTAGACTAGCACTGACTAATGGATCATGTTGAGCTAGAGTTTGAATGTTTTTTTCCACGATAGGTGATGGTGTATCATTGGCAATTGTTTGATAGTTCTATTTGAAAGAACCGAAAAAATGACAAAACATAAAATAGAAAGGAATTTACTGTTGAACGAGCCGAAGCTGGTGGTGGAGCATTTGCAATACTCTTAGCTAAAGCTCGATTTGTTGGCCGTGGTAGACATTTATAATGAAGATAACAGAATGCGCAGATAAGCAATAAAAAGAAACCAACTGGTCCAAGAACAGCACCAATTATCCATAATTTACGATCAGTTGGTTGATCGTCGGTTGAATCCGTCGTTGTACTCCGAACGAGATCACCTTCATAATTATAAAAAATTGACGAAACTATATTTGAGGGTAACACATCCACAGCAGTTCTAATTTCATCAGGTGGTACAAACGAATTTGGATTGCATGCAGGAGTCACATAATAATTAACACGAAATCGACGTTGAGTATTGTCAGTACTAGCGAGCTAAATCATAGAAAAGAAAAAGATGTGTCTTTATTGTTTTGTTTTCTTCGGTTTACTTCTGTTATATTATTGATTAAAATGGCATTGTAACCTGAACATTGACGCTTTTTACGTCGTCCATTGCTAGATGTGCAGTTTGCATTAGTTGGAGCGGTTAAACAAAAAAATCCACGATTGATTAGATCGGTTAATCGTGTACGAACTCTTGCTTGAGTACCACTATCGCCTGCAGTGAAATTTTCACTTGAACTAACAAGAATTACTAAGCAAAAAGACGAAGTAAAATTCAATGATATACCGAAATAATAATAATAGTGACTCACTTGTATACATTATAGAAGAGGCTGATGGTGTTGCCGTTGTTGTTACTGTAGTCACACTGGTTGTAGTCGTCGTTGTTGCTGAAGTTGTGGTTGTTGTTGTGGCAGTGGTTGTAGTTGCTGAAGTTGATGTGGAGGATGTCGTGGTAGTTGCTGTTGTTGTGGTTGATGTTGACGATGAGGTGGTAGTGGCTGTTGTTGTAGTTGATGTGGATGATGACGTGGTAGTCATTGTTGTTGTAGTTGACGTTGATGATGAGGTAGTAGTCACTGTTGTTGTGGTTGATGTTGATGATGAAGTAGTAGTGGTAGTAGTAGTTGATGTGGACGACGAGGTAGTTGTCGTAGTAACTGTTGTTGTAGTCGATGTCGATGATGAGGTAGTCGTAGTTGTTGATGAAGTCGACGTTGTACTAGTAGTGGTTGTTGTCGACGATGAAGTAGTAGTGCTGGTAATTGTTGTTGTAGTTGAAGTAGTTGTACTAGTAACTGTTGTTGTAGTTGATGTCGATGATGAAGTAGTAGTGCTAGTGATTGTTGTTGTAGTTG
>ERZ778024.1181-NODE-1181-length-33595-cov-56.741860_pt1 | contig 33595 bp, 28 predicted proteins | sample MGYA00375754_ERZ778024 | MGnify/ENA primary metagenome ERZ778024 (study PRJEB29350, sample SAMN05389827) | bioreactor metagenome | isolation source: Thiocyanate bioreactor | place: South Africa: University of Cape Town | collected 2014-02-18 ...
CTGAGGATTTCAGAGAGAATTTTATAGGAAGTGGTAGAGCAAAAACACATATACACTGGTTCAGAGAAAAAGAAGTTTCAGTGGGCAAAAAGTTACTTATAAAAATTTCAATGGGCAAACTTCTAAATGAAATGGGCAATTGCCCATTTGCCTCTCCCTTGATTGCGCCACTGAAATCAGCGGATTTTCTGTCAGGATAAAAAACTGTCTTGATTTTATTGATGATATTAAAAATAGTACCGATATTCAAGATTAATATGTCTGTTTAATAAAGAAACTCTACCACCATAAATACCATTTTCCATTAATCATTTCTATAGTGTAATCATCAAGAAGACTGTCCGTTTGAATTAAAATCTGCAATTATTTCACTAAATCTTTACATAATTTTGATATACATAATAAAGATAAATAACGAGTACTTTTGCCAATTTTCGATAATAGAAATTGTATTATTGATTCCGAGTTTTCTTTGGATAAATTTATTGTAAGATATTCTACGCGAGGAAAAATGCTAGTAAGCAGTTGAATTTGATCTAATGTGCATTCTTATTCTTAGACATTTAAAACATTGTATATTGCATGTAATGAAATTGATGATGAAGGAGCAAAATATCTCAGAGATGTATTACAATATAATACAGTAAATTTATTTATATATATATTTATAAAAATTAAGATAAATATTGTTTTAATATATGTAGACAGTTGAAAAATTGATTGCTCATCGTATTCAAAAAAGTGATCAAGGTGTTGCATATGTAATGAATGGATTTCAAAATAATAGAGTAAATAAATAAAAAAAAGAAATATTTTTCATTTATTTTCATATTTTTTTTATAGACATTACAAATATTTCCTACTGGTTTATAAAAAAAAATAGTGATGAGATTATTTATATTTATTAATTTAAAATACAAGTAACGTTCATCGAGAGTCGATTCACTTGGCCCTCGACTGAATGTATTAGTGTGCGCGTATATAAAGTTTCAATTAAAAACGATCGACTATACGTATATGTATTATAAAGTTTTACCATACATCATTTTGAGCAGCACCTCCACCCTCAAGTGGCGTCCCTACGATCCGCCACTTCTGACTCAAGCTACCACATTTTTCCGGCTCATGCATCAATAGTTTTTGAATAGCTAGGTCGAAATGATTATAGATATCTCAGAAGGACCACTTTATAGCTTTCTAAGTACACCAATAGAGTCAGAAAACTTCACATCTAATTTGACATAATCACACTTTAACAAAAATCGCTATTTCCTTCAAAAGTCCATCCCCTGACCGAGAAAATCGATTTCAAAATTTTTCAATTCTGACAGCAGATTCGGATTCCCCATGGCCGATTACCTTTGGTCAAACTTCATAAAAGTAAGGCTAAATGTTTTTTTGACCCGGCACAAACAAACCAACAAACTCATTTAATTTTTTTCATATGACCCTCCTTACAGTCGAGGGAATAAAGATAAAATCTAGTCTATTTTTTTAAAAAGACGAATGAATTCGAACTGTCATAATAGATTGATAACTTTTCAAATAGATGTAAGCTTTTAACATTTTTTCTTCTATTAATACCATTTATAACATGACGTGATTTAGTGACTAAATCTGAATTCATAATTAAAACAAGCACGATATCTACGACAGACACGTAAGCTTAGAAATTGAAAATTTGTCGTCTGTAATCATAAGAATCTATCATTCATATTTGGATGAATATGAATAATTCAGTTTTTTTGGTAAAACTATTTTCAAAACAAAATTGAATGTGACATAATTCAAAGACGGAATGAACTCTATAGACTAGACTAGTTTTCAATTTGATTAGTACATTAAATCAATTGACAATAATATAACATGACCTGCATCAAATAAATCCATTGTTACATTACAAAAACCCGATATAGACTGACGTCTTCTTTGCCGAACAATTAGTCTTCTCCGTAAAAAGAACACGGTTTCCGTTTAAAATACTAAAAACAAGATTCTTCGCATATTTCGGATCGATTTTTACTTAGCATTCAATCGATGTAAGTTTTCTTTGTTTTTTTTTATTCTAAACGAATCAATTGCCTTGTTGTTAATATTTTTTTCCTATTCTTCGAGGAAATATGTTCGAACAACTTCCTTATTTAACATATTATTAATTATAAAATTTTTGATTCATCGACGTACGCTGTCAGCTATTTATTATTCTTAGCATTTTTAAGATTATGTTATCTTGGCAAAACAAAATATTGACAGTTTTATAATTTACATTTATCAATGATGGAACTATATCGCATATAGTTCGAAATAATATTCATAATCATCATTTATACGAAGTCGATAGTAATCATTTCAGTGAACACGCAAGAAGATGAAAAAAAATGGAAGACATTGTCTCATATTCATTCTTATCCTTTATTTTTTTCTCTATTTTTACTTCTTTCCTAGTAAATTGTTGTTCTTGGTAGAGCTGTTTGAAATTGCACGCCGGTTGTAAAAAAAAAAAGGAAAGAAAGAAGAAGAAGGAAAAACGAATAGTATATCAAGCTCAATTGTCGTCATCGTTGGCTTGTAAAAATAATGATGATAATCAAAGAAGTGTATACATCGATATATTCATATTTGCTATTAGAAATTTATATGCCGAATGAAGAAATATAGAACTCGTTCATCATTCCAAACGATCAATGTCACAGCATACATTTTGGATTTTTCGCTAATTGTTTCACACTTAGAATACAAAAGGGAAATAAGAAAACAGAGAAAAGATAGAAGAAGAAGAAGAAAAGAAAAAGAAGAGAAACTAGGTTTCATTTTTCTATTCTATTGTTTTGGCGTTGTTGTCTCTTTGGCTATTGAGAACAAAGACGAGAAACTATAGTCGAACCCGTTTGGATATGAAAGGGAAGGGAATTTCATTTGAAGATTGTTTTTACAGACATATCTCTCTATTTATATATGATTCTATTACTATTATTGTATATGTGTTACTGTTGATGATGTTTTCTCAGTCGTTTGAGATCGCGGAGAAAAAACGACGAAGAAGCACAGGGATAGTAGTCATAGAACGTTTGAGCCTCTAGGCTAATAGACACACTTCAACACATGCTGACAGAAAAATAGCAGTATCTCACCGACACTTGAATTAGAACGGACGTGTGTGTATGCATCAGTTTGAGTATTATTCGTTACAAATTTCTAGTTGGATCTTTTATTCTATTTCTCTTTTTATTTTCATTCGTATAGTTGTACTATAGGTACTATGACAAGGTGAAATACTTTTTTTTCTTCTTCTTTTCGATAATCTTTTTTCCTTTCTTCTTTCTTTTTCTGATATTTCTTTTACAGATGAGGATACACGCTTAAATGCGTTTTCTAACGAGTGTTCCCGTGTTTTTCTTTTTCTATCGAACACTGAACATCTCGAAGTGTATTCACCGTATTGTCGTTAACTTTTCCCTATATTGAATCGGTATTATTACATCTAGCTATATATATTTATATACGCTGATGGATGTGCGTGTTTCCGTTGCTAACTATCGTTGTCTTGCTTGAAAGAACAAGACTTTATTGCTTAGATGATTATTTTTCTACTTGGTAACACGCAATATGGGAGAATGTGGTTTATGGTTCCTACCAGTACAATTACTGTTTGTAATAACAATAGTCGACATTGCTAAATCTCAAGTGAACTTCTTGTCTTGTTACCAAGATGAACAAAAAAAACTAATAATAATAATAATAATAAAATAAAGAGAAAAAAAACAGAACGACAATAAATAGTAGCGTTTTCCTTCATCTTTATCTTTTTTTTCTTCTTTTCTTTAGAAATTGAATACGTATATGCGCACTTAAAAGTAGTTGACTTTACTGCTAATCAATAATTGTCGTATAACCCTGGATATTATTTTCTCCTTTTTCGTCCGTAATCATCATCATTATATTCTTCTTCTTTTTCTTCATCTCTTTATTCTTCTCAATCATAAAAAAATTGTAAGGTCGATTGATTAGCTAGATAGACAGAAAAACAATCGATGAATATTAGTTTTTTCTTCTTCTTCTGGTCCCATCATGAATGCATTCGACACGCGTAGAAGCAGAAAAATGGTCATAATTCTCCATCTAGCTAAGATGCATGATTCTCTGAAACATGCAAATTCGATACGCCGCCGGATAAAATGGAGTAATGAGCAAATATGTGCGTGTAGTCAAAAAAAAATTGTTTCTTCTTTTTTTCTTTTTTTTTCCTCTATGCGTTCATGACAAAAAAGAAACTCAGACAAAATGTGTCTATACACAGATATATTTAGGTTTTATTTTTTATTTCTTTATATATAAAATATTATAGGGCATCACCTTGCTTTTGAATATGTTTTATTTTCTATAAATTAATAGAGCAAATACACTTGACAAGTCGAATATAAATGTATTTATTGTCAATGAGGTCTCAATCTCATTTGTCTTTCCTTGCTATTCAATACGACAAACAATCGGATTTGTCTTTATTACATAAATATATATATATATATATTATTTTTCTTTTCCATACGGCAATCATTTGTCACTTAAGTCAACGTTGTTTTCCAAGAGATAGTAGCGCTCGATAAATTCTCGTTTTTTTTCCTGCTAACTATTTTTCCAATGTTGTCTATTTTCTTTTTTTTTATTTTCTCATTCAAGATACCTAAGATATGAACATTTCTATGTTGAAAGAAAAAAAGAAGTCAACAAACGTTTTTTTTTTCTGTATTCATGGATAAATGATTAAGAAAGATTTCTAAATGAAGGACGCCGGCAACGGTTCTTATGTATGTCCAAATGATCGACAATTACAACTTCGGGCAAAGTAAACTCTTGTTGTTGTTGTTGTTATTGTTTTTATTTTGTTTATGAATTCATTTAGACTCAATTCAGGATGGTCATTTCATACAGGTCGTGCACCACGTAGTGCAAGTGCAACACCATCATCTCGTTTTGGTAGTGCTGCTGCAGCTGCAACGACTGCGGCTACAAATGGTAATCAATCATTATGTGATGAAGAATTAGAAAGAATAAAAAAAGTTCTCGAACGTGCACAGCGTATCGAACTCATTGAACAAGAACGAGTCGGGTATGATAAATGAGAATAAAACACAATTTTACTTATCACATGTGTATATTCATGATTAGAAAACTCATCGATCGACTTGATAATATGAAAAAACATGCGACAGGAAATGGTTCCTCTCAATGTGTTCTATGTGCAGATAGTTTTGGAATGTTAGGTGCATCTGCAGTCATTTGTGTAGATTGTCGTAAAGTAGGATTATTAGAGGACACAAAAAAAAAAGAAAATGCATTTGTTTTTGTTTCTGCTCTTCGATAGTCTGTATGCAATAAATGTTCGATTGAAACTGTTTTTAATCAACAAATCATAACGTTGTGCAAGATTTGCAGTGAAAATCGTGAAGTAAACATGTTTTTTTGATTTTATTATTAATAAATACAAAAATCAAATGATTTTTTTTCTTGTTCGAATTCAGTTATGGAAAAAATCAGGTGCTTGGTTTTTCCGTGCCTTGCCTACACGTACAAGTTTACCTTCAAATGTCAAACCGTCCGCATCAGCTATTTCATCTGTCACAACTAAAAGTGACAGTATATCGATTGATGATGATTCAAGTTCAGATGGTCGACGAACATCATCAAGTCTAAGTAAAACATTTCGACAAATTTTCAACCAATCTATCAATCTTTTGTTATCTATAGCGATACCAACGAATAATTATACAACAGTTAGTTCATATCAACAAAATTATGACGATACAAATTTAATGAATGGACGAGAACGAGATGAAAGTATCGATTCATTTAAAACTGATGAACGAAGTTCGAAAAGTATGAACATTCTTTTTTTTGTTTGCACTATTGAATATGAAAACGATCCTCGTTTTTAGTTTCTGAACTTTCAATTGACGAATATATTCCTAAATCTCAAACACGTTCATCATCACAACCTCCGCATGCATCCTCATCTTCTCCATCACCGATCCCATCGATTGCATCGAATAATATACCATCACCAACTCATATTCGTCCATTATCATCTGTTATTATTAATGCTTCGCCTGTATCAGATGATTGTGGATTAGGTTTACTTGATTTCGATATTGTTTGGAAAGAAACTTTAAGTATTCTCACAATAACATTAATTCGAGCTCGTTCTTTACGTTCGGCTGATGTCAATGGACTTTCTGATCCTTATGTTAAATTACATATTGTGCCCGGTGTTGCTCGAGTAACAGCGATTTGACATGAAATCCATTTAAATGATTTTTTAATTCTCGTCTGTTTTACAGGCAACTAAATTACGTAGTCATACAATTCATCGAACATTAAATCCTGATTTTGATGAAACTCTAGTTTACCACGGCATTTCGTCTGATGATATGAGAAGTAAATCACTCAAGTAAATCGAAACATAGTTTTTTTTTATTCATCGTGTTCTATTTATTTGAACTTTTGTTTTTTTTCTTTTGAAAAGATTTTCTGTTCTCGACGAAGATTCAGTTGGTGCAGATTTTCTTGGTGAATATCGTCTCAAACTCTCCAATCTCAAAGCAGATGTTCGCGAAGCTTATTCCGTTTTTCTACAACATAAAACAGACGTACGTAAATCTTTCATTTCGATTCACATTCACATCGAATGCAATGTTGACACGAACACATCATCTGATTGATTTTCTTTTCTGTTCATTTAGGATACCGAGGTAATTTCAATGTTCTTCTTCTTCTTTTTGAACGAATTTCGCTTTTGTTTTCCTTGCACTTCATATTTGGTTTTTGCCAAAAGAAAATTATATGCAGAAGACATAATCTTACTAATTGACTGATGTTGTTGCTATCTTTTTGTTTTTGTAGTCGAACAATGACGAAGATAAGAATGAACGTGGTAAAATCCTTATAAGTCTCTTATATTCGAAATTAACGTCGAATTTTCATGTTAAAATCATTCGTGGTAATCATTTGTTACCGATGGATTTCGGTCAAACATCGGATCCTTATTGTAAATTACTTCTATATCCTTTTACTGATACAAGTACGAAATCACTATTTAAAACATCAGTTAAAAAGAATACATTACAACCGGAATTTAACGAAGAATTCATTTTTCCACATATTCAATTGCAAGATTTAATTAGTAAAACTTTGCAAATAACTGTTTATGATAAAGATGTAGGAAAGAAAGATGATTATATTGGTAAAGAAAATACGACGAATTTTGAATAATAAAGATTTATTTCGGTTGTACGTATTTAGGTGGCTTTGAATTAGGACAATCGGCATCAGGAGATGAATTAAAACATTGGTTATTAATGGTTAAATCACCTGAACAATGGATTGATATGTGGCATAAACTCAAACCAGATCAATATCAAACAACTCGACGTCAACGAGAGTCTCAGACATCTCGATAGGATGATTTAGTATTTGGAAATTTGAACAGATGATTATTTTTTTTTTGTTCTTTTTATTTGTGAATGTTTCGTAATGATACGCAAAATGAGAGATTTTTTTTTGAAAAAAGAAACAAATATACACCTACATATATACATATACATATAAAAGACATCTACTATATAAACATTTATCTGCATTGACAGGGATTTTGTCTTCGTCTTCCTCTTTTCTCTTAGAATACCGATTCGATTAGAGACGTATCATTTTCAATCAGAGACAAAAAATTATTATCAAATAGCTGCTCCTGATGTTCATTTAAATCGTTTTTTATCTTTCTGTGTTGTGAACTTTGCTGTTCAGTTTATTTTTAAAAAAATAATAATAAATCTCACATACATATATCAACGCCATCTTTGAAAAGAAGAAAAGAAAGAATTACAACATAGGTCGATCGTTGCATAGAAACCTAATTGACACATGCAGAAAAATACTACGATTCAGTCTTATACGAAAAAATATTTATGGAGCAAATACAAGTTTTATCTGCTGTTTGTAAGAAATTAAATTATGATATTGAAGTGTTAGCAAATCAAATAGCCGCACGTGAAACAACTATCGCACAATTTGATGGAACACAACGTGCACAAGATGATCAACTTCGACAATTTAATGTTGATTTACAAATGAAATTATCACGAACGGATACAGCTGTACAACGATTACAATCAGATATTGAACAATTATCATATGCACTTCGAGATGCAATCAATGGACAACAAGAACTAAATCGAACGAATGCACAACGTCATCAAGAATTAAAATTAGAAGTAAACATATTTTGTTGATATTGAAAATTGCTGATATTTTCTGTTTTCACAGATATCTGGATTAGCACAACGTATTGATCGAATATTTAATGAACAACAAGTCGTTCTACGTACATTCGAAAGTGATACAGCTCGTGCTCTTTCGACAGCTGATTCTCGTTCACGATCGTTTGTTGATGAACTTCGTACGCAAATATTTTCGACTAAAAGTCAAGATGTAACCGAACGTGAACGTGCCGAACAACGAATCAATCAACGTTTCGACGATGTCAAACGAACTTTAGAAAAATATGTAACAGAAAAACAAAATTGTCTTCATCGAATATTTTTGTTATTGTATTTAGGAACGACTTGAAAAACGTATTGATGATGCTGTTCATCAATTCGAACGAAAAAGTGCGAATCTACACGATCATTATAAACGAGCAGTTTCAGATTTAAATCGAAACAATGAAGTACAATCAAACAATTTTTTGTTCGTTATTGATTATTATTATTATTATTTCTATTTGAATAGTCTATTGAACAAGCTGTTTCGAAACGTTTCGATGATAAATATCAACGTACATTGGCAAATTTAGAAAAATTAAAACAAGAAATGCGAAATTGTTTTGAATCACTCGAAGGTTCAGTTAAATCATTACAACGTATAACCGATGGTCGAATTAAAGGAACCGAAGAAAAATTAGATAAAGAAGTTGAAAAAATACGCAGTACAGTTGTTCTTATTTAAAAAATAAGAAAATATTTAAAATAACAACCATATTCATTAATAATGATATATACGTATATTTACTATATGTGCGTACCTGTAATTTAACCTTGAATAAATATTGTAGAATAACATGATTGAATTTTAAAATGATACTGTCTAATGAAATATTATTATTCATATATTAATGAGTACTAATATTTCTAGTTCGTTTTTCTCTGCAGTCACCTTTTCAATACTTTTTTTTTCTCTTTCTCTCTGTTGAAAAGTGCATGTCTATACTCTCGTAAACGTTGACTTTTCGCTCTTCTATTTTTTTTCTGAATGATTGATGTTCGCCTATTTTGAATAAATACTTGTTATTATTATCGCTTACGTGAATAAATCAAATATGATACTTATCTTTACATTTTCTTATTTTATTTTTTTTGACAGACAGACTGTGACTAGAAATATATCGAAAATGAAAGAGAAAACCATTGAATATTAATCTATAATTATAAATATTGGCCTTGAGAAATTTATTTTTGAGTGCGTACTATTAGTATCAATGAATAAGAATCGATATCTGCAGAAAAATGATAATTTATTAGATTTTTTCCTTTTCAGCACTTAAATAAACAGCTACAATATTTCATGATATCACAATCTTTAAAAAATAATTTGTTTCCTTAAGCTAATACAAATACTAAAGGGGGACTATATGAGAAAAAAAAACAGATGTTTATAATCCACCTTGTACGAAGTTGTTGAATTCTTGGGCACTGAGACTGCCATCTTTGTTGGTGTCAGCGCTGTTGAAAGCAGCAGCAGCAACATCGAAACCGGCACCACCGAAACCAGCACCAGCACCACCAGCGCTTGATGAGAATGATGATGATGATGATTCGAAGCTTGAAGCACCGTATCCACCACCAACACCACCAGCGAAACTAGCATCACCGCCGAAACCTTTCAAGACAAAGAAACATATTTTCATGAGTAATTATTCAGAGAAACGAAATATCATCGACATACCAGCTCCACCGACTGATGATGAGCTTTCGAAGCTGCTTGATTCGAATGATGAGGCACCACCAGAGAAACCAGATGCGTCACCTCCAGCAACGAAATCAGCACCAGCAAGACCACCGCCAACACCGAATGATGCTGATGATGATTCGGCGCTGAATGAAGCGCTAGCTGAACCAGCTGGTGGTGACTATATATACAAAAAAACAATAGAATCATATTCTAACAACTATGTACACGTACGATATCTTCAACAACACCGGCAGCACGAGCTTGTTGAACAAGTGTGCTAGCCTCGAGGAGTGAGGCACCATATTGTTGAACGTAGGTTTGTGGGTTGGTTAAGGTAACACCCAAACGTTGGAATTGACGAACAATACGAACTTGTGGGGCTTCGTATTGGATGATAACGTTACGTGGAGCAGCATATTGTTGAGCAGCAGCAGCACGTTGAACGATTGTTTTTCGTTTGGCAGCAGCTCCGTATGGGACCCATCGTTCGATGATGATGTCACCTATTCAATAAATATATATATATATATAAGATAATTATGAATGAAAATAGAATAATAAAATACTAACGTGGTTTTGGTGGAGCAGCTGGTAAACGTTCAATGATGACTGAACGTGGTGGAACAGGGAGAGCAGCGAGTTTACGAACAACAGTTTGTGAAGCAACTGAAGCTGGTGGTTGTGGTGGTCGTTCACGGAGAACGAGTGGTGGTGGTTGTGGGAGAGCTGGAGCTTGTTGTTTGATACGGAGTGGTGGTGGTGGTGGTGGCTGAGGTGGTCGGACTTCTTTGATGATGAGTGGCTAAATGATGAAATCAAATTATTGCTTATTAAATTTACATCAAACAAAGAATAACTTACGCCTGGTGGTGGAACAGCTGGTGGTTGAAGAAATCGAACTCTAATGTTTTGTGTATAAGTTTGAACACCACCTGGAGCTTGACGTGTGATGATTTGTGGGTTAGCATCGACATAGAGACCTGGGGCACGAACTTCAGCGCCATATTTTGACCAGGCAGCATTGGTTTGTGCTGTATAACCAGCGGCTTGGCTGACGGCAGCGAGATCAACACCTCCTGATGATGATGATGATGATTCGAATGATGAGCTTTCGAAGCTGCTTGCTCCACCGAAACCACCAGCACCGACGGCTCCACCAACAGAGAAACCTTCAGCACCACCAGCAGAGAAACCACCAGCACCGAAGCTATCAACACCACCTGTGCTTGAGAATGATGATGATGATGATTCGTACGAAGATGAACCGAAATTACCAGCTCCTCCGACACCAACACCACCGGCAGAGTTGAGGAAGTTGGAGAATTCTCCTTGGCTGAGAACACCGTCTTGGTTGGTGTCAGCTTGGTTGAAGGCTGCTGCGGCATTGCCACCAGCACCACCAACGTTGCCGCTTGATGATGATGAATATGATGAATATTCGTAGTTAGCCATATTTGCGTATGTGTTGCTGTAAGAGGAGATTGGTAAGGTAAAATATCAATGGAAAAATTAATGCTTATATAGTCGTTTAGGCGCTATTTTCTTCTGTCTCTCTGTCTCTCTCTCTCTCTCTCTTCTTCTCCTCTCTCATTTTGCCCTCCGCCAATTTTACCTTGCCAATCAAATAACTACACCTTTGACGTAAATGGTCAACGATGCGTATGATTTACCATCTATTGCTTGTCTTTTTCTCTCTTTCTCCCTTTTTCTCTTTTGATTCTCTTGCTAGTTTTAATATCTGATTATTTTTTTCTTTCAGCATTGAATATTAGTTAAAAACAAGATTTATCATAGTCAGCTAACCTGTTTACCTATTTGCCACGTCTTAATACGTATACCACATGAAACCACAATCATAAGGGGTTTTCATAAGAGAAGAGAAAAGTAAACGTGAAAAACGAGAAAAAAAAGCTAACCCTATTATCGACAAATATGAATCGAGTTGCTTGCGTCAATTGTTCACAAGGGTAAAGTCAAAGAAAATATTTCGAATACTTTCGAGAACAAAATATAAAACCTTGAATAAAAACTCACCCAAGTACAAATCATTTATAAATCAGACGATTAATCATCCGTATTATGTATGATTAACTTAATCATAATCTGTTTTATTTCAAATGAAACGTTTGCTTATAGTTATATTTTTCACAACTTAATTTTGTTTTATTATTGTTTTTTTTGTCTGTCATTTTCGCTATGATTAAGCAAAAAAAAATTAAATCAAATGTGTTGCTTCTCGTGCACGAATCAAGAGTAAATCACTTTCTCTCGATGAATTCGTTAGTTCCTGATCAAGTAAAAATTTTTCACAGTTTGTTATTGATCGATCCATTTTCGAACTATAATAATTGTTATTACTGCTGCAACCGCCGAATAATTTATGACGATTCGATTTATAGTTTGGAAAAAATAGAAAACGTTTTTCGTGTTGACGATTTTTGTCTGTAGATCGTTGTTTTCTAACTGAACCAGCCGGTGATGCAGTCGGAGAACGACGTTGACAATTTGTACGGCGTAATTGTGGAACAACAGCAGTAGAATTTATAGTTGCTGCTGTTTTTGATGATGATGATGGTTGTAATTGTCGGGTTTTGGGTAAAACAGACGTAGCTACTATTCGACGATTTTTATTTGCTGAATTTCCTTCTAAATCAGGATCATCAATACAAGGAAAACACGAGAGAAGTTTACGAAATTCTCGATTAAATTTAGCCTAAAAATAGAAATCACATTGATTTCTGTCTGATAAATTTAAAAAAAACGTTATTCTTACACTACAAAAGCCATAAATAAACGGATTATGGCATGAATTTGACATAGCTAACCAATTGGCACATAACCATAGAACAGCAATATGTTCAAAACTATTTGAAAAAAATAAATCAACAATAACATCAATAGAATCCATACTCATTTATTTCAGATTTGTAGACATGAAGGAAATTGTAAAGCTGTAACGGAAACCAGCAGACTAAAAATAATGCCACAACAAGAAATAACATTTTAAGTACCTTGAGAAAAGAAAAAGAAAGAACAAAAATCAATGTAATTTGTTATCCTTTGTTTGTCAACGATGGATTAATTGTCTCGTCTTCAATGTATTGTACTCTACGTGTGGTTTTTTTTTCTAAGGCCAAAAGCCAGTCATACTTACTTTACGTTTATTACGTGCAATCACTTCTTGATGTTTCGTTTGTCCAACTGGTTTAGAAAAATATAAATGCGATGCTATACGAAAATACGCACAACTAATAATTATAAATGGAATAATATATTGTGAATAAATATTATAAACAACATAGATTTTATAAATATCATAGGAATTCGTTGTTGTATTCGTTCCCATAAGTTGTTCAGGTGAAACAGGTAGACATTGATAACCAACATTATCCATGGCGTGAATATTGAAAAAGAATAAACTTGGCGTTGATGAGCCCAAGGCAATCAACCAAATGATGACGAATATAATAAATGCACTTTTTGTTGATAGTTTCGGTTTTAATGGATGTAACATAACATGATAACGATCGAGTGAAACAGCGACTAATGTATAGATAGAAACATCGACAGAAAGAATTTGAACGAAGGGAGCTAGTTTGCAAAGAAAATGAGGTAGAACCCATTTTTGAAGAACAGCAGCTTGAAACTAGATGAAAATCAAATAAATACGAAATATATAGAAATTCATCTACCTGAAATGGTATTGCAAAACAAGCGACAAGACAATCCGATAATGATAAATTACAAATAAAATAATTCGTCACTGAATGCATTCGTCGATTTCGTAGAACAATATAAATAATAGACGAATTGCCTATCATGGCTAATAAGGATATAATTCCATAGGCAAAACTCAATAGAACAACTTGATATTGCTCGGGTATAAGTGTTTTGATTAGGTCAGACGGATTGTTGGTCGTTGATGATACGAGTGAATTCGTATGTGATGAATGATTATTGTTTGGTAATGATGATATTGTATTTGAATCCATCGAAGATCATCATAATATAAACATGAAAAAGAATATTCGATTCATTATGAATGATTGAATGGTCGTATCTATAGAAAGAAAGATCGAAAACAAGTTCAAATGAGGTTAAATGTACAAAATTAAAAAAAAACAACAACTAAATCATATTAATATAAAAGAAAATATTATGAGAGTGTTTTTGATAAATATTGATTTGTTCCTTTCCGTTTATAAATTATATTGACTCAATAGGAAAAAAGAACATTTGATGTCGATTCTTGTCAATCGAAAAAAGAGGAGCACCGAACCTACGAACTGATCTGTCTCTACTCTATTTTGCAATGTGAATCATTGATTTCTTTTTCAACAATCGAGAAAAAAAACGATATCCTTCAGATTTACTTATCGATGTCAAGACAAAATTCTTCCAGATATGGTAATAAGTGATTGATCATTAGTGCACACACCCTTAACACAAACACAAACATATATACATACAAAAGACAGAAACGATAAGAGAAATCTGCATGAGATAGATCGTTTAAAATGATTTAATTTTCTCGTGTTTTTCTTCTTATTAATGTAGTACTTGTTTGATTAAATAACAACAATAGGAAAGAAGTTGAAAGGAAGAGAGCAAGGAACGGATCTCATTTTGTAAGCATGAATAGAGACAATTTATTCTATTGACAAACCATAACTTATTGATTTGTTCTAATGATAAATATATAGAATTAATATTCACTTTTCTTATCCAAGAATACGTCGACTAAACTAACGAACTTACGCATTTCAAATTTATCTCTTGACGTTTCTACTATTATTATTTCGCGAATTGTCGATTTGATTCAGTCTATCTATCTCTGGAAAATAGAATGAGAATATTAGAGAAAGAACAAAAAACAACAAACGTTAATCTTTGAATATAGCACTTGCTTGCTATCATTAGAAATGCTTTTCTGTCATTTAGTGCATGATGGAATAGTTGACTATCTATCTCAATCTATATTATGATTGACGCCAAATGTGATAATAAATAAACGAAGCACAAGAGACGCTCGAGATATATTATATATCTGTGACAAATAACTTTCTCTAAAGCACAAATATCTTCGAATAACTAAGAATAAAAAAAAAGAGAAGAGACAAACATCTAAAAGTAAAAGGTTGAAATTGAATAAAATTATGATAATAAATTCAAATGATTTAACCTACGCATTCTCTCGTATTGAAAGAAATAAAAATGAAATTGATTATAGAATTTTCTATTCGAGAAAAATAAGTGAATAATGTCACTATCATTGTTCTTCTCGGATTTTTTTTTCTTTCTCCTCTTCTTTATTTTTCTGTTCGTCGCTCTCTCTTTCTTTCTAGGTCTCTTCTGTCGAATGCTTCATTCATTTTTCCTAATGATATTTAAAACATTTTCTTCACACATACACTTGACAGAAGTCCGATTTCTTTCCCAATAGCTTTAGCGTACATAAAGAAAAGAAAGTTATTTGCATTATCACTATAGTCATTTGTCGACATATGAATGAATGAATAAAGAAAATTCGAATAATAAATAACAAATCATTATATGACTATAAAACAAATATGCCATCATCGAAATTGTTTTCTCATTGTCAATAAATCTAATGCTGATGGATCACTTGATGATGAGAACAATGTTAAATAGTTAATATTTCTATATTTAAATATCGTTTCAGTAAATAAAGAATAAAATAAAAACAAATTTTTCGTACTAATCGAATAGATTCAGTCGAGTTTTTCAATTTCAATGATTAATGACAACGTACTTATCGATAAAAAATTACCTTATCATGATTTTTTTTCTATTATTGAACATATATGAAAACCTAATTGTTCGAATAGGGAAAAACAACTGATAGAGAATGAGTTCAGTAGTGCATCGCATATATATATTTCTTTTTCCTACTCATCATTCCTATCTGCATTCATTTCGAAATTGATGTACGAGATCGTCGTGAAAATCACTAGAGAATAAACGGTTGACACTGTTTCCCTAGATATCCAATAAAACGTTTCATAGAAAAAAAAAGAAAGAAAGAAAGAAAGAAACTCGACGAAGAAGCGAAAAAATAAATTATATCTATATATATACCGATATTTAATTTCCATGAAAACGTGTCATCCTCGTCAACAGATAGTCGAATATGAAGAAAATCTAATTTAGTTTTAAAAAAATCTTTAGAATAGACAACTAAGCACGAAGCAATAGCTTCCCTATTGCTTTTAGATAGATAAAATAATGAAGAAAGAACAGCAAGCAACCATTCAATTCCCTCAAGAATGCTATCATTCTCATATGAACAAAAAAAATAGAAAATATTGACAGTATGTGCATGACATAAATGATCAGTTTCATCCTACGACAAACAGTAAGATTAAGACATCGACGAGAAGCACAAGAAAAAAAATGAACTCATTTGTTCATATGTTATGTAGTACTTTTTATCCACAATAGTGAATTGAAATGATTTGATTGAATGAAAATAGGGAAGAAGAAAAAAAAAACTAGAATGTTTTCTTTATATTCAAACAAAAGGAAAGCAAATTGAATAAAAGAACAAATTAATTGATAAGAAATGCATCGGAAAATTCTATTGTTTATTGGATAGCTGCTAGAAAAATAATCATGCATACTACGCTGTGATTATAAATGAGACTATCAAATTTGCTACTGATCTTTTCTCTTTTTGCATATATCAAATATCCTCTTCTCCAATTTTGCATTCGAAATGTCAAATACATAGAGACATTAAATATGTCCGCACATAAACAAAGTCAATAATTATTCATACACCGAACTTGAACTTTTTATTTATATATACGTCCATATTTTTTTCTCCGAAATAAAGAGAAAATATATAAACAAACATGAAAAAAAAAGAATTAGAATAGTAGATGAAAGAAAAAACAAGACATTATATTTCTTGTGAGTCATTGATACTGCTTGTTGTTGTTGTTGTACGACGATTGACTTTCGATTTATTAATGTTCATCTGTAAGAAATAAAAGAATAAATTAAAAATAATGCCAATAGAGTTTGATTTTACTTGATTATGTTTTGGACAATACACTGAATAACTTTCTTCGACAAGTCGAGTATTAACTAAAGAAATCAAACGAAACAGAACAAGTTATTTATGAAATAATCAACTGGAAATTTCGCTACCAATGGATTTCACACATGGATAGTGGTAACGTATTTTACAATTTCGATACCGACATGCAAGAGCTGCACCTGGTATTTCACAGGTTGAGCATTTCTAAGGAGAGAAAAAAAAGTCAAATATAAGTTAGTCGTTGTTTTTTGTTCTCCGCATACAATATCAAGATAAGTCGAACATGCATCAGATACATGCAGAAGTTCGCCTGTCGTTGGACTCATTTGTATGTGATTATTCCAAATAGCACAATCACGATGCAGCCAAATTTCTTTTAATCTCCGATAATCTTTAGATAATTGTTTATCTGAATAGAAGATGTTGAAAAACAAGAAATTTTTTGTTTTTTTTTTGGGGGGGGGGCGAATATTACTGTTTTTCAAATAAGTCTGACAATGTTCATTTAAGGAATAGGGACCGAATAATGGTCCAAGATAGTTTTCATAGGGAACTTTCCAACAGAGAATACATCGCCATGGTGCTTTTGTATCTTCGACTGAATTCATTTTGATCTGTCGTCGATCGAATTGAAACGATTGAATTGTTGGCGTTTTTTTTGTTGGTTTTGTTGAATCTAATTGTGAACCTGAGAGAATTTTTCGAGGTGAATCATCGTCATCATTATCATTAAGAAGAACATAGAGTTCATCAGAACGATTTTTCGTCGAAATCGTTGTTGATTCATTTGTTTTCGATCGTTTTCGAGATCGCTTCGTGACTGGAACATTGACATGACGAAATTTTTTTATGATTTCTACTGTTTCTTCGTCTTGTTCAGACGGCTCTGCTGCTGTTGTTGTTGTTTGTCGAGACTTTTTTGTTGTTGATTTCTTTGTCGATGCTGTCGGTTGATCATCCTCTAATTCTTTTTCGTTTACTTGATATTCCTCATCGGAATTATCATCCAAATAAGCAGCTAATTCAGGAACTTGTTCTTGTAATTCACCGAAGAAACGTTGTTCTTTGAAACGAAAGAAAAAGAAAATAATTTGGTAATTGAACTGTAATCCTACCGTCCTGTTTCGAGATTTCATTGAAACGAATCGAATGTGTCTCACGTTTAGGACGATTTCGTACATTCCAATTAATACCACTTTCACTTGGTTCTTCATTAATTATCATTTCATCATTTTCTTCTTTCTCTTCCTCATCACTACTCTTTTCTTCTTCTTCTTCTTCTTCTTCTTCTTCTTCTTCTTCTTCTTCTTCTTCTTCTTCATCATCATCTTCGCTACTTATATTTGATTGTTGTTCATCATCACCATCTTCACTACTTTTATTTGACTGTTGTTCATCATCTTCTTCTGCTTCACTCTCGTTTTCTGATGATGATGGTGTCGATGGTCGTCTTGATCGCATATTAACTTTTCCACCTGGTGGTACATATTCATTATCTTCTTCTTCATCACCGTTATCATCAATTAAACCACAAGCGATTGCTGTTTCTAAGAATTCTCGTGTATTGCCTGTATAAATCAGCGAACGTTTTTTAGCTTCTCGAATTGGTTTACTCGAAAAATCATTCGTCGTCACTTTGTTTTTTATCGATTCTGGTAATGATGATGATGATGATGATGAACTTGTATTTTCGTCTTCATCTTCGTAATTCGAATGTGCAGGTGATTGAATAACTTTCGGTTTGTTTAGTTTGTTCGTATGAGAATCTGATTGATGACCATTCATTGTATGATTTTCGTCTGAATGCTGCTGTTGATCATGACTACTAGAAGATCTATTACGTTTTCTCTCGTTATCATCCGTTGATATCAATGTTGTATCACTATTAATTTTATTTAATTGCGTTTCTATAGGCGATCTACTTCGATTTTCACTATTGACGGACGTTCCACGTTCAGATGATGTGGATAAATCACGTTTTCTCGATGTTTGATTATTAGTTTTCGAATTCGTTACTTCTGCTGTTTCTACACTACCATCTAATTGTAATTGTAGAATATTTGTTTTTGAACTAAATAAAACAAATTATGATCAATTCATTTGCAAATCTTATTTTCAATTGACACGATTTTCTATACATATATAGAATTATATATTTTTTGTTTTTTTTCTTATAAATAAATACACGCAAAGAAGAACAGAACAGAACAAAAACGAGAAGTAGATTTTTTTATGCTTTGTTTTTTTATTACAAATGAGAAGACAAAGATTCTAAAATGATATTATTCAGATATATCTGAAGATTTGTTGTTCTCTAAACTATTGCTGTACTCGACAATGATAAGAATGAGGAGAAAACGAATTTTTACATTGAAAAAGACAAATTACTTCAAGAATTTCTTGTCTTTAGATATTGTTTGTCGAAGTTTAGCCATTAATTCGTCATAATTTCGTTCTATCGAATTAGTATCTCGACTAAAATCTTCATCATTATCTACTAATCCATCAACAAACTGTTGAGGATCAGTTTGTGTTGGTGGAAACATCATCTGCTGTTGTTGTTGTTGTTGAAGAAAAGATGGGTTATGTTTTTGTTGTAGAGATTTAATCGATGGTAGAGGTGCTTGTGGTGATGATGACGAATTATTTAAACCTCGTGTTAATAAACTAGTTACTACAGGATGATTATTGATGATTGAATCTCCTAGATTTAAATCGTTCGTTGTATTTAAACGATTTTTTTTGCTTAGATCATTTCGTTCGTCATGTGTTGAACTACGTTTGAGACCTGATGATGTTTTGCCGTGTGACTCATGGATTGATTTGTCATTTGTTAATAAATTACTGACGATAGTTGGGTTTGTGATGGAATTTTTCGGAGATAGATTACTAAAAGGTGACAAGGATTCACTGAATGGTGATTGAGGATCATGAATTTCGTTGACAACACTTTTTGGATCAATCACCTTGAGAGAGGAAAGAACGAAAAAGAAGATTTTATTGAAAAGCAAATTCTATGAGTTTACTTGAGATTCAGGTAGAAGTACTAATCGTTCTAATGATTGCAATGGATGTGGATGTGGTTCATTTGCTGATGATAGTTTATTAGATGTCGATGAATTCATATTTGTTTGCTGTTGTTGTTGTTGTTGTTGTTGGGATGGTGGCGGCGGTTGTTGTGGTTGATTCATATACATAGGATTTTGATCTGACATAATCGAATGATTTGGCTGGAAGAATTGTTGAGGTGGTCCCATACGAAATTGCGGATGTTCATAAGGATTATAATGTTGCATTCCTGGTCGAGGTCCGTTCCATGGCGGATGCTGTTGTTGTTGTGGTGGTGGTGGTTGAGGATGCATCATCATACGTTGATTTGGGTACATAAACGGTGCTTGTTGTTGTTGTGGATCTGGAGAATAAAACCGTGGAGGTGGTGGTGGATTGTAATAGCCGGCAGGTGGTGGGGGAGGATTCGGCCCTCGATACATCATGCCAGGTGGTTGAAATTGATGAGGTGCAGGTTGTGATTGAGGTAGATATTCGTTGAATTGTCCTGATTCCATGGATGGCGGCGGTGGGGGTGGTGGTAGTGCGTCGAGTGATGTCGAACGATGTGGAGATGAGGTTGATGATGATGGACTGACGTCGAAAAATGTATTTGGATTAACTGGATTTTGATACGAGTTTGCACGATGAAAATTAGGAGGAGTGTCGAATGTCGGCGGACCCGGTGGGAGACGATCGGGCGATGGACCACTGCTCGCTGGTGGAGTGCTGACATTTGGTCGAGGAGAGTAAGAAGCTGAATTTTGACTCATTGTACGATTTAAAGGATTCATTGCTGGACTTGCTGAAAGATTTCCAGAGAAAAGAAAAGATTCATTTGAAAAAGAAAAGTTTCGATGAACTACCTGTACGAGAACGCGCTGTCGTTGATGGTACTTCAGAGTTAATATCAAGTGATTTCGGAGTGCTTAGTGCTATTATATAACGAAACAAAAAAAGATAGATAATTAAATAATTAAAAAAATACAAAACTAACTTTTCATACTTTGTTTTAAAAGTAAAACATTTTCCATAATCGTGTAGATATCATTGTTTGCTACACCTAATGAATGTAGCTGAGCAGGAGTTATTTGACTAACCTAAGAAGAATAATAATAATAATCGACAGGAGGCGTCAAAAAGCAGTATTCATCATTTTCACTTACAGTGTTTATATTTTGAAGACCTGATCGTTCGAAACGTTCAGCGTATTTACTGCACGTAAACGTGTCTAACCAATGTGCAATACTAACCATGATTGAAAATTTGCGTTTTTTTAGTTAATCAAGCAGAAATCATTCTTGCACGATGACAACAGAATGTATATCTATATATGTGTGTGTGTGTGCGCTTGTGATAATGATGGTGTAACACAGATTAAGATCGTGTTTTGATTGGATATTTGATTATGAATAATTAGATTAGATTGAAAAAAAGAGTTTGAATAAGAATAGTTAATTAAAATAAATTATTTTGACTCAAAAGTCATCGACTTTTGTTAATGATTATTCTTTTGAAAGGCTCGATAGGAATTTTTTCATTGGATAGATAAATCAACCAATCGGTTCATTTATTCGACTTGTCACCACGTGCAATCTTGCTAAGAAGAAAGAGACAGTGGAAATATGCATATTTCATTAATAATCAAAGTTGTCATTTTTTCTCTCGGAGAAGTAAATTATAGGTATAGTTGCCATGAAATTTATTCAGATTCAAAAGATTCTCTTTTATTATGTGAAGATTATCCTTGAATATAATCTTTTTTTCTTTAAAAACAAAGAAAAACGTCAGAATTTGTCATAGTATCAAACAAAGACTACTGTTTTTATATTCATTCGTTTTATTGGATTCTATTTTTAGAGTTTGATATCGTTTGAGAGACACGGGTCGTGTTATATCATTGTAAATATCATAGCCAATTCGTTGTATATGATCTGATTGTAAATGATTGTCAAGTGCTTCTTCATTTTGCCATGTTTCAATAAATGTAAATTGAGATTGATCATGAATATTTTCACATAAAATATAAAATAAACAACCATCTTCTTCTAATGAACATTCGACAAGTTTCAATAAAGCAGAACGTACTTTGTCAATCGATTCAGGTTTAGCATATACATCGACAATACATTCGACAACTTTATTCGACATAATAATGATATTAAATAATTGTATTATGAATTTAATAGAGAAGACATGTTAATTAAAATAAAATAGAATTTGTCTCAAACAGAGGACACTTTGATTTTGACATTTGAATGATAAATCTAGATTGTCGTAACCATTCTTCTCGCTTATACATAATCAAATACTGCTGGCAAAATAAGTAAACGCAATCGGATGTAAGAGAAAAATAGAGAATGATGATGCGAGAGAACTTGTTTCTTTTATTCTTTTTTTAAATAATCTTATAGAATATGTAGTATTTATTACTATATCTGGCGTTTTCTTTTCTTCAGAAAAATATTTTGAACCGTTAAAAAGAGAGAAGAAGAAGAGGAAGAAAAGAATCTCGTGTGTTTCTTGTTTTATTTTATTCTGTTGAAAAGAAAAATTAATGTCTTACTCGTCAACAGAAAATTACAACTAACATTTGAAGAATCTCAACAGACATCGGAAGTATTTGTTCGTTTTGAATCAAGTTAATTTCATTACGCTTATTCACATTTCTACATACGAATTGTTTTTCAATGGCAACTGTACGAAAAGATATTATCTATGTTGTTGTTGATCTTTGGCCCATAGCTGAAAAAGCTCAAGATGTGAAGAAAATTCTATATGATACAATAGCCGAAGCCAAAAAAGAACGAACATGTTTGAAATATGAATTATGTGAAAATTTAAATGATAAAGCGCAGATTACTTTACTTCAAGCATGGTCAACAGAAAAAGCCTTAGAAGAACATTTAACTAGCGATGTGATTAATAAAGCAACTGAAGAACTTCGAAATTATTTAAGTAAACCAACAGAAATTCGTCGATATAAAAATATTGGTTAAATTTTACTTATGAACATAAAAACTAAATACGATGAAACATAAGAATTGGGTTATTATTATTGTTTTTTTTTCATGTCGTGATTATTATGTAGATCAATTGAGATAACTATGCATGAATATATTCATTTTTTCTTCTTTTTATAAAAATAAGTATTTAATTAAAAAATTATAATTACAAGGAAGCTCACTAGAATTTAAGAATACAACATACACACAGAAACTACATATTGAGCACGTATCAAATTGATGCTTTCCAATAAGAATTTAATCTACTTTTAATAAGATATAGAAGAAGATGATGCTACTAACGTATTTTATTATGATTCTTAGCATTAATTTTAATTAAATGCGATCTTGTTGAACTATTTTTTGATGATAATGATTTCAGTTAGCTCATACACTTAAGTACGAGCAGACTCAAAATTCAATGATTATATATTGCAATAGGTTTCTCTTGTTTAAAAAGTGATTACAATCAAAAAAACTACAAGCAAAATATTTTTCTGTAATTACGAATGAAATTCGTTTAATCTGAATTTGATTCTTCATGTGATGATAATTCTTCAACTTCGATACCAATTGCTGTAGGTGGTAGAGAAGGTTCTTCTTTTGTGTCTATTTGATGGAGTCCAACACGTTGACCCAGGATTCGTTCTGGTAAAGTTCGTAAGTCAGCTCGACAAATCGGGCATTGTTTCGTTTCAGCAAACCATTGTTGAAGGCATTTATAATGAAATATATGACTACATTTAGTGATACATACTGTTGGCTCAGTATTCCATATTTCGATGATTAAGTCACGACAAATACTACAACTTTCGTAATAAATTGTAACTGGAATCTCGTTTTTTAATGTTGTAGTAAGCTTATAAAGTTTGCTGAGTTCATTAGATTTGCCAAAAATCTTTTCAACACAATAGCCAATATATTGCTTAAAATTTCTCCAATAAGAACGAAACCATGACTGTGCCAAGATCAAAACATCGTCATCTGTCTTGTCGATTGTATCAAGAAGTTGTTCCATAAAACGTTCACGTCGTTTGGCTAGATTTTGATTGACTAAAATGCGTGTTTCTATATCAAAATCTGTATTATCAAATGTATCCATGTCACCAAAAATAACCGAATGAGCATTTTCGAGGAGAGTAACAACTCGTTGAGATTCTCGATTAACTTGAATGCATTTCTCTCGAGTCATATCATTACTTTTACAGTGAGTGAATACAACAGTACAACGGCCAAGAAAATTATTCCCAAGAAGTTGTTCAAGCATTTCAATATACACGAGAATATCTTGTGTAAATCGTTCATAGCGAAGAACCAGAAAGAGCCAATTATATCCAATCGATGCATAACAAATGAGTTCACGAAAAAACAATAAGAATGATCTTGGATCTGTTTGAAATCGTGCATCACCGTAACCAACCGTATCAACATAGACTTTTCGCTCATGTTGATCGACATAATTTGATACTGATGATGTTGTGCCTATCAGTCGATCGGCATCACCAACATCGGCAGGTCCCTCCAACGATCGAATATCGATTTTACGATTATAACAACAATTGATTATTTTTGATTTACCTATCGTTATAAATTCTCTATTTCGAAATCAATCATAATAATATGAATATGTTTACCTGCGCCAGTGGGTCCTACAAATAGAAATCGTTTGAGTTTTTTCGAACGGATAGTTACTGGTGGACTGGCCATGATTTTCTATGATTGTATGCTTTTTATTTGATAAGCGATTTTTTTCTCGTAAGTAATAAAAATAAATGTTTTTGAAAGAAAAGAGGCAATAAATAAAAATATTTGCATTCTTTCGACAGGTGATGAAAAATTTGCGATAACAAAAGAAAGAAATAAGGTAACGAACGGAAGGATATGTTAGTTCCTCTTTTAGTCGAAAGTCTTGTCTTTAGTTTTTTAAAGTTATTTGAGGGTTATGTCGATTTTATTTACTAAATAGAAGTATAAGACTAAATTTATACTAAAATCTGTTCGATAGATCAAACATGGCTGATTAAATATAGAAAAAGACAATGCAAACTAGATTGTCACGAGATAAAAAAGAAAGAATAATTTATTCTTGTCCTTCACGTTCTCGTCGTTTGTATTCTCGTGTGCCTTCAATTGTAGTTATCAAACTTTGTGGTGCATCCATAGCCGGCATAACAACTTCAACAAAATGAAGTTTTTCCTTTTCTTGAGCAACTTGTGCCATTGTGTTTTCGAATTCGGCACGTGTTTTAACTTGGCCAGCGAAACCGACTATTCCTTGTTCATGATTTTGTTTTAATCCAGCACCAAAATATTCGAAACTCTTGTGATAACGCCACATTTGAATGTTGTTATAAGCACGATCAGGTCCATGAATACATTTTTCAATTGTATAACCATCGTTGTTCAATAAGAGAACAACAATTTTCGCACCAAATCGTAACATCGATGAAACTTCTTGACAGACAAGCTAAAGATTCAAATAGAATATCAATTTTGTTTTCGAAATAATTAATTAAATTCATACTTGAAATGAACCATCACCAACAAGAAGAAAAACTGGACGATTATCCTTTTTCACAGCCAAAGCTGCACCTAGCGCAGCACCAACTGAATAACCAATTGAACCCCAGAGAATTTGAGTAATAAATGTAACACCTTTCGGTGCACGCATATTAAAAATACCTACAGAATAATATTTCGATCGATATAATTGTTTTTTTTTGACTTCAAAAACGAAAATACCAACCGAATTCGGATGTTCCAGTTTCGGCAACAACAACTGCATTTTCTGGAATATATTCTGGTAATTTATTCCAGAAATATTCATGTACAATTTCAGTTTGTTCGGGATTCAACACTGGTGTTGGTGGAGCATATGCTTGACCATTAAACGGACGAACAAGATCATTGGGCCATTGTTCAGTTAAATCAGGTAGAAGTTGACGTACATCAACTTTATCGTAAATAGCATAGAACACTTTTGTATGATACGTATGAAATTCTACAAATCAAATAAACAGTTTATTATTATTTTTTTCTTATTTCAAATAATTAAATTACCGATTGTTTTATTTCGTAATAAACGATAAGTGAAACCACCTGTATTAAAATCACTATTCATCGAACCAATCGAGAAGATCAAATCAGCATTGTAGATTTCTTGTTGAACTTGTTCCGTTGAACAATTACCAGCGAAAACACCACGAAATTGAGGATGATTTTCATCGATACCACCTTTAGCCATAGGTGTAACATAGACAGGTAATTGGGTACGTGCAAGGAATTTTAGAACATTTGGTATCATATGATGACGAAGAGCACAACTAGAATTCAAGAATTCGTGTAATTATATAAAAACAAACGACTAATTGTCCTACGCATCAACAATAACGGCAATATTTTGAGCTTTTCGAGCAAGTTCAATAATGTTTTCAAGAGCTGCTTGATGTTCGTCTTTTGGATTACGTGGAACTGAGAGACAAAGTGGTTTGATCGAAGCTGGATCAATGTTTAATTCGTAATCGCTTAGGTCAAGAGCTAAGCCAATATAAACTGGACGACCTTTGAGCAAACTAAATATCGAAATCAAACAATAGAAAAATATTCATTTAATAACAACGACAAAAAAAAATGATCAATACCATGTAGTGAGAACACGATCAATTTCTTGCACAGCATTTAATTTAGTTAAATTAGCTTGTGCAATCTGAGCAGAGAAAAATTTTAAAAAATATATTTCTTTTTATATTTATCAAGAAATCATTTACTGTAACTTCTTTGTACATATTTGCAAACGCTCGGAAATCACCGTTGCCAAGTGTATGATGAAGAATGGCACCACTAGCTTGAGAAGCTGTTGGTGGTGTACCAACAATATGAACAACCGGTACCATTTCAGCATAAGAACCAGCAATACCATTGATGGCAGATAATTCACCAACACCAAATGTTGTAACAAGAGCCTAAAATTAAATCAATCTTTTCCAAGATTGTCTATATGTAGACAAAAACATACACCAATTCCTCGCATACGTGCATAACCATCGGCAGCATACGATGCATTCAATTCATTACAATTGTTTCCCCATTGAATGCCACCGAAATCTGTAGTACAATAAAATAAAATATTTTCTTTTCATAGAAAATAATGTGTTTACCTTCGATTTGATCAAGAAATGGCTAAAATAGAGCAAAATTTTAAAAAAAATATCAAAAAGATATGAAAAACTACGTACCAAGTTGTAATCTCCAGGTAAACCGAAAATGATGTCAACACCTAATTCTTTCAATCGTCGAAGTAAATAATTACCAATTGTAATTTTTGTTGACGCCATTTGTTATTTTGATCAATGAAAATGTTAACTGTATTCTATCTAAAATCATATATTTATATATGTGCATTGTGTTAACTTGGTGTTAGATTTTGTTCTCAAGGACTCTAATATTTTGTTCTCGACATGCGTTAAACACGCAGACAAGCATGTGAGTGTTTGAGAGTCGACGAAGCCTTGAAAGGTTAACCAAACGAACGAAAGAAAAAAAGATAGTATTTCGAACTAAATGGAACAAATGATGGGCTAACAAGTGCAAAATCTATCTAACCATTTAAATCAAACGCATATTTAGATGTCGCAATAGATCAAAAAGATTTCATTGTATTTTATATCGACAGTTTTCTCAAAGTGTACTTATAGAGTGCAAGAAAAAAACAAGTCTGCCTTTATATAAATGCCCTAGTTATTTCTTCTCGTATTCTGTTTCTCAATGTCAGTACACAGCCCGTACAAACGATAAGATGTAAAATGGGAAAATGATGGTTTTGTCTTTCTTTCTCTCTCTCGTTCTGCTACGTATTTGCATACTATTCGATAAAGTTCAGTACAGAGTAAGTTCACAAAACAAAATAAACGTATTGCACTTTGCTTGTTGACAAATCATTTTATTTGAAATAAAACATCACTCTTCACGTTTGATTAGTTTTCGAATGTGAATATGCAGTTTTGTTTTTTTTTATTTCTCTCAAGAAAAGAAAAGAAAAAAGAAAACGTTGTACAAATACAAACGGGGACACGTAATACATAAATTGCTAGGTATAATAACATCAATGAAATAAAGAACGTTTCTCTTCTTTATCTTTTTTCTTTTTTTTTTCGTTTGCGTCCTCAATCATAGTAAACAATCCACAGATTTATAATAAAGTTCAATGAATAACAAGAGACAATATAATTACAAAACAATGATTTAGTTGTGTTTATTTTTTTCGACGTTTTTCACTCGTTCGTTCTTCTCGATCATCTCCATTGCCGCGTTTCGATGATGATGATGGATTTGCTGAGGGTGCTGAACCACTGGCACCACCATGTCGTACATCTTTGAAGAAATCATTTAAACCGAATGGATCTTCTTCACGTTGAAATTGTACAGGACCATCACGTGATGCAGATTTATCGGCTCCTTTAAAACCACGTTCTTGTTCAAATCTAAAACAGAAAATTTTTATTATTAAACTCATCCAAGATTTCAAATAATCAAAGAAAAACGAACCTCTTCGATGCATTTACAATAGCTTCAGCATCATCATAATTATCTTTACTGGTTTTGGCTGGTTTATAAATTTGAGAAGCGACAGCAGTCGATGAATTCCATGGTTGATCATAGACATTGTAAGCTTCATCATCTCCTAAGCCACTGTTAAAACCCTGAAAACAATGACAGATTTTTTATTGAGAAGACCGAGAAAAAAACGATTTATCTTACTGATGACATATTAAATAAACGTTGGTCATATTGAACACCTGAATTTGACGCTGATTGAACGCCCAATGCAATTTGTTCACTGATATCACGTTCTTTTGGACGACCCCTAAGATAAAACAAAAGCAGATGAAGAAATAATAAAGACAATTTATTTGATTTGTACTTTTTGCCACCACTAGCTCGGCTGAGAGCAGATTCTCGTTGACGTTCCTTGTGTCTTTCTTGTCGAATTTGATCACGTTCCGCACTTTCTTCGTCCGCTTTATCGGCTGTATAGATTCCTGCTCGATTTGCTCGAGCTTGAAGAGCCAAATCACGTAAACGATCTTCTTTCTCTTCTTTTTGTTTCTTCGCAATTTGTTTCTCAACTCGACCACGCATCTCTACAGCTTCACGAGCCTAAAATTGGAGAAAAAAAACAGAACAAATTCCCTTCGATTCATCAAATAAATCTCACCTTTAAATCAGCTGTATATAAAGCTTCAGAGAGTTTAGCAAAATTTTCATTGATATGCGTGCCTTGAAGACCACGGCCATCAGCAGCCATACGTTTGTCCAATGGAATCGTGTAACCCTAGAAAATAAAGACTTATGATTCGAGAAATCGGATGAAGAATAATCTGATTTACTTTAGCGTTTTTCCAATTGGAAATACATGGTGGAATTCTCCAGTCTTGTTGTTCTTTGACAGTAACTTTTCTCGTTGGAGAATGAAGAATTGGAGCTGGAGGACTAGGTGGACCACGGGGTAGTTTTTTGTTGACTCTACACAAAAACAAAGAAAGAATAAATCAAATTAAGTAGTTGAATTTTCGTTTTATTTACTTGAATCGAGGTGGTTCCATAGGATCTTTTTGAACTTCAACCATTTGAATAATACGTTGTTTTGCACCGGAATTAAATCCTGCACCTTGTTGTGATGGTGTATAACGAATATATTGAACAGGTCCTTGTTTTTCTGCATGTTGAACTGGGAGAGCCGACGAAACTTTCGATGCAACAAGAGCTTCGAGAGCTTGACGAGTTTTTTCTGTTTTCTAAATAAATCAAATCAATGCACAATCTTATTTTTCACTAAAAAATTTAAAAAAAATTACCTCTTTAACTTCATCATCGGATGGTTTCTGTAAACTGGGATCATCTTCACGAACTTCTTTTGGTAGTAAATCGACAAAATTCGAATAAACAATCTAAATAAATCGATTTTTTCAAAAGAGAAAATTGTACAAGCAGAATCATACTTTGCTGCCTTTCACATTCTGTTTGATAATGGCATCGAATTTTGGTTTTCCATCAGCATCGACTTGAAGTTGAAGAGCATTTGATGTCTGATTTTTTGAATAACCCATATTCAAAGGATATTGAGCCATGTGAATTTCCGGAAATGCACCACCATCGCCGAACATCTATTATGAAAAATGAACGAATTGAAAATGTGAAATGAACATTGGATTGAATTCTTACTTCTGGACGACGTGGAACGAAATTTTGCCGCTCGCCATAAGGAGGTACGACGAATTTCGCAATAACTGCGACCTACAAACAAAGAAGATTTCGTCGTGAATATAAAAAAAGAATCGAAGAGAGCGGTAGAACTTACTTCTCTTGTTTTTGGTTCATTTTCAGCTTCATCATCTTCACGATCATAACCTGTCATTTTAGGTTGTGGAAGGACCCTAAATACGAGAAATAAAACATATGATTTCCCCAGACGGATATTTTTTTGAAAGAGAACGTACTGTGTGAGTGACATGATATTCGTCGTATTGAAACTGCAATGTATTTATCTAAAAAGAGCAGAAAATATAAGGATGGTAATTTCACGAGTTTCATAATACTATAAAAGAGAAAGCATTTCTAGGCTATAAACTGACCAGAGTTGTTTTTTTGTGCACATTTCAATCGACTATGATTGGTTTTCATTCTTTCAAAGAAGCGTCATCTGTATTATATGAATGAATCACTAGAATATAAGATATAGAGGTCACCTTACTGAGTATCAACGACATCTCGATATATTGTTTTTGTCTATCTGATCCGATAGAATTTAGCCGCAAGAAGACAACCAACAATTGGATTTTACATTCAAACAAAACCATTTTAATTTTCAAAGATTTGCAATTATCCATAATATAGAACCATTGAGTGACGCTAATGATATCATTCATTGAAATCAGTTATCAGTCATATACTTTACAATATCATAAAATGTAAAGGAACGACTAACGATAGTTATATTTGCATAAGTTACTTGTTCTATTTAGACGCAGAGTAATTGTAATTCTATGCGTTTTTTTGAAAAAATATATCACTTTACTACGCTATTATCATAGTATAAAATGTTAAAATATCGCCAGGCTATTAAAGCAAGACGAAGAAGTGTTTGAAGTCGACAAATTATGCAAATCAAAGAATATATATAAAGGTGAGCTCTTCAATGACAGACATAAAATTCAAAATATATTTATTGGACTTCGTTCGCTCATTCATTTTCGATATGGTGTCTTATCAAATATATTCGCTTTTTTTTTATATTTCTACGATCATCTCAAATTATTTTAGATTGATATCAACTAGTAATGGTTAAGTTCAGGGTATTCATTTCGTGGTTAACTACTACATTGTTGCTTGTGGAGATCATGTCATATAAGTTACGCGATGAAACTATAAATACACGACAAAAACTCTGTAATGGTACCTTTCCACATTATACTAATGATTTAAACGCAAAAAATATTACTATTGATAAGAACGCACCTTCTATATTCTTATCATGTGATCAAGGAAATCCTTCGCTTAGTGTATACTGGTTTTGGGTTGAGGATGTGTGTCGTTCTAATACAACTGACGACAGATATTTCGCATATGTGAATCCGAGTAATATTAGTACATGTATAAATTCTTCGAGAGTCAATATAACAAAAGTTTCGTGTGAAAACAACTTCGAATTTGATAGACGTTCGATAATGATTCGAAATGCTAGTGAATCAATTTCAGGAGCATACATTTGTATTCTTGCACAAACATCTGCTTCTATGGATTACTCGACTGCGATTATTTATAATATTAAAGTCGTTGGTTCGTATCCATTCGATAGTTCTAGTTATGACTATTTCATTGCAAACACTATAATTTTGTGTTCGTTTAAGATCCTTCGATAACAACTACAACATCAGTGATAGCAACTACAATACCTGAATCATGCTCAGGTACGAACAACTAACATTATTCGTTGTACGAAAGAAAGATTTTTGACTGTTTTAGACTGTTGGCTTGTTCTGAAAATCGTCATTCCTTGTGTTGTTGGTGGTATTCTTCTCATTTTATTGATTGTTGGCATAGTTTGTTATTGTCGACGACGAAAATCTAATCCTAAAAAAGACAAATCAGGTATATTATCATATATTCCACTCTATAATAACTTCGTAGACACTATCGTCTCAATTTCACTTAACATAATTGAGGCAGATTATGTTACTCTCGAGATTTAAATCGATATGTTGACTTTTTTGTGGGAACTTCGTATTTTTAGAAAAAATATTTGATTTAAATCAAAATTTGTGTAGTAACTACTATTTTTTAGACGTATATCATCTGAGAGACGTCCAAACAACTTCTGATCAAGCAGTTAACGAACGACGTCCGCATGTAAATGGCAATCGTTCGTATAGATTAGAAAATAGCCGTAATTCAGATGTTTGGCAACCTGTTGAAGACAATTTTTAAAATGATTCTAGAAAATTGTATCTCGTATGATTCTTTTCAATATTTTTCAAAATATTTAAAAAATCTTTTTTTGCTATTAAAAAAATCTACATAAACAAAAAAATGTTGTCATTGGATCATTTGCCATAAACAATATTCATCGTTTCAACAACAAAAAAAAATAATCACTTAATCAGATTAATGGATTATGAATAATAGAAGGTCTTTTTTTTTATCAATGTACAGTTTGAAATGAAGCACTCATTGTCCTTATTTGTATTTCTATTTAAATATTGTTTTAAATCTTAATTTAGCTTATTAAATAATTGAATAGCTGTGTGATAATAATGTTTGTCTGTTGAATAAACTAACATTTCATTTCTCGGATACTTGCTGTTAAAATCTCCGAGAAAATAATATCTTACTAATACTTTTATTGCCATAATAAATATTTGCATTTCTTATCTGTTGAATCAGTTAATACGAGAAGAGGAAAAAAAGTCATATATTATTTGATATTTGTGCATTTGATCACCATAAAATTCTACTGACTACTTTGTACTATTCGATAAATGATCGATTCTTTTAGTGTAAATCTTCGCACAATTTATTACCTATTATAAATTCAAAACTATGTATCATCTTTGGAAGAATTTTGAAATGACTTGTACTTGTATTTTTAGACTAGACAATGATTGATTATGCGTACATCATTGTAGTTATTTTTTCTAATGTTCTGCTCACAACTGTAGCGTTCAATTGTACGGTCAATTTAGAACCAAGTGGACTCAACATTCAAGTTTGGAGGTCTAATAATGTAATACTTACCAGACAGGCTACTATTAGAAATTGGTATTTTAAGAATCGGCTTATTGCTGGATCATCACCTGGAACATCCTATTATACGCATAACGATACAAATTTTCCAGGAGGAACATCTTTTAGTGCATATTTTGAGGATCAAAGTTCGTATCTGACTTTTACAAATGCCAATACGAGTTTCGACGGCAATTACTAT
>ERZ778024.1196-NODE-1196-length-33136-cov-56.778120_pt1 | contig 33136 bp, 41 predicted proteins | sample MGYA00375754_ERZ778024 | MGnify/ENA primary metagenome ERZ778024 (study PRJEB29350, sample SAMN05389827) | bioreactor metagenome | isolation source: Thiocyanate bioreactor | place: South Africa: University of Cape Town | collected 2014-02-18 ...
CAGGTTTAGTAGTTCCAGTAGTTGATCCGCTAGTTGATTCAGTACCAGGTTTAGTAGTTTCACTAGTTGATCCAGTGCCAGGTTTAGTGGTTCCACTAGTTGATCCAGTGCCAGGTTTAGTGGTTCCACTAGTTGATCCAGTACCAGGTGTAGTAGTTCCACTAGTAGATCCAGTACCAGGTGTAGCAGTTCCAGTAGTTGATCCAGTGCCAGGTTTAGTAGTTCCACTAGTTGATTCAGTACCAGGTTTAGTGGTTCCACTAGTAGATCCAGTGCCAGGTTTAGTAGTTCCAGTAGTTGATCCGCTAGTTGATTCAGTACCAGGTTTAGTAGTTTCACTAGTTGATCCAGTGCCAGGTTTAGTGGTTCCACTAGTTGATCCAGTACCAGGTGTAGTAGTTCCACTAGTAGATCCAGTACCAGGTGTAGCAGTTCCAGTAGTTGATCCAGTGCCAGGTTTAGTAGTTCCACTAGTTGATTCAGTACCAGGTTTAGTGGTTCCACTAGTAGATCCAGTGCCAGGTTTAGTAGTTCCAGTAGTTGATCCGCTAGTTGATTCAGTACCAGGTTTAGTGGTTCCACTAGTTGATCCAGTGTCAGGTTTGGTAGTTCCAGTAGTTGATCCAGTACCAGGTTTAGTAGTTCCAGTAGTTGATCCGCTAGTTGATCGAGTGCCAGGTTCAGTAGATCCAGTAGTTGATTCAGTAGTTGATCCAGTATCAGGTTTAGTTGATCTAGTGGTTGGTCCAGTACCGGGTTGAGTAGTTCCTGTCTGTTGACTGGTGAGTCCAGTATATGGCCCTGAAAGTATATTAATAGATTATTTACTTATGAAGTAATGAAGAAAATATAGGAATAGGATCTTACCTGTGGTACGATAGGTGGTTCCAGCTAAAGAAAAGTTAAGCAATGATGAAAATAGTATGTACGGTAATTATATTTCAGTTTACTTGTAGAAGCAAAAGTTGTCAATGCAGGATGAAAACAAGCAACAATAGACAATGTAACATTGGCGGGATATTGTCTGGTGGCTGTTTTGAATGTAATTATGAAGGTTGTATTTTCTGGTAATGGTGTAGTGGGAAAGCCGGTAACAACTGTGCTACCTGCAGGTGAATTAAGTATGGCATTAGATGATTGTCCAACAATGGCAACAGTAACTTGAATTACGTTTGTAATTGTTGTATTGGCAATCGATATATATTCAACGATAGGCGTCACTCCTGGGGCAATAGTAATAGCAATATAACCGTTATCTGTTAGGAATGTAACTCCTTGACCACCAGGTTTGATGTTTGGCGATGATGGTTTATGAGCTCCATTGATTTCGGGTTCCAATAGATATTGAGTGTTATTCATACCTTCCTCTAATATACATGGATGTTGTGCAGTATTAGTTGGACGCTTTGTAGTGGATGTTATGGTAGATGAACTTGTTGTTGTGGTCTCTTCAGGGCCTAATGTTTCAATTATTTCTCCTTCAGTAGCTAAAGACAAAAAAAGAACTATTTTTCTATCATAAATCAAACTTGTTACATACTTGATTCTGCAGTTGCTGTGCCAGGAACAGAAGTTGTTGCTGTGGTCTCTTCAGGACCTAATGTTTCAATTATTTCGCTTTCAGTAGCTAAAGACAAAAAAAGAACTATTTTTCTATCATAAATCAAACGTGTGACATACTAGTTTCGACAGTTGATAATTCACCGCAAATATAAACAGCTAAACGTATTTTAGTAGGAGATTTTCCATCGATCTTTGCTCGTAGTCGAATTATAATCTTATTTGTTTTAACTCGATTGAAATCTGTCGCTAATTGTGTACGATCCTATTTGAAAAATTAAATTTATATGCTTATATAAGATTGAATATTACTTGATCCAACACTATGATGTCACCATTCGATGCTCGATAGGAAATAGTATAAGATTCAATATTTGTATCCGATGGAAAAACAGTTGAGTCAATAATTTGTTCAGTTTCAAATTCGACATATATCAGTTGACCAATTTCTATATCTATTCCTTGACCATCAGCTTTAACTTCGTCGGTCACATCTTGATCTTTGACTGTTACTTTAACAATTCCTTCGGTATTAGCGTCGGCAGCAAGAACATCGACTCCAATACAAACATATGATGTAGCTAGAAAAAAAGAAGAAATTTCGTTAATGAACTTGAAATTAAAAGATTTCTACTTGGAACAGGAGATCCTGATGTTGTTTGTTGAGTAGTTACACCTTCGTCACAACCCAAAAGTTCCAATTGAGCTGAAAGTACTTCGTTCGTTGTAGCTCGACTAAATGTAAATCGAATTCGAATGACATCAATCAATGGATTGGCAAAGAAATGTCGAGTTTTTCCTGTTGATGATGGAGTTCGTCGAATTGACTAAATAAATTCAACAGTCAACAAATAATATGATTGAAACAACAAAAAAAAGATTGTCAAACATTTTCTGAATAACTAATGGATTCTTCTGAATTTGTATCGTATTCAACGTCAATAATTGTTACTGTACCACGAATTTCGAAACCAGTTAATGTTTTACTTGATGAAAAACTGATTTCAATCCAAGGTGTCGAATCAGAAGATGCTGCAACCCAAAGTTGTGTATTTCCCATTCGAACAGCATCAATCGTTGCTTCTTCGTTCTTTTGTGATGATACAGAAAGACTACTGCTAGGTATTAAACCATTTTCAAGACCCATTGCAGCATCGCAGATATATGATGTGGCTTGACAAAATAGAACGAATAGTTATATTTTTGAAAATAAAACAAAAAAAAATTACTCAAGGTCGGTGAAACAGTTGAAATTGTTGTTGTTGTTGTATAATTGCAATTAGCTGCTGATTCATCGGATTTATCAAAACAGTCAGCATATCCATCGCAGACACGTGTCTTATTGAGACATGTTCCAGATGGTTTTTCACTTGTAATATCACAAACAAATTCTGTACATGGTGCAGGAGTCGTAGTACAATTTGGATTGTTTGGAAATTCTTCGGCACATTCATCGGTTTCATCATCACAATATTTTTCACCATCACAGATTTCTTGTTCGGGAATGCAAACTTCGACACCATCAACTAAACATGTCGCTGTATTACAGATTGCAATTGTAGTTGTAGTTGTTGGCAATGCTGTTGTCGAATCTGAATAGAAAATAGATAAGATGCAGGAACGAGAGGAAAAAACAACAACAAAATAATACTTACAACAATCAGGATACGTTTCATCGTCACCTTTGGGACAATCTTTAAATCCATTACATAATTTCGTTGCATTTATACAGTAACCACCTTGACATGTATATTCTCCTTGATTACATTTACAATCGACTTCATCAGATTTATCTTTACAATCGTAAGTTCCATCGCATCGTTTATGTATGGAAATACATTGACAAAGTGATTTACATGAGAACATATTTGCACCACATGTACAATTACAATTTAATTCATCACTTCCATCGCCACAATCATCGTGACCATCACATAATCGATCAATTGGTAAACATTTACCCGTTGGCTTATTATGACAATGAAATTCTCGTCCACTATCGATATCACAAACGGTTGTATTACAATTACGTTCATCAGAATTATCTTCACCATTGGCTGAACAATCAATAACACCATCGCATTGTGCTGATTTAGGAACACATTTCTTATTATCACATTCGAATTCTGTGCATGGCACTGTCACATTACAATTGACTTCATCGGAACCATCACGACATTGTGGTAATCCATCACATCGATAGGTACCATTGATACATTGACCATTTTTACAGATGAAATCATCAGGTGTACATGATGCTAAAATATTGACAAATAGAATGAAATATTCAGAAAAGAAAACATACTGCAATTATCTTCATCTGAACCATCTGTACAATCAGGTGTTTTATCACAAATCCAACTCAATGGAATACAATGACCCGTTATTTTACATTGGAATTCAGTTGATTTACATGTTGGTGTGCAATTAGGTAATTTCATACAAATAAATGTACCATTTTGACATACACTAACCACAAAAAAAAACAGTCCGATATTCTCTGAAAATGTATTCATTTACCATTGTTCACAGTTTCGAACAACTGTCGAGCCAACTGGATAGACAATATTTTGATCAATGCATGGGCATAGTCCTGGTTCAACACATGTTCCACTTGCATCCATAACTTGACCATAAGGACAGAAACAACCTTCGTGACAACCTGTTTCTGTACAATTGTATGCTGTAATATTCGAATAAATATCTCGACATGTTGGTTGACAAATTGGACCGCAGGCCATATAAATTCGTCCATTTTCACATTGCATTGCTTTTTGTTATCAAAGAAGAATATTAAATTTATTTATTTTTTGTTTCTTTCTCTTATAAAAACTTACGACATTTATCTTGTGTTCGCCATTTAACAGGAATATTTATTTTTTGACATTCATCAGCAAATGTTGAAAGTGATGTACATAAACACTCGCAATCACCTCCACGATCACAACTTAAAATTAAAAACATAATACGTATTCGAAAAAGATAATATTCGTGTATACATACTTGCATGCATCGAATAAACACGTTTGATAGAATTGATCCAATGCGTTATTATCAAGATTTTGAATACAAGGTAAAAATGGATTTGTGTCTGAACGATCAATAATCTTAAATCAAAATAATGATTAGCATAAGAATCGAATGAGAAGATTTCAACAAACCATAGAACATTCTTTTTCTGCCCATTCTTTTCGTGCGTCATGACCGACACATGGATTTCGAAGATCAGGAACGGGATCTGTAGGTGTAGCACATGTTTGTTCAACTTTCCATGATTCAGCCATTTCTTGAATTGTACCCGGAACACCAGATGAAGTTCTAGAAATAAAACATCAATGAATTATCTTCAAATAAAAGAAGAAGACGAAGAAAAAGTAACAAACGTTGTATCATCACGTGAATCTTTGTTAAAATCTCCACAAAGACCAGTCATTTGTCCTTGAAGATTCGATCGAACAGTAACATAGATACGTGTTTTTTCGTCCCATTTAATTGTGAAATCATGTGTTATAATGAATACATATAAACCCGATTTCATCAATGTAACATCACCAAAAACACGGCTACCTAAGACTAAATCAGTAATTTGTGAATCATTAACCGTTGGACTAAGACCACGTTTCAATGCAATATTAATACTATTAGTTTTAATGAAAATATTCTTAGCACACGTAGCGCCCGTTGTACCACATGGCACATTTTCAATAATAACACGAAAAGCTCCATTTTTTGTTTGTGTTAAAATATATTTGCACGGTCCTTGATATGAATAACGAAGACCATCGTAAGTTAAAAAGTGTGGATCACCAGTTGCTGAACATGTTGCATCGCAAATTTCTTCTGAACATGACCATTTACCACCTTCACATTGACATTGACTACAACGTCGTTGAATAATTTCACCTTGGCCATAAACACGACCAGCATAACGGCATGGACATGTTTTCGGATCGATACATGTTTTTAACTAGGAAAATAGATTTTCGTTTATTGAATATATGAATTCAAACTTACGTCTTGACTAAGCACTTGACCTGTTGGACAAGTACAACCTTCAGTTGTTGTTGTACAATCTAAGTTCGAATACATATTATCACATGTTTTCGTACATGATGAAGCATTTGTTGAATAGATTTGATTGCCTGGACATTGAATTTCATTGGCACATGTTTCTGATTCACATTTCCATTGACCATCTGAACACGAACTAAAACAAAACGAATACAAATTAGAAATAACCAACACAAATCCTTACCAATTTCCGCATTGTTTCTTAACAGTTTTGCCTGCTTGAGTATATGTTTTCGTTTCAGAATCGTAACATGGACATGAATTCTTCGCAACACATTGTGGTTTATTTTCAATGGATACATCTAAATAAAAGTTGTCTGGACAAGCACATCCAGCGATACATTCTCGTTCAACACAAGTTTGATTGGCAGCTGCTAATTGTGTACATGTCTTCGAACATTTCGGTGCACAATCAGTATACGCAGCTCCACCAGTACATTGACCGTATTGACATTTTTTGCAGATATCTTTGATTGTCGAATCACTTAACCAATCGACTGGCGTTTCAGCTAAACGACATTCACGTGCATAGGCAGCAAGTGTCGAACAACGATATAAAGCTTGATAATCGGCATTTTCGTCTGAACATAAATCAAATTGACAGATCTCAACAAATCGACTGACATCAACAGTTGATGAACATTTGCTGAATACACTTGAACGAAAAATTGCACATTGTGTTTGTGCAATATTTTCTCTCTATTTATTATTACAAAAGAAATTAATAGAAGTTTGTTAAAAGAACATACATTAGCATATAATCGACATGGATTATCTTGTGTTGGTGTTGTACATTCTGTTTTAACTTTATAATAGTCAATAAATGTTTTGATATCTGGTTCAACAATTGAAGCAAGTGTTACAAAATCATTTGCACTATTGAAATCATATGTTCCACATAAACCTCGTGTTTTATCAACAAATAATGAATCTAATCGAATGTAAACACGAAGACCATCGAATTGAATTTCAAAGCCACGTCCTTGTAGAGAGAAATTCATTTTCTTTTTTTGTTTTTAAGAAAAAAATGAAACAAGCATCTACCGGAAATAACAATGAAAACAGTTGTTTCTTGTGTAACACTAACGAAACTATTTTTAAATGGTAATGTCGTACGAATTTGTTCATTGATGTAAACAACTTTATCTTTAATATAGATTTGTGTTTCATTAACTTTGACAGTTAAATCTCTGTAATTTGATGACAATGAATTCGACATGGAAACATAAAGACCAACAGTTGGCTCAGATTCCTATAAAAATCGATAATAATAATAATAATATACAACAATAAAAAAAACAAGTATCTTACTTGAACTAAAATATATTCACATGTACTTCGAATCGTATAACTTTTGCCATCGAACGTTTGAATATGATTTGTTCCAAGTACTGAACATGTTCTTGCGCAATATTTCTTTGTACAAGACCATGAGCCACCATCACAAGTGCTAGAGAAAGACATTCATGAATTGTATAATAAAGACTAGGCATTTACCAGTTATTACAATCAATTGAAATAGTTTGTCTTGGAAGATAATATTTACCATGAAAATAACAAGTACATTGATCAGGTTTGATGCAAGTTGTATTTCGACCTAAATCAATAACAGTACCTTCAGGACAAACACAACCAGGAGCACAATCCGATGTTAGATCTAATAGATTTGCAAAATCTTGTCCATAATTTTGACATGTTTGTTGATATGTCGATGCACAATCAGTATAAACTCGTTCGTTTTGACATGATTTTGGACAACGATCTGTTTTTCGCCATGAAACATAAATACTTCTGTCAGCACAATCATGTGCAACTGCTGCAAATGCTGCACAGAGTGCATCTTGTTGTGCGTCTTTGCCATATTTTGCTGCGGCACAATGATCACGTTTACATGCTTCATATGAAAGTGTATTATTTATAACATAACTACAGATTCGAAATGAATCATAGGGGTCAACAATAACACCACATGCTTTTACAGCAGCATTTAATAAATCAGATGTATCACATGGATCTGCTTGTACTGAACTTGTTGGACACTAAATCAACATAAACATTTTTCTTGATGATGCGATTTGTTTTATGTCACTTACACTACTATCTGAACGCCATTCGTTAGCAAAATTAGTCACCGATGTACTCAGCGATCCATCAGGTAGTAGGAGTTCATCTTCAAGTAGATTTGTATACGTTCCACAAAGACCTCTCACTTGTTTCATATATGTTTGTTCCACAGTAACATAAACAGATAATAAACCTTCTAATTTAACACGAAGACCATCTGAGTAACGGATATAAATAGTGCTCTCTGATCGACGTTCAATTGAAATTGCTGAAAAATAGAAAATCAAATAATCATATTTTCTATTGACTCTATTATAACATACGTCCATTGACATATCCTTGATTTGCATCTAATGCAACACCATTAATTGTAATATTACTACCAGTAGCAACAATTCGATATCCATTAAATGTAATTGTAACAGTCTTTCTGCAAGTTGAACATTGATCACAATTTGTACTTTTCACTTGAACTTCGCAACCTTTTGCAGTGACCAATGTATATTGACAACTAACAAATAGAGAACGTTTTTTTGTTGTTGAAAATTTGTCGATTTTTGCACTTACACTCCTAGAAAATCATACAGAAGTCCATCAAAAGTTCGAACATGATCACGACCCCAAAGAACACATGTTGCAAAGTTTACAACTCGTTGTACTTGTGATGAAACTGTTGCAAGATCAGCATCATTTTCAGTACATAATCGACATGTACCATCAGCAGATGATGTTGCAACACCTGCTTTAGTACCACAACAGTAAGGAACTGTCATCGATTGATTACTAATTAACGATGTTGATGCACAATCAGTTCGACGAAAACATTTAACAAGACGTGTATCATCTAACAACAAACGATAATGATAATATGAAAATAATATGAATGAGAACAAACTTTGAGGATATTGACATCCTTCACCAGCGTAACCAGTACTGCACGAACATGTATTCGGTGCAGTACATTTGCCGTTAACACAGGTAACATCACAGATAGGTTCATCGCATGATGAACCTGTCCATCCTGTGCAACAAATGTCTTGTTGTACTTTACTGTAAATTGAAGAAAACAAAACATTCGATTTCTTCTATTTATTATTAAGAAAATGATTTTACCGTTGATAAGGACAAGATATATTGTCAGCTGAGTTCGACTGGATATAGTCCGTAACTTGCTTATCTGTGGTTATATTACGTGTACGTAATTCCTATAGAAATTGAATCGATGTTTTATCATCGAAAACAATTCAAATAATATAAACATACGTTGAAATCAATTTTCCATTCGCCTTCCGCTTTTCCATATTCGAGCATGATGTTAAAACTCGATGGCGAAGGGCAAGTATCATTTTTTCTCTCGACGACTGTCGTCGAGCAGATATTCGCCGCATGAATTTGAGGCGAAACACTTTTAAATTGAACAAAAAACAACAATAAAATAAGAATCTTTTTTTTTTTGTTTTTCTACTCACAGAAAAATCGTGAAAAATACTGAGGCAAAAAATGCTCTAAGTACTGACGAGTAAATAGCCATTTTCTCTCGTCGTATCAATGAAGAACGAGTGTTTGGTTAGCTATTGAAATTTTTGTGTTTTTATACTCGAAAATATGGAAATGATTTTAGTTTGAATATTTTTCCATTGATCAACAATAACAAACAACAGCTTGGTCTTTGTCAAACGAAATTTCCAATTCGGATCAGCATTTAACAATGCAGATTTTATTAACGAAATTATTCTTTCGTCAATAGGCATCAGGTGTCGAACTAACCTATACCGTTTTAGCTTTCGAATATACGAAGAAGTAGGAGTTTTATGCAAACTTCCAGACATTTCTAGAAAAGCCTTGTAGATATTCATTTTTCTTTTGTTTTTTTTTATCAGAATACATTAAGACGAAAAAAAAACAGAACGCTGCCTCATAAAATTTGATATGATGATCATGATGAGAGAGGAAGAGAAAGAACAAAAGAGAGAGAGCATTACATTCTTCATTTACATTGTTTATCACATATAATATGAGAGCCGATAGTCTCTAGTATTTGCATATCTATATTACTTACAATGCAATACACACAAAAATTTTGTCGGGGTAGTAAAAAAAACTATCTGTTATCTGATTGAAATCTTTTGTTTTCCTTTTAGCAAGAGAAATCATTAGTGATAATGATCTTGATTATTTAGCAAGTAAATATCATCATCGTCATCCGACATTTACAATTGATATACAAGAACGCACTTGTCAATTAATTATTTTCGCTTGCACTTATCATTATCGACATATTGAAATTGATTTAAGATGTGAATGTATTTATAATATTTATTCCGAAAAATTTCAATTAAATTGGTCGACAGATAATATGTCATATAAACATATTATCGATCGAATTCTTTTACACATAAATTCATCAGCAACGAATCGGTCAATCGATGATCAAATCGAAACAATTATCGAAAGAATAACTGAATATTTCACAAAATGGAAAACTGTCGATGAAGAACTACGACGTGCTTCGATATCCTTATCACCATCAATTGAAATTCTTCAATATGAAGATTCTCCTCGAAGTCGACGAAGACTATATCTAGAACGATCACTCTCCTGGTCACAATCATTACGAAAACATTGATCCCTAATTCAATCATGTAAAGCTTTCATACAACAAACGATTGACGTTAAATCAAGCTGTCAGTATTAATTTGCATGAGAACACTAGGTTATATGTGAATCAATATACAGTAGAATAGAAAAGAAGTTTGTTTTCGATTCATGACTATGTAAATCTGAAAACACCTCTTCAGTAGTCAACCTCAAAAAGTACATTTTTTTACTTTCGAAACGGTTGCGAGTACAATATCGTTATGTTTTTTCTAACGTGATGTTTTTCTTTTCGTTCCTTGCGCAGGTTGATGTACTTTTTCGTGGCTAAATAAAAATGAATCATTAGCAAAAAAAATCATTCGACGTAATTATGCATAAAAAGTAAATGTGTGTTTGTAACCTGAAGGGTTTTGATAAATAGTACATATACAACTATATAAATGGAGGGATCAAAAACAGTTTCTCATTGTATTCATCAACCATGTATACAAAACATTTCACGATTATTTTCGTCTGTATTTGTGCTATTCATACAGCTGCCAGTAGCGAATCATGTAAGACTTTGTGTTATTTTTGGTACTCAATAGTTTTTTTCAATCATTTAGCTGCCAGATGTAGACGACAAACTGGTGGTGCAGGTACATGTATACTTACACCGCAAGCTACTGAAGGACCTTATTATTGGAATGCAACTATTCGACAAAACATAACGTATGCACTCACGATTATCTTCAATTATAAACATTCGTTCTTTTTTTTCTTATTCATTGAAATAGGGACGGAAAACCAGGCATTCCTTTTCGTCTTCAGATTCAAGTTATCGATACGAACAACTGTTCAGCACTTGCTAATGTTTTAGTTGATCTTTGGCATTGTGATGCTATTGGTATTTATTCACATTATATTGCTGCAAGTCAAGGAAACTCAGCTGGTGGCAATGATAATCAAACATTTTTTCGAGGTAATTCAATATTTGATCTGTTATATATTTTAATCGAATTCAATTGAATAGGTCTTGCATTAACAAATTCTAATGGTATTGCAGTATTTGATACGATTTATCCAGGATGGTACAGCGGTCGTGCTACTCATATGCATGTCAAAGTACATGTTGGCTCAACAATTATTAGTAATGTTAGTGGAACATATTCTGGTGGACATGTTTCACATACCGGTCAATTCTTTTTCAATGATTCACTTACCGATTACGTTGCAACGATTTCACCCTATTCGAATCATACAATAACACGAACACTTAATTCTGAAGATACTATTTATGCTTCAGCGAATGGTTCAGTTACATTGATAACTGTTTCTCAAAATTCTCTTACGAACTATACAGGAGCAATAGTATTAGGTGTCAATTCAAGTGCAACGCCCGATGCAGTTGACGCTGGCGGTAGTGGTGGTGGAGGATCGGGACCAGGAGGAAATACACCTGGAACAGGTGGAACACCACCAGGAGGAGTTTCATCGACAACCATCATTTCTACTACCACAGTGGATATTTCTATATCATCATTTGCAACGAATTTTAATACAGTCAATTTAATTAACTGTGTCTTGTTCAACATTATTTTTACTCTAGCTTTATATGTTTTCTAAATGTCTACGCATTGCTTCCTCGAAAATAACACGAATGACAACAACGAATTTTGATTTTCTTATGTTTGCCTTAAGCGTTTTTTTTTTGTTTTATTATTTTGCTTTATAAATAAACAGAGAAATTATTGATTTAAACGAAGGCGTTCCTCGTCAGAAAGGTTTGCATCAACTTGTATTCGGCTCAATCGTCTTGATGCATTTGTGTGACTAAAATAGAGTTTTAAAATCTAATTTCCATCAAATTTCAGTTCACTTACATTGCTAAACCTACTAATTCTACTTCGTCAATTGATTGAGGTAAAGGTCTATTAAATGTCTCCGGACAAATCGATACAAATGCAACTGCAAGTATAGAAATAACACCAAATACTAATATAGGCAATTGTAACCAAATTCGAGTCTGAAAAAAAAAACAAATCGATTATTTTCAATCCAAATAACAACAAGAGAATTTACTAAACGATCATTGAATAACGTTCCTGCAATGGCACCTAATCGAGCTATCATCGAACAAATACCGATTCCAGTATTTCGAATCGATGTCGGAAATAATTCATTTGCATAAATATATATGATTGCATATGAACCCGATGCAAAAAATTTCAACATCACATAAACTATAAACATTAGACCACGTTGTCCACGACTATTTTTTATCATTAACATTTGAATTGGTATTGCAAGAAAAGCGAATAATGAAAAGCCAATCACAAACGAGCCATAAGTTGTCTTTCGACCATAACGTTTGAGAACAAGATGAGCGACGATATATGCAACTATTTCGACTAGAGCACCAGCAGCAAATGATATGTAAGGATTTACTAACCAAACACCTAAATCAACAGAAACGAACTGACGTCATTTGTCAAAATCGAATCTTTTCATTTTTACACATACCGGTATTTTGTGAAATGCCGTAAAATACAAGATTTTGTACAAACCTAATGACTAACGCAATGAAATCAGAATCATCATTAAATAAAGATTTACCATTGAAACGACATATTGATCATAATAATAATCAATACTTTCGATCGAAATAAATCTCTACATCCATGTTTGTGCACTGGTTGATGTGTCGCTCTCTAAAAAATTGGTTTTCTTTTAGTAAATAGAAACAAAAAATGATGTTTACAATTTTCTCCGTGTTAACTAATTGTTCGTAAGCAATCGAATCGAAATCTTTTCCATTGACTTGAGCTATTGTTCGAAGAAGTTTTTCTGCTTTTGTAAAATCACCTTTGGAAATCAACCAACGTGGACTTTCAGGTAAAATACTATACAAAACAAAGATTTTCTCAGTATGCACGAAAAAAGAAAATCATTTCAATATTCTTTTCTTACAAATAAAAACCTAGAAATGGTATCGATAGAAATGCTAGAGCTATATGTAAGCATCGCCATGTTCGAAAGATATAAGCAAATCCTAGAAGAATCAATTCTCCGAAAGCAAAAAAATATTCGATAACAATTCCCGTGAACAGACGTTGCTTTGGTCCAACTAAAAGAAAAACAAAAGCCTTTCAAAAAATGAATTTCATCGTGCCAAAACAAACAAACAAACCAAGTTCAACGCCTATAACAAATCCAGTGAGAGCAATGCCTCGACCAGCACATGCAAGTAAAAATCGACCGAATGTAAACAAAGAATAACTTATATCAAAGCCTAATTGTTGTTGAGGCGCATATGCACATAGAAAACTCGCTACAAAAATAATGACAAACGATATGCCCATGATCGGTCGTCGGCCAAATCTAAATACAAATGAAAAATATTTCTCTCGTTGTTCTTTTCGATGATTTCATTGACGAACTTATCGGATAAATAGCCGAACACAAGTGAACCGATCATATAACCAAAGAAGAATACGGTTTGAACGGCACTTTTGATTGATACTCGATCGCAAACCATTGACCACTAAAAATTTCGAAAAGATTGATTTTAATTTAATAGAAAAACAAAAGAACATAATCGAACTTCTTCAACTAATGTCGATTGATAATAAGTTCGATCGAAAATGAAATGTTCACAGGGTATTAACGGTTCAGTAAATCCATTCACAGATCGACTTTTATTTACACTTTGATAGCAACGTTGACATTCAGCCAACGAAATACGACTTTTATACTGTTGACACTGAGATTCACTCGGAATTGAATAGTGTTGTGAGGTCATTTTTGATTGAGCATATTCTAACATTTCATTCGTCGATAATTGACAACGAAATGACGGTGTTGCAGCCGTAAATGTCCATGTATAGACCATAATCGGTGGTAACATATAAGTTAAGCATACAAAAAAATATTTCCATTTTTGATAACGACCAAATGTATTCACTGTTTGATAGAATGTTTCGAATTGCATGATTGTTAGTTTCTTGATTAACTCACAATCAACTGTATTTCAAGTATATATTATTTATATAAATATATATATATGGTTGACTTGGCTCTTTCTTTTCTTTCGTCATTTTTATCATCCAGTAATAATCTATTTTTCTAAAAGATTGGCTTTTTTTCTATTCACCGCGAGGGAACAACATTATAGGTGTGCGTAGAAAAGGAAAAAAGTATATTTTTTATCCTTATTTATTTACGTATTATAAAGCAGATCTGTTTTATGTTAGTAACTGATTAATCACATGCAATCTATGGAAAAGAGAAACATACATGAGTTTAAAACTTCGATTTGAAATAAGAAAAAAAAATAAGATCGATAAAAATGGAGAATGGTTAATCGATTAATTGCACTCAAACACCAGATGATTCATTAGCAACAGTAACCAATTTATTACCATTTTGAATATAAGTTTTGAATTGTTCAGCAATGGGATATTCTTTGTATTCACTATCGCCAAATGGAATGTTGACGCTCATTTCTGATGATTTCGATGTGATGAATTCGGTGTCGAGTGAAGTCGAAGATAAATATATATGACAACCATCGGTTTTTTCGATTTGAATCGTTGGTACACGTTCAATCACTTGTGCTTTCATACTTTTACAATTAATAAATTCAATTAACGAAACGACCGATGTAAATTGAACGCCAACTTTAGTACATTGATCGAGAACAATCGAATTCACTTTACCTTCGATAATAATCGTTGAATTAGCACATTTGTATATGTAAATACTATGTTTCATATTGGTTTCCGTTATACGAAGATCATGTTTGCTTGTTTGATATTCAACTAACCATTTGTTACCTTCTAAAGCTAATTTCGGTGTACCACCTGCAGCTACAGTTGGACCAGTGACCGTCTAAACAGTAAATAAATGCGTATGGAAAGAAGAAGAAAATAGAAACGAATTGCTACTTGAGGTTTAAGAACCGGTTGAGAAACGGAAGATTTGCCAGGTTTAGGTGGAACAACGGGTTTACCATCGATAAATTGCGGTGAACCTTTTTTCGCAGGTGAATTTTCTAAAAGTTTATGATTGCTTACGATTAAATATTCAAATTTCACTGTATATTTACCTGACGATTGTCTTAATTGAGGATTTTTATGTGTCTTAAGTGAATCCGGTACTTTTTTCAAATGAGATGTTGCACCTTGTCCAAGTGCATTGATCGAATTCATTAATTCATTACGACCATCATCCAACGATGCTGGAGTTGCAACAGCATCGAATAACATCGGTGGTGGTGGCGGTGGAGGTGGAGGAGGAGGTGGTGCACCACCAGCAGCAGGAGCAGGTTTAGCTGCTGATGTTGTATTTACTGCATTGAAATCACGCTTGCCAAGAGTTGCCCAAGCTAAACCTGTTGTATGATATTGTCGAACATATGTATAAAGATCGTTTAATACTTTCAACCATAATTTAACCCATTCGACATGTGTCGAATCTTTATCTTTGAATTCTTTTAATACACGATTCGAATAGAATTGTGCGGCATCGGTCATTTCTTTGATATGAGGACCTGGTGTTGGCGCAATAAGAATCCAGCCAAGAGCGGGAATGCCTTCGGAAATCGTTGATAAATGATTGAATAATGTCGATTTACGATTTTTGCTTGTAAATGCTAAATAAAAATATTTTTAGAAAAAAAACAACACATAAAATGAATAGTTTTTACAAGTTATAGCTTCGATTTCATTCGATTGAGGTTTAATTGCGTCCATCAGTTGTTGATCATTCGGTTTTTGACTTTGTACCGCTTGTTTTAAGAATTGCTGTTGCGCATTAAAAAGCCGTGTAAGATATTCATTGATCGTTGTTAGATCTCCACCTATTTTTTGTGAAACAGCAATAAATGGTTTCAATGAATCATTGATTAATGATTCATAATCACGAATGACCGGTGAACTATCGATACTATCTGTTGATTCACCATTTTCATGCGTATTATTTACTGCAGGAAGTTGACGAATAACGGATTCGAGACGATTGGTTAATGTTTCTAATCGTTTTAGTTGTTCATCCATTTCTAGAAATGCAAATGAATTTAGGTGACAGATGCAAGAAAAAAGAATAACAAACGACGACAAGAATGAAATGATTCACACATTTTCTCTCATCATCAGCAGCAGAGTCAAGAAAAACAAATATCATATAAAAACCGAAAAATTTCTTTCGTTCGTTCTTTTTACTACTTTCTCGATAGTCGAAGAAGAAGAATAAATAAAATAAAATGTCCGTATACATACATATTCATTGATTCGGTGACTAACCAAAAAAACAAAAAAACACTACTCATTCGAACTCGCAGAGGTCGCACACGTATGCATACAAAAAAAATCTCCTTCAAAGGTATTGCAAAATGATTTAGAGTTTTTTTTGGTCGCCGTATAATCTTTTTATTTAATACAGTAAAAGAAAAAAAGCTTCGAATATGCTATTTGTCTATGAAAATCAAGCTGCGCCGACGAGTATCGTTTGTAGAGGTGCTTGTTTTTGTTCAGGTCGACTTCTCGAATATTTTAAGTTTTGTGGATGATGTTGATTAACTCGTGCATACGCATCGAGATGAACTTGTTTCGAAAAACGTTTCCAAATTTCATTCGAATGATAAGTTTTGTAGAAAATTGAATCGTTTGGAAATGGTATTTCACTTCGACGAATATGTTGTTTGTATTGATCGGATGCCATTTGTAAAAATAACGATTTATTCAACAACAGACATTCGCATTCATCAGCAACTAATGTTAATTCAGGTTGATTGGGAAATAGTAAATCGACTATTCCCTAAGAAGAACAAAGGCAAACTATAGATTTCGTTGATAAATAATTGCAAAACGTACGAATTGTTGTCCTTCGTGTAGAGTTTTGACATGGACATATGTTTTTTTATCTGGTAGAATTGCTTTTTGTTTATTCGAAATCTAGAATTCGATGAAGAAATGAATCAATGATTGAAAATAAGTTTACTCGTTGAGCCGATTGATTTCGTTTGGTTAATATTGGTTTTGTTTGATTGCTATGATTTGATAATGTATCATAATCAACTAATTGTAATCGATCTCGTTTATCGATTAAACCCGGAAATTTCTATTCGAGAATTTGAAATAAGAAACGAACAGATTTCTCAATCAAATGAAATACTTTGGCATCAGGCAGAACACTGCGAGATGAGGCCGATGATAAACGTTGATCATCCGTAGGCGAACGACGTAAACGTGTTAAACGAAAATCAGCATCAAGAGAATTCATATTCGAGAGAGATTCATTTGTGTCTCCACTTAATTGAATTTCAGAGAATAATGTTTGATTATCACCTGTTGCTTCATCATCATTATTATTAACTATTCGAAAAGCAAAATTTTTCATTTATTTTTCTCATGAAAACCTACGATTGGTTTGTTCACAAGAGTCCGCATTCATTTCTCGATTGGGTCCACACGGATCCAAGCGTTTCCAAATAGACAACGCGCCTTTTTTTACAACATAGATATGTTTCATACGTCGAGAATCTTTAGCAAGAACTTCCGATGCTCTACAGATATCATAGCGTGACTCAAGAATTCAGTTGAATATTTCTACCTGAAATGGCAATGTTGAATTGCATTCGGTATTTCGTATAAACGATCGACTGGATAGCCGTGCAAGATCGGTACTTGTGTTCTTTAAAAGAAAAAAAAACGGAGATTTAATTTTTGCTTTTCGTTTCGAAATACTTTAAAAATCGAAGATCATCAACACTGCATTGTCGATCGTTTGTCATATAGATCGCTTTAAAATCCTAGATACAAATAGAAAAATAAAATCGGTGTTTCAACTCATCGATGATCTCTTACATCTTTCCAAAGAGCAATCAATTCGACGGGTGTACTTGTTGTAATCGTAAAACTTTGTGTTGAATCTGTCATTAAACCTTTTTCCTGAGAAAATAAAACGATTTTCATATTTGAAATCGATTGAAACAAAACAATCTTTACTCCAAATGTACATCCACGTTTTAAAACATCTAATGTTTCGATTGTGCCATCAGTTGCTCGTTTATAAGTCGGAATGACTGAACCAGATAGAATTATATAAAAACAACTCGAACGTTCGCCTTGACGAATGATCGTTCGTTGTTCTGGATAACTATAGATTATTCATTATGAATTAAGAAAATGAAATCGATTGCCTTACCATTCATACCAAGCTTTTTGTAATAATTGATGTTGCAATTTCTTTGGCAGACGTGAAAATGGTTTGACGTCATTGAGACAAGTTTGAATCTAAATTCGATGATTTTAAATTGAATAGTTTTATTTTTATTTCTTTTTATTACTTGATCAACATGAGTTAAATCACGTTGATTAGTTGGCTGTTCGAAAAATTCTCGAACCATTGGCAAAATTTCAGACTAAGAAGAAAAGAAATATGATGAAAGTCAACGTATTCGATCTTACAGATTTAATTTTGAACTGTGCTTTATCGAACATGTATTTTTCTTTGGGAGTTGCTGATTGCAAATACGATTGATAGTCGGATGAACGTGCAAGATTTCTATCGAAAGGAAATCGAACATATCCGTTCGTTGAAAAAACAAGTCAAAGAATTTTACTTCTTTCGGGCAAAATTACACCAATAAATTGCAAACCGAATAAGATTTCCTACGCGTCGGAATTGAATTGTTAATTTTGTTGGAGGTGTCTAATAAATTTAGAAGCAAAAAGAGAATGAAAATAATAATTTTCGGTGTGTTTTACTCGAGTTTCACATGCTGATCGAAGACTAAAACTTGACACGATCGACTGATGATAAGCGTGTTTATTTTTCGATGATCGATCACTTTGAACTGTTGTACTTAAACTTGATGAGATCTTCGATCGGTTCGTTACGTTGTTCAATGTTGAAGTATAACGATAGGGTGTTAATTGAAGAAGATTAGCGAAGAAATTTCGCATCGGATTATTTGGAGGTTGTGTAGGCGCAACGAAAAAACTCGAACGATTTTCTGCCGATGGCTGACTTTTCGAACGTAACGTCATGTTTGTTTGTGCTGTTTCACGACGCTTAGATGTTGCTGTGGCAGGCATTGATATACTGCCTGATAGCATGATTTGAATAAATAATCGAACTGAAAATAAATAAATTTTAATGAGAACTAAACATGTCAAAAAAGAAGAAAAAACAAGCATTTGTTGGCTTTTTTTTCTTGATATTTATGATCATATCGCTTGACAAGTATTTTTTTCTCTCTCTTAACTATTTTCTACATCAATCAATAATAAACGTATTTCACTCAATAGTTGTAGTTAATAATGAAAAATGAGATGTGATCGGATAGAATTAAGTTTCATTTGAATACGAAATGAAATCCATCAACATTGTTGATTAACATTCAAGTTAAACTAGGATTTCATTTAACGAGATATTTACTTACAAAATTGTAAAAATAGACCGTAAAATGGATTATTATCCGGAGACGGAGACTTTGTAATTTCGATTTCGTTGACACAGCAAGACAACCACTTTTTTCTTTATTCTGTTTCTTATATTTTACGTTGTCATCGCTAAATGATTGACATTTATAAAAAAAAAAAGAGAAAAAAACTGAAGTAGTATGGAGAGACAAACCCCGTTTTTCACTCGAAATTAATGAAGAGAGAACAAACCGAACTGTATAAAAAGTAATACAGACGATTCAAGAGTATATTTTCGTGCCAATGGCAACATCTCATTTTTCATATGCAAACATTTCTTTTTTTCTGCTTACTTTTTCACTTAACTTCCCTTTCATTTTTCTAAGTGAACAATTCTAAAAATAAATAAAACTTAACTAATCACCAGAATTCTCGAGATTTGTTTTTTCTCGATCAAGTTTAGGTCGAGTAGATTTCAACAAAGAATGAAACGCTTTTCAGATAATTGTTGTTTTAGTGATTAATACGATACTTCTGTTGACACCTTGAGATCAAATTTTAGTTATTGTATGAGAAAAAAAAAGGAAGAAGAAGAAAAAAACATGATTATAAAAAGAAAAGAATTGGAAAACGATTGTTTCAGTTTAAAAATATGAGAGCATTGAACTGAGTAAAAAGGAACAAATTAATAATCCAATTGATGTTGATAAACGAAGGCTATCATTGAAATAACGATTTCCATATCGATTATTATAATTATAGTTATAACCTGTATCTCGATTTGGGTAATACGAATTACCACCATAGGTATTATGTCGATTGTTGTAATTGTTATTATTCGGCCAGCGATTTCTACTATCAGGAGTGCCTTGATAACCACTATACGTATTACTGTCTGGCACAAGATTATTTCGATTATTACCATATGATCCACTATAAGTATTTGAATCCATTGGTCCACCGTAACTATTACTGTTACGTAATTGATTATTGGTATTTCTTCCGTAGATATCTTGATTGGGATTAAGTGGAAAAGCTTGTTGAAAATTAGGTTGCGAATAAAATGATGAGCCCATTGGAAGAAAATTTCCATTAGGATCACGAAATAATTGATTATTTAAACTGCCTGATGGAAAACTATTACCACTAAAATAATGATTTAATACTGTTTCATCGTTGGTTCCATAAGTTTGTTGAATTTGTGGTCGTGGTTCTCCATTTGAATCGACACTTTTCAATGGAATTCCTCCGTTCCATGATGATGATGAAAGAAGAGGATTTCCATTGAGACCTCCTCGAGCATCAGCATTATTCAAACGAACACCTTTGATATTGTAACTAGCTGGATGGTTAAAACCAGCTGGAGCACTTGCACCTAAATACGCATTTGTGCCGTATAAGGATCCTGATGTTTGACGTCGTTGACGACGACGACGATATACATTTGCATCAGTATCTAAATTGAATTGAAATGAATTTCTATTTGAAATTAAAATATTGTACGAACCGAGAATAAATATCGATTGAAGAAGAAGGCCAATAAGAATTATATGACTCCACTGCATTTTATCGTGTTTTAAATCTATAAAAAAACAAAAGAAAAAGAGAAATATGAAGTGCAGTTTGACAGTTTAATATCAGAGTTGAAAACTAAAGGTCATGCTTGATAAATTCAATCAAATAATCGAGACTTTTCTTTCTCTCGCGCACTATTCTTCTACTGTTTCTTTTTTCTTACTCGTCGTACTAGTTCATCTTAATGCATAAGTAATAGCACATCAACACTCTTTTTTTCTCTTTCTCCGTCGTTTTTTTTATCCTGTACATAGTGATGTAGTTACATAGAATGTATACTTCTGTCGAACGTAATAGACTTTTCATCAATATTCTCGTTCTCCTTCTTTTCTTTCTCCCTCGAATGCCTGCAAGCAAGGCAATAATAAACATAATCATACAGATTTCATATGCATCCGTACAGTTTTTTTTGTTCTTTCTCAATCTTTCTGCACTTTTTTTTCTTGGGCCAGTTTGCCGATGAGAGAACATTGCCGATTTCTTCTCTCATGCACTGGTTGTTAAAATGCCACCTTATGTACTCAAAGAATAAATTGAAATATTGTTAAAAAGAACATTTTTTTTAATCATAGCAAATAGAAGAAAAAAAAGCAACGATTTTTCATTTAAGAGAATCAATATTTTGTCAAAAAACATGAATTTAATTAAGAACGGAAAAGTAATTCGATAGTCAAGTCAGCTCATTTGCGTCTTGAACTTTTGGAAGCTGATTTTTTCATAAGAATCGGCGGATTGAATCCAGCAGGTTGATTTTGCAATGATGATGGTGGCGGAGGTGGTAAAGGTGGTTGATTAAATTCAGGATTACCTCCCGGCATTGGTCCTACTCCGCCTGGTGCAACTCCTCTTTGCGATGGATTATTGAAAGCCGATCGATACCATGTATAACCTGTATTCGTCAAGCCAGTGCCTGTTCCACCTGTATAATATTGAATACTATTTCCTTGATTCCAATTCGGATATTGATTATTAAAACCAGCCATAGCATATCCGTATAAACCCGATGTATCGCCTTGATAAAATCCACTTCCGTATGTACTACCTAAATTCTGAAATTGATAAGTTTGACTTGACCCGTAAGGATATTGAGTATTGTATCCTGATCCGTAGGCAGTCGAATCATAAGGGCGATCTGAACTGTAGCCTGTATTCGGATAGCCATAGCCTGGCGCACTATAATAGGAACCTGATGGATATGTTAACGGCGCAGTTGGATTGTACGAAGTCGAGTACGGATTTACATTCGAGATATAATAACTCGATGCGGATAGTTGTCGTCGTTTTCGTCGTGAACGTGCATCAACATCTGCAGAACAAACATTTTTTTTGCGTCTGAAAATTAATTTCATTCACTTACATATCGAAGAAATAATTAAAAATAAAAAGATCACTCTGAATATCGCCATCATTCGAATACGAACTCAAAATACCTTCGAATACTTATGTATGTATACGGTTATATTCAAGTTTATATAGGTAGAAGTCTTGATTGGTTCGATTTCTTTTTCATATTCTCTTCCGCATGAGAAAAAAAAAGTTCTCTTCTTATACAAGTGCTTCTTTGGCATTTGAACTACCTTGAAAAGTATATAACTATACGAGCACGTACTTTTTTCAATACTGATTGTTGAAGATGGATGGAGTTTTATATGTATATTTATATATTGTAAAAAAAAGGAAAGAAAACGACGGTACAAATCACATAAAAATGTACATGTTTAGACTATGAAAACGAATCACACATTGCTTTTTCCTATTTCAACTCGATTGTGTTGATTTTGATCACGTATTTGTCGAGTTACTGAGATCAATTATGTCAACTGAGACTCTATTTTCATCTAGAAGCATTTTCATCACATGACCACATTGATACTGAAATTAAAAAAAAAGGGTGATATCACTTATTTATTTAACGAAACAAAAACACGAACTACGCTTTCCATGGACATATAGTTTTGGTCGCGAAGATCTTCCGACGATTCAACTCGATTTGATTGCGATTCGTCGCCGTTCTGTGGTATTAAAGCCTGTTCTGTAGGAGTTTCAGTTGGCTACAAATGAAAGTAAAAAACAATTTTTAATTTGAAATCGAACAAAATCCTTCGAATAATTACATCTCGATCGTAGCGATCATCGGGCAGATAAGGCTGTGAAGCGATCGAATTTTTCTAAGCGAAGCATAATTTGTATGAAATCATTGAAAAGCAAATACTTACTGAAGAAGAACGATTGGATTTAGATGATTGGTTACATCTTTGAATACACGTTTTCATCTTCTTTCTTTGAGAATAAAAAATGACGACAATAATAATAATCAGAATGACTACTCCTAGTAGAGCAAAGCCTATGGTTCCATATGACAGTGTAACTAAATCAATAAAAAACAATGTTAAAAAAAAATATTCGATTCGATTTACTCGAAGATGTTTTAGTTCTTCGGCAATGTTCTTCTTTAAATGATTGATCATCTACTTCATAGTAACATTTTAAACAAACTTCATATTCAGTAGATGGACGTAGACGTTCGATGGGAATTTTCAGATCCGTTGTCGGCACAATATCCTATAAAACAACAATTTCTACTTTCAATCAAATACTGATTTTCATTTTTCAAACCTGTACTGCTGTCCAAGTTTTATCTTGATCTATTTGGCTGATATGTCCTGAGCATAGACGTGAGCTCATCGTTCCTGTTACATTATGATCAATATCAATCCTGAATTGTCGAGATGAAATATCGTTCATTCGAAAATTGACTTTCGTTGTATGTACTAAAATAAATCGAAAATAGATGTTTTTTTACTGAAATTTCCTAATGTTGTTGTTGCTATACTAGGCTCAAGATTAAATCGATAGAATGATGAACCAAACTTTCTTAGTGTTATATTTATACTCATGAGGCTTCGTTTTGGAATTTCATTTCGATCTCGTGGATCGAAGTGAAAGACTAAATGATTTTCGTCTGTAATAGCGACTAATCGAGGCACCGGACGATAAAATGATCTAAATCAAAGGAAAACAAAAACTCGAATTAAAAATCAACAACAACAAAAAAAAACTATTCGAAATACTGATGATTCAATTCAGTAAAATTATATAATTGAGGAAAACCATTTTTAAATGCTCGGCCAATAACTGGCGCTTGAAATATACATTGTACATAACGTCGATCAAAAGCTACGCAACGTTCTTTCAATTGAATAACTCCAGGATGTTCTACGCGTACAAAACAAAAGATATTTTCATGCAATAAATCATTTGATTACAACTGATAAAAGATTTTATGACTTCGCCTATACCTCCAACAATTAAATCAACTGTATGTCCAAATGTTAAATTATTATTCCAATGGCAACTAATTCGATTAACTCCAACGTATCCATTGGGTTTAATTCGAATACGAATCGTTGTTTCATTGATTTGTTCAACATTGAAATTGAATTTCGGTGGATTTATATTCACATTTTCTATCGAAGCTGTTAGTCTCTGTTTTTGATCTTGTAAATTAACACGAGCATTACAATGAAATAAACCTTCGTTGTCAGTCGATTTAAGAACCAATTCTAATGGTTCTGCAAAGAAAAAATGCAAATCATTTTTACTATCGAATTGATTTACCAATAAATGGTTCGTAATTCGAGCTGAACTTTCCAGTGACAACAATAACGAATAATAAATTGAAAATAAAAACGATATTTTTCATCTGTAACGATTCCAAACAATACAAAGTTACTATTTAAATTTCCAAGCAAAAAGAAAACTAAAAGAATCGTACTTTTTACATTCTTTCTCTTCTTTTTTCTTTTCCTTTCTGTCCTTTAACGGTGGAACAATGTCAATAAAAAATCCTCCACTCATGTCACTTCTTCTTTTTCGCCGATTCCTGTCGAGTATGAGAAAGAAAAAACAAGTGCTGCTTTTTTCTTTTTCTTTCTTTTCAAAACCAAAAACGATGATAAAAAAATAACAGAACAGTTCTTTTCGCAGAAAAAAAACGCAACATGTAACAATCAGCGTTATTTCATAGAAATTCGACTTTGTTTGCAATCAATCATTTGGGATTCATCAACAATTGGAATTCGTAATGAGTGCAGATGTTCGATACATACGTCCTTGGATTCATAAGCTAAAATGTCGGTAAGAAAATCAATTGGGATTGTCGGAGCAAATCTTCGAATATAAAAGATGATCTAATCAGAACTAAAACAATGTTTGTCCTACCCCCAGATTAGAATTCGAAGAAATTCTTGACGATAAATATGAATGAAAAAGTCAACAAGACATTGAGCAAGTTTGGGCAAGAGTTTGTACAAAATAAATAATTGAAAGTAATCTTTTCGACGGAATGCTGAACAGAATTTCAATGTTCGATCAAGATTCTCAGTTGTTGATTGTTTTAATTGACTAATATCGACTAGAATTCGATTGACTTCTATTTTGACGAAGACAAACAAACGATGAACAACGAAATTTATTTTTAAATTAATTTACTTTTAATATCATTTAATAATAATGAATAAAGTAGACGGTAGATTAAAAATTCAATTAAATGTTTCTGATTACAGTCACTGTCGTATAAGATTTCTAATTGACTTTGGCATTGAATGAATTGATCTCGGTCGGCCTAGAACAGATTTCAATTTGCATAAATAAAATGTGATGATTATTCAACCATTTCTAAAGCTAGACGAGCGTTTTCTTCGTAGACTCGAACAGTGAAATCATTTCGAATCGATTGAATCATTAGATCTTGTCGAATGCTTTTCAATTGACTGTTAATATACGACCAGTCGTGAGTCGATTGATATTTATCGAGAACAAATGCAAAAGCTTGTTCGAGAATTTTCAATGGACGAACTGTCGACGGATGAGGAGCCTGAAGAAAAATATTAATAAATGAAATAACAAAAATCAACATTTCGGCGTTTGTTTTTACACTTGTCAATCGTAAATAATCTTTTTCTAGTTTTTCACATGTTCCGATTAATGTTTGATTAGTCTAAGAAGAGGAGACGTACTAATTTTGAGGATTATTGAAACGAATGTATCAAACCAACCACGACCGAACTCGTTGGAATCGATTGATTCGTATTTGCAAAACGATTTCGTCGTCGTTCTAACTGTTGTTTTTCGTCATTTATTGACTTCGGTTTACTCATAGTTCGATATTGTGAAAAAGAACGAACGCAGATGTCATGAGTGAGAGCCTTCTCCGTGGATTTTGACTGGTCGTTGAAAATCTCCAATCGTTGATAGTACGATTTATGTTATGTTTGTTACGTTTTTTTTCTTCTTTTTCTTCTCCGCCATCTTCTCTTTTTTTAGTTCTGAAATATGGAAAAGGAAAAAAATCTTTCTTTTTTCTCGTAACATGTGATCAAGCATTAGAATTCATCTTTTAACAAAGAAAAAAAAGATTCAATCGTTCAAAATGACAGCTCGTTTGTTTCTCTCTCTTCGTACAATTATCATCTTTCAATCAATTGATCTTAAAATCAGACAACAACAACAACAACAACAAAAAAACTATTAGTTATCTGTTTCCCTTTGACTTTGACGTTCAATAGATCGATATCAAAATCCAGCAAACGTATCTCATTCATTTCGTTTTTTTTCCTTTAGCATTCGATTTACAAAACGAGAATACTACTCGTGCTATCTCTCTCTCGCACTGATGATTCTTTTTCTCACAATCTTTGTTTTTTCCTTTACCATTTTGTCGTAAAAAGGACGGCGAAAGACGCACATAAATGCATTTTTTTCTTTTTCTTTCTCTTTTTTTCTCTCTCGTTATGTATGCTGTTGTTGCAGAAAAATATCGAGAAACAGAAAAAGAAGAAAAAAAAACCTAACCAACTCCCGTCGTTGTCGACGAGACACAAGCAAATTTACAACAGGAATCAATTCTCTTCTCCGTTTTTTTTTGTTCTATCTACTTATGCATGAATATTTCTTTTTGTATATAGATATTTTAAAACCATCGACGAAATTCATCCGATCTATTTTTAATTTCTAAGCGCATTTTCTCGGTTCGTTGGTTTTCCTTTTTTTTTCTTCGTCTTCACTCGACTTATTCATCGATAAGACTAGGTGTCTGACTCATCATGTTGTTTTTCTTTTAGATCTATTTATTTATTTATTAATCAGACGATCTATTTACTATTTGACAGAGACACACGCGACGCATTTGCTCACTCTCTCTATCCTGATATATTTATTATATATACACATAAAGACTGCAACCACCTACGCTTTATTTATCTTTTGATACAAGGTTGGATGACGTCTTGCTAAAATAAAAGAGCGTTCTTTTATATTATTATTATTATTATTATTATTGTTGTTGTTCTTGTTCGAAGTCAGGTTGATTATTTTCGTACGAACAATGTTTATTCGTTATATAAAATCGTGATGCTTGCCATTGTCAGAATGAACAATTTGATGAAAGCGAATTTAGTTGGTGGCGCACATGCGACTGCCGATGAACAATCATCGACGAATTTATCGAATGAAAAACTACTTATTCTCAATTCAAATATCACACAAGAACCAACAACACCATGTGTATTAAATACACCGAATACTTGCACAAAAAATACAACATTTTTCTATGAAATTCCAACGACAATGAATACACCAACAATCACTGGTAAGCAAATATTTCAGGGTCAACTTGTTTGGAGTTAATTGACATGAGTTAATATTGCTTAAGAATACAAGTGTGCGAGCCATTTCGATCAATGTCTGTCATAGTCAAGGTTGTTACATGAGTTTCTGCTCGTTTTAGTTTCAGCAAATCGAGTTAACCGGTAGATGACAAAGAAAAAGCGTGAGAGAGAGATTGTTAATAATCAAATCACGTCTGACACAAATGGAGAAAACACAAAAAATAAAGTTCTCGTTTGAATGTCATTTTCAATTTCACGATAATTATCTTAAATAGAAAAAAGAAGAAGGAAATCAAAGGACAATAACAAAAAACAATTGAGCACAGACTAATACACATACAGATCGAACTGATCTGTATCTCGTTAGACGGATTCTAATAACTAATCTCTGTTCTTTTCGGAGAATGTTAGACAAGCAAAAAACAACCTTGGATACTCGACGATAATGATTAATAACATTACAGATAACAATGCTTATTTAGTTTTCTTTTCAATGAACAAATAATTTGTATTTGTTCATTGCGTTTTCTTTTTGATTGTATCATTTCAACAGGTTAATATTTGTCAATGTGTCTTTATTTGAAGATAAGATAATGATTATCTTTCGATTATCATATTGAGAATCTGTTTAAATTCATTCTTTTTTTTTGTCTTCTTCTTCTTCTTCTTTTTGTGGATTTATCTGATCGATCTCGGGCCGAATAGAAAAAAAAACATACACACGAAATCCTCGAACTTCTTCGTTAAACTCTTCTTACTATCAAGTGTATAATCCACCTTTTTGCGAGGAGAAGAAGAACAAGAAGAGAGAGAAAGAGAAAATGAATTGTAAAAGGGCGTGTTTGCGCTGAGCTTGTTGCTTTTGTTGACACGAGGTCTTAGCACAACGAGGACGATTCGTCCGTTTCTACTGGTTTAATTGATGTTACTACATCTCTTTTCTTTTTCTTCTTTTTTTTGTGTTGGGTGGGGTCGATCGAAAAGAATAGGTTTCATCATCAAGTAGAATAGCACCAGCCGAAAGAAAAAAAAAGAAGGAGAGAGAGAAAAAGAGAGAGAAAGAGAAAAAGCGTTTATCCGTCATTATCATTCAATTGTAATCGTTCGTTCATTCGGTATTATTATTTCCGTTGACGAACTAAGAACAGGTATGTCTGATGATTTCAACGAAAGATGAGTTCGTCGTATTGATGAACAGATATTTGTGCATAATGATTGAGTAAAATATGAAAATGGTTGGCCAAGTTTGGGCTCGAGTTCAATCAGATTGAATTGATAAGTAAATGGATTAAAAAAATATTTCCAATCTTTGACTATTATGGACATACGCTTTCTCCTTTCTTTCTCTCTCTCTGCTTTCTGTTTTATGAATATATAATTTTTATATATGAAAAATAATGGCGCGTAACCGTTCTTTCTTTCTTTAAAGATCAAACAAACGTGCTTAGAAATAAAAAAAAAGCCATTATCGTCAGTGATTTCAATAGGGAGAGTCCGGTCATCTATTCATTTAACAGTGCATATCAAAAACATCTAATCGTTCTCATTCTATTCATATAATCATTTGTTTTGCTCGTTTTTTTTTATTTTCACACTAAAATACGAGACAATCTATAATTTCTTTAGAGACACACTCACCAACAGTCAATACACCTTCTCAACTATTACCATCATCAACAACAACCGCAGCAGCAGCAGCAGCAGCAACAGCAGCAACCACACGTTTATTAGCCGATTCGACTGATATTCTTTCATCAACACATACTGGTTCATCATCGATTCCGTCAATTACTGTTACACCAAGTTCAAACGTTGTTAATGTATCAACAACAGCATCATCAACATCATCATCGAATATCAATGAAAAACCAGGAATGCAATTACCACGTAGTTTAATTAATGAAAATACACAATTTCCATTGAATTTTCCAGCGAAAAAATCGATTCCACATATAACAACAACATCACCTTCGCCACCATCATCAATCAAAGGCCAATTAGGTGAAGATACAAATAACAATCTTTCCGATACGCCAAGTGTAACCGAACAACTACATCAATTGATCACATCCAATCCAGTTGCTACCGATTATTCGAACAGTACATCATCAGTATCTAATTCCGTTCCGGTTTCAACACCATCATCATCAACAAAAACAACAACATCGTCATTATCATCAACGGAATCAACGATGAATTATGTTGATCCAACTCATTATGTTCCATATGGAACTAATCCACCTCCGCCATCCTATCACGACGCTGTTGTTAAACAATCAGCCATTAATAATAATTTCATGTCAACAATAAATTTAAACGGAACAAATCTTTCCTATGGAAAAGCCAACGATTGGCCATCGAATCCAACGACAACATTCAGTTTACAAACAGCAAATATTCCAGTATCATCATCATCGTCATGTATCAAGGATGAACCACAAGATTATCCGTCGAATTCAGCTGCTAATGGTCAACAAGTACATTTTGTCAAGCCGAAAACGTACATCAATCGCCCATCGAAAACTCCTGTACATGAACGACCATTTTCATGTCCAATTGACAATTGTCCAAGACGTTTTTCTCGATCGGACGAGTTAACAAGGTAAAAACAATCGAACGAACGATTTTCTCATTCACGTTGTTTTTCTTTTCTCGCCAGACATCTTCGAATTCACACAGGAGACAAACCATTTCAATGTAAAATCTGTGCTCGAGCATTTTCAAGATCGGATCATTTAACTACACATATTCGAACACATACAGGAGGTAAATGAGAAAAAAAACAAATCGAACATTCTTTTCAATGAATTTCATTGCCATTAGAAAAACCATTTTCATGTGATACATGTGGTCGTCGTTTTGCTCGATCCGATGAACGTAAACGTCATGCTAAAGTTCATCAAAAATCTCGTAATTCAACATTAATGTCGCATTCAACAGGCAAATCATCTCATGCAATGAACAGTCTCTCGATTTTGCCGAATAATTTACTCTCAAATATGCATGATGATGATGGAGCAAACGATGATATGGGTGAAGATGTTGATGACAGTTCATCTCAACATAGTGCTAATGATTCATCCGATCATCAACAATATCAAGGCCAAGTTCATTCAATTCATTTGTCGAATCAATGGTGATGATAGAAAATTCTCTATTCTATGATGTTTTCGAAAGAATATATATATATACATATACATAGATTTATCATATTAACACTCAGATAGATAGATTAAGAAAAATTATTTTACTGAAAGAACAGTGACATGTATTCTCTCTTGTGTTTGCGCGCGTTTCTTCTCTTCTTGTGAGTGTATAGACAGTGATACGATCAAATAAATAAATACGTGAGCGTGTGCGTGTGTTCTCTATTTATGTTTTACAGTACATCTCGCAGTGAGCCTATATCCTTCTTGTTTTTTTTTCTGCTTTGCTGTATATTCTATTTTAGTTTTTCTTTTGCTTCGGTTTTCTACATATATACATAATTATATATAAACTGTTCTCTCTCTCTCTCACAGTCATCATCATCATCATCATCACTATGTTCTTATTCGAGTATATACATATAAATTTTATTTATTTTAATTCACTATTATGTTCGTTTCTCGAGAAAAGGAAATATTCTGTTGGTTTTTGTTTTGTTTTTCTTTCTACTGTTTTCACAATTGATGAAAATGAAAGTTTTATTTGTTTGTTTGTTTTTTTTCTTTCTTTTCCGTTTTTCTTGTGTTCGAAGAACTGATATATAATTTAACAGAATATGTGTGAAAAGAAAATAATAGATGAATCTATGAAACACATGAAGAAAATCTAATCGAGAGTTTCTACTCACTACAGATGTCATTAAATACCGTTTGTTTTTCGTTAAACTGACTCAACCCTGACTGGTCATTGAGTTGAAAAATAACTACACCGCAAATAAACAGTTGTTTAAAATAATTTTCGTCGAATAATGTCTGAAACTGAGTCAAATGATCTCCATGGAATGGTTCCTGATTCGAACGATACCGTTCTCTTGCTGATCGATGTCATCAATCATTTAGATTTCGAAGGCAATGAAGGTTGTACATCTTGTTTTGAAGGAAAAAAACCACATGAAAATTTCAAATTTAAGAATTACTCAAAGTTGTTGTTGATATCGGCGAACGAATAGCTACACTCAAAGAAGCTGCACATAAAGCAGGCATACCGGTTGTTTATGTCAATGATAATTTCGGTAAATGGAAATCTGATTTTCATAATGTCATCGAATATGTGATCAATGAAAATAAACCGGGCAAACCTCTCGCTGAATTATTACAACCTGAAGAAAATGATTGTAAAGAAAAATAATTAATCTCATTTTGGCTCATGATTATTACTATTTTCTCTAGACTTTGTTCTAAAACCGAAACACTCGGCTTTCTATAGTACGCCATTGGATATTCTATTGAATCATTTAGATGCTGAGAAACTTATTATTGTTGGTTTCGCTGGGAATATATGCGTGTTATTTACTGCAAATGATGCTTATATGAGAAATTATAAGTTAATCATTCCAAAAGATTGTATCGGATCGAATACAGCTGAAGTAGATTTTCTGATTGATATATAATTATTTTTTTTTTAAATTCTTTTGTTTTCTCCAGGAAAATGATGCTTGTTTGGAACAAATGTCGAAATTATTGAAAGCTGATACGCGATCATCGAATGTAATTATTAAGGAAATGTTAAAACAGCCTGGTAAAAGAAAAACCGATGATGAACGTGCAAAAACACCGAAGAAGATCATCAAAAAGTAATCAATTTCAATGAATTTTATATATTCTAGCACTGTGTGTGTGTGTGTGTTTTGTCGAATTGTAAAAGTAATTGATAAATTTCGTAATAAAATCATGAAAAATAAATGTTTTGATTATCGAATACGAACGTCAACTTCTCTATTCAAGATTAATTTTCGTCTGTATATTGATAAACACAATAAATAAAGCTTTTTATATACATTTATAAAAAAAAAAGAAACACGTTCTCTCTGATGCAACAAGACGCAAACAAAGAACACACAAACAAACAAAAAAATATATATATGGATTAGATAGAGTAAGATGATCTTGCGCATTGAAATTTTCTCGGATAAGAAAAGAAAAACGAATGTTTATTTAAGAATAATCGTGACGATGATTATTGATAATGCTGTTGTTGTTGTTGTTGTTG